>ERZ1027087.322-NODE-322-length-27341-cov-7.425896_pt1 | contig 27341 bp, 15 predicted proteins | sample MGYA00519413_ERZ1027087 | MGnify/ENA primary metagenome ERZ1027087 (study PRJEB26926, sample SAMN06164438) | human gut metagenome | biome: ENVO:00009003; feature: ENVO:2100002; material: ENVO:00002003 | host: Homo sapiens | place: USA | collected 2012 ...
TCTTTAAGCATGTGGCTCCGTATATGGATTATATGAAAAATGAATTGATGCATGAGCGTGCACCAGCGAATGTGATGCATATGGTGAATAAAAGTTGAAAGAGAGAGTTGTGAATATTCTACTTCTGGCAAGGTGTGCTATGCCATCAACGGACATCTTACCATTTGCTATAAATCCAAGAATCGAATTAAGTTAACCCTTATTTTTCTTTTTGTATGCACTGGGAGTTTCTCCTATAAGTTTGAAGAATACTTTGGAGAAGTGATACTGATCATAGAAGCCCAGAGAATCTGCAATCTCTTTAATTTTCATGTTTGAAAAGTCAAGCAATTGGCAGGCTTTTTGGATTTTCAGTTGATTGAAGTAATTCAGTGGAGTATGGCCGGATTTCTTCTGAAATATCTGTCCGAAGTGTGAAGGGGAGTATTGTACGCTGTTGGCAATATCTTCAAGGGTGAGCTTTTTCTCAAGATTCTTTCTCATGTAGCTGATGGACTCCTGGATTATATCTCCCTGTATCACTTTATTGATTTCTCTGAATTGTGGGATAAATCTGAATGAACCAAGAAAATGCCAGAGGCAAAGAGTGGTATATTGTAGGTTTTCTATGCTATATCCCATCTCCAAATTTTGATATATTTCTTCAAATAACTGAATTCTGTCTTGAAAGCGTGCATTAGGTGATTCATCTATGGTATGCACTTTGTTATAAAACGAATTGAATACATTACTTTTTTCTCCTGTGAAGTGTATCCAATAAATACTCCATGGGTGCTGCTCAGCTGCGGCATAGATGTGTGGAATTCCTGCTTGTATGATAAAAAACTGGTCTTTACTTACTTTGGTACGTTGATTGTTTATACTATACCAGCCTTCGCCTTCGGTACAATAGATAAGTATATGCTGTTTGGAACCGTATTTCCGGGCTATGTAATGACCGGTGGCATGAGGATAAACACCTATGTCTGTAATATGTAGAAGTTGAGTCAATTCGTTCTGCCTCAAGATTTCTTTGATGGCGGGAGGAAGTACGATTGCTTTCTGATTTGGAAACCCTTCTTTTTTTCGTTCCATAGTATTAATTTGGATTAATTAGTGCTATACTGTTATGCAAAAGTAGTATATAATATTATTCTGAGCAATGCCGGCAGAGAAATTTTACATCATAAACATTCTTTCTTACATTTTGGAGCTTGTTTTTTTTCCCCACTTTTGCATCATAAGAAAATAGGAATATTTTATGAAAAAGAGACTATTGATAATTGCGCTTTTAATGTGGGGACTTGGTATCTATGGCCAGATAATTAATTTGTCCGGTAAGTGGAGTTTTGAAACGGATTCCGACGATAAAGGAATCATGGAGCAATGGCAATGCCGAAGCTTGAAAGATTCTATTGCACTGCCGGGAGCCATGCATGCTCAAGGGAAGGGAAATGAAGTTACTGCCAATACCAAATGGTATTCGGGAGCTTTATCAGCCATCTGGTATACTCACCCTATGTATGCCAAGTACAGAGAAAAAGGAAATGTGAAAATCTTCGATTTCTTACAGCCCGATTCCTATTATGTCGGTCCGGCGTGGTATTCAAGGGAGGTTTTGGTGCCGGATGATTTCAGAAACAAGCATATCGTGCTGACTCTTGAAAGAGTGCATTGGGAAAGCACGCTTTTTATAAATGGTAAGAGAGTAGGCGATAACCTGGGACTCGGAACCATGCACGAATATGATGTGACAGACTATCTCTTGCCGGGTAAAAACAAGCTTACGCTGAGAGTCAATAATGCCAAGGTGGTTGATACCGGTCGCATCCCGCATAGCACTTCCGACCAAACGATGGCTGCGTGGAACGGAATTATCGGTGAGATGAAAATCACGGCAAGGGACAGGACCTGGATTGATGAAGTGCAGGTTTACCCTCAAATCGGGCGTCGAAAGGCACTGGCAAAACTGAGGGTAGGCAATAAAACGGGAAAAGTGCAAAAGATGAAGATTAAAGCGAACCTTGATTGCTACAACACTCCGGAACCTTACTCAGAGAAGCCTTTGACCAAGACCTTCACGGTCGGTCCGGACGGATTTTCTGAAGTAGAATTGGAACTTCCGCTTTCTGAGAAAATGCAGTTGTGGGATGAATTCTCTCCTTCTCTTTACAGGTTGACTTTGGCGCTTTATTCAGGGAAATTCAAGGATGAAACTTCTGTAAGTTTTGGCATGCGTGAAGTTGGCGTACAAGACAAACGAATCACTCTGAATGGCACAAAGAGATGGATACGTGCTAATCTTTATTGCGGCGAAGCTCCCTTGGACGGTCTTCCCTCTGTGGACGTGAAGTGGTGGAAACGGGTATTCCTTAAACATAAGGAGTACGGGCATAATGCAGTCCGTTTCCACTCGTGGTGTCCTCCGAAAGCTGCTTTTGTAGCGGCTGACGAGACAGGTGTTTATTTGCAGCCCGAAGTTGGCGAGTGGAGTGCTGTGTATACAGACAAACAAGAACGTTTTATTAACGAAGAAGCGGAGCGGATGATACGACAATATGGAAATTTTGCGAGTTTCCTGTTTATGGCTATGGGTAATGAAAGCAGTGCCGATACCCTCAAGATGCGTCGCTTCCTAGTAAAGCAGAAAGCTGATGGGAGGAGGCTGGTGTCCGGTAAGATGAATGGGCGCCCCGATTTACCCGAGGCGGATTTTTATGTAACTCATAGTATAAAAGGGAAGAATATGCGTCATCATATAGGCTGGCCACCTACTCCTCAAAACAATTTGCTTTTCCACATCAAGCCAGGCACGAATTATGATTATGATGAAGCGATGTCTCAGTATGGTAAACCGTTCTTTTCGCATGAAGTGGGGCAATACTGTGTTTTTCCGGATTTTGAAGCTGAATTGCCCAAATATACAGGTTCGATGAAGGCCACAGTGCTTGAAATACAAAAAGACCAGTTGGAGGAACGCGGTATGTCTCATTTGGCTCCTGTGTTCACAAAAGCCACAGGAGAATGGCAGATGCGGTTGTTGAAAGCTGAATACGAGGCGCTTCTTCGTACTCCTGATATAGCCGGATTTCATTCGCTTTCTCTACAGGACTTCACGGGACAAGGAACTGCGCCTGTTGGTGTGCTCGATGCTTTTTGGGATGAAAAAAAACACGTAAGGGCAGCTGATTTTCGCAGATTCTGCGATAGTACGGTGGTGCTTGCAAGAATTCCTTCAATATTGTTGGCAGGTGGAAATAAATTTTCTGCTGGAATAGAGATTTGCCATTTCGGGGCACATTCCCTCAAGGATGCCACCCTCATCTATGATATCAGAGACGAGCAAGGGAATGTGTATCATAAAGGCAAGATTCGCATGCCGGAAATAGATAATCATTCAAGCAATCAGTCTGTGGGGCGTGTAGTTATGGAAAAGAGCTTTCCGGATAAAGCGGCAAAATATTTCTTTAACGTAAGTATCCAGGGTACTTCGGTTTCCAATCAATGGGAGTTCTGGGTTTTTCCGGAAAATGTAGAGGCTCGGCAGAAGGATGTTGTCGTAGTTCATGAGATGGATGAAAACACGATTCGCCTTCTGAAGGATGGTGGAAAGGTCTTGTGGCTGGCAGACCGTAGCAAGCTGAAAGGGAAACTGCCTTTGTGTTTTGCATCTATTTACTGGACTGCTTTCGGCTTGAACGAAGGGGAGAGTATGTGTAACAGTATTGTATGCAATCCCGCCCATCCGTTGTTTGATGGCTTTCCGACGGAAATGCATAGTAACTGGCAATGGTGGGATGTGCTGCGCTATGCCAATCCTATGGTGCTGGATGAGTTCGGGGCAGATGTTGCTTTTCCGAAAGAATATCAACCGTTGCTTCAGGTAGTGGATTCCTGGAAAATAAATCGTAAACTCGCTTTGCTGGCCGAATGTAGGGTAGGTAAGGGAAGGCTTATGATGTCAAGCATAGACTTCACTACAGACATGGATGAAAGAATGGTTTCGCGTAATCTGTATGCCAAAATACTCGATTATATGAATTCGGAACACTTTTCACCCGAATTCGAACTGACAGAGAGTGTGGTATTGTCGGTATTGGGAGGAACGGAGAATAATCTGGCAGAGATGGGCGCAAAGGTGAAAAGCCAAAACCGCAAGCAGACTCTTTTGGCACAAATGCTTGTTGACGGGGATGTGACCACCGTTTGGAACATGGTGTCCGATAAGAAAGCGCCTCAATGGATGACTGTCAATTTTACCAAAGCGGAACTGTTGAAAGGATTTCGTTTGATATTTCCGGGCAGTGTGGCGGAAGCGGTGCAGTTAAGGGTAGATATAAGCAATGATGGAAAGAACTGGCAGCCTGTTGCAACTAATAGCTCGATAGTGAATGGTAACATTCAGAATATCTTTTTCGATACGAACAGGACAGCATGCTATTTCAGGCTTTCGTTTCTTACGGATAGTATTGCCATTGGCGAGGTGGAAGCTGTTTTGACGGATATGCTTCCTGTAGAGGGATGACCTGAGAGAACAAATCTCTTTGACTGAAACAAAGAAGTTAATAATATGAATAGGAAACATTAAAAACTAAATAAATATGAGAAATACTTTTCTTTTAGCAATGATTTTTGTATTAGTGGCATGTACTCCGTCGACGGATAAAATAGATTTGTCCGGAATCTGGACAGTGCGGCTGGACAGTGCCGATGCAGGCATTGCCGAAAACTGGCCTGGGCAATTGTGGGATACTCCGATGCAGTTGCCCGGAACCACCGATGATGCCGGACTGGGAGTCCGCAGTGCATTAGAACCAGAGTTGACGAAACCGCAGCTGTTGCATTTGACCCGTCAAAACAGTTATGTGGGACCTGCATGGTATGCGCGGGAAATCAGTATTCCTGCGACATGGGAAAATAAGGATCTGATCCTTAAACTAGAGCGTGTGTTATGGGATACCCAAGTATGGGTGGATGGAGTACTGGTAGAGGGACATGAGGAGAGTTTGACCACCCCACATTTTTATGACCTGACCCGCTATGTAGAGCCGGGTGAGAAACATGTTTTGTCCATACGGGTTGATAACCGCAAACGTCATGATATATCAAACGACTTGGCTCATGCCTACACGGACCATACGCAAATTAAGTGGAATGGACTGTTGGGAGAGTTGAGTATCGAGGCGGTCGAAAAAGTTCGGATTGCAGGCTTGCAATTATTCCCTGATGTAGAGAATAAAACGGTGAAGGCTGTTATCTCTTTGGTCAACAATACTACTGCCGTTCTGGAGTCTAAACTGAAGTTGGTTGTAGCTCAAAAGAATGGGAGCAAGAAGTATCCGGTGTATACGCAGCAACTTTCAGTTAAGCCGGGTGAATCAGTCGCTGAGGTAGTTTATGAAATGGGTAGCGGGTTTGTACTGTGGAATGAGTTTACACCTGAGTTGTATAAAGCTACCGCTGCTCTGGAAGCGGATAAGTCGACATCGGAAGTAAGTGAAGATTTTGGCATGCGTTCGCTCAAGAGTGATGGCAACCGGTTGATGCTTAATGGCAATCCCCTGTTCTTGAGAGGTACACTGGAATGCTGCATCTTCCCCTTGACGGGAACCCCTCCTATGGACAAAGAAGGTTGGTATAAAGTATTCAGGGCAGCCAAAGATTATGGATTGAATCATTTGAGGTTTCATTCCTGGTGTCCTCCCGAAGCAGCTTTCCAGGTAGCTGACGAAATGGGCTTCTATTTGCAGGTGGAGTTGCCGGTGTGGGTGCTTACTATAGGTAAAGATGCCGGTGCAGTTCGTTTTATGAAAGAAGAGGCGGAACGAATCATCCGTAACTATGGCAATCATCCTTCGTTCTGCTTGTGGAGTTTGGGCAATGAGTTGCAGGGAGACTTTACTATATTGTCTGATATGCTCGACAATTTGAAAGCGGAAGATCCCCGGCATCTATATACCACGACCTCCTTTACTTTCGAAAAAGGACATGGCGCACTGCCCGAACCTAATGATGACTTTTTTGTGACGCAATGGACCAACAGAGGCTGGATACGTGGACAAGGAGTGTTCAACAAGAAATCTCCGGCGTTTGATAAAGACTATTCTAATCAGGTGAAAGATGCCAGCGTCCCCATTATAACCCACGAAATCGGGCAATATTCTGTTTATCCGGACCTGACGGAGATACCTAAATATACCGGTGTACTGAAGCCTTTGAACTTCATGGCCGTAAAGAATGATTTGGAAAAGAAAGGTTTGCTCGATAAAGCTCCTTCTTATTTGGAAGCATCCGGAAAACTGGCTGCCATATTATATAAGGAAGAGATTGAACGTGCCTTGAAGACAAAAGGCATCAGTGGCTTTCAGTTGCTGGATCTGCATGATTTTCCCGGACAAGGAACAGCACTGGTGGGGTTGTTGAATGCTTTTTGGGAGAGCAAGGGAATTATTTCGGGAGAAGAGTTTCGTGAATTCTGTTCGCCTGTGGTGCCTTTGTTGCGCTTCCCAAAAGCCGTCTATACGAATGGAGAAGCCTTTACGGGTGAGATGGAATTGTGCAATTACGGACCGGACGTCCTGACAGGGAAGACTCTGAAATGGAAAGTGACCGAAGGCGGTAAAGTGATAAAGGAAGGTGCGGTAGATGTTGCCAAACTTCAATATGGCTACAATGGAGGATTGGGTACCTTATCTGTTCCTTTGAAAGAGATACAGACAGCGGCGAAACTGGAAGTCTCCCTTTCTGTGGATGGAACCAATTATACCAATAAGTGGAATATCTGGGTTTATCCTGAGGCGGCTTTGCCCGACCGGGGGATTGTGAAATATACGCGCGACTATGAGGAAGCGCTTGCCCGTTTGCAAAAAGGAGAAACCGTCTTGTTTAATCCTGACTGGAAAACGATGAAAGGAATCGAAGGAAAATTTGTCCCCGTATTCTGGAGTCCTGTCCATTTCCCGAAGCAGGCAGGCACTATGGGAATAGTATGTAATCCGGAACACAAGGCATTTTCCGCTTTCCCCACGGATATGCATACCGACTGGCAATGGTGGGACTTGCTGATAAATTCCACTACCATGATTGTTGACAGTCTGCAAGGTGGAAGTCCGATTGTGGAAGTGGTGGATAACTTTACGAACAACCGACGTCTCGCTTCTTTGCTCGAAGGAAAGGTGGGAGAAGGGAAGTTGGTGCTGGCCACTTTCGACCTGGCGACGGAGATAGAGCAAAGACCGGTTGCTAAACAAATGTTGGGTTCCCTTTTGAGCTATATGAATAGTCCTGAGTTTAATCCGGCAGTGATGGAGAACTTCGAGGAGATGGGAGAGACATTCGGGACGGTAGTCAATAAGAAAGAGTCGGAAAAAAGTATTTATTAATTATATGGAATAACATGAAAACACATAATAGTTCTTTTGTATACTTTGTTTGCCTGGTATCGGCCATGGGTGGCCTTTTGTTTGGATATGACTGGGTAGTTATCGGGGGCGCCAAGCCTTTCTACGAGATTTATTTTGGTATAGCCGATAATCAGACGATGCAGGCATTGACAATGAGCATCGCCTTGTTGGGTTGCTTGCTGGGAGCAACGATGGCAGGTATGCTTGCCGACAAGTATGGACGCAAAAAGTTGCTGATCACTTCCGCCTTGGTCTTTTTAGTATCTTCGTGGGCCACAGGAGCCAGTGACGGGCTGCCGACATTTGTGCTTGCCCGCCTTGTGGGCGGGGTGGCTATTGGTTTGGCTGCCGATTTGTCTCCTATGTATATTGCCGAAGTCGCTCCGACCCGCATACGCGGTAAGTTGGTGACATTAAATCAGTTGACTATCGTACTGGGTATTCTGGGCGCCCAAATAGCCAATATGTGCATTGCAGAGCCGGTTCCCGAAGGAGCCGTTGCCGCTGATATTCTGAATTCATGGAATGGTCAGTTGGGCTGGCGATGGATGTTTTGGGCTGTATGCATCCCTTCCGGTGCATTCTTTCTGCTTGCCCTGTTCATTCCCGAAAGCCCGCGCTGGCTTGTGAGCAAAGGTAAAAAGAAATCGGCCTATACCGTGCTCAACTCGATAGGTGGTAAAGACTATGCCGTTCAGGAACTTGCCAATTATGAAGCTTCGTCTATGGCGCATTCGGAGGGAAGGGGGGCTTTGCAACAACTGTTCTCCCCGAAGATGCGTCTGGTGCTGATGATTGGTATCGTAATAGCCATGTTCCAGCAATGGAGCGGAACCAATGTGATATTTAACTATGCGCAAGAGATTTTCCAGGCGGCAGGCTATGGCATTTCAGATGTGCTGATGAATATAGTTGTCACGGGCATAGCCAATTTGTTGTTTACGTTTGTAGCCATTTATACGGTAGACAAATTGGGACGTAAAACATTGATGACGATAGGTTCTATCGGACTGACCGGAATTTATACGTTATTGGGATTGTGCTATTGGTTCGAGTTTAAGGGCTTCATCATGATTGTGTTCGTGGTTCTGGCTATCGGATTCTATGCCATGTCTTTGGGACCCGTCACTTGGGTGCTGTTGTCGGAAATCTTCCCGAACAAGGTGCGTGGCGTGGCAATGGCCGTTTGCACAGCTGCCTTATGGATTGCCTCGTTCCTGCTGACATATACGTTCCCTTTCCTGAATGCAGGTTTGGGCACGGGAGGTACTTTTGGATTGTATGCCGTTATTTGTCTGGCCGGATTCCTTTTTATCCGGAAATATATTCCGGAAACGAAAGGAAAATCACTGGAACAACTTGAAAATGAACTGGTAAAATGACGGAAATGAGAAGAAACTGTATTTTAGGAGCCGTCATCCTGCTTTTGGGGTTGCCCTTGAAAGGACAGGAATATAAAAAGGTGATCTTCGACTTCGCCCATCCGCAACAGACCATCCACAGTTTTGGTGCTTCCGATTGTTGGAGGACGCAGTATATCGGTAAAAACTGGCCCTTGGAGAAAAGAGAGCGGATAGCCGACCTGCTTTTTAACGCCACTCCCGACGAACAGGGTAATCCGACAGGTATCGGCCTGTCTCTCTGGCGGTTCAATATCGGTTCGGGAAGTCATGAGGCAGGGGATGCCGGAGGCGTGAAGCCACTTTGGAGGCGTACCGAATGTTTTTTGGATAAAGAAGGGCATTGGGATTGGAGCAAACAAGCCGGACAGCGTTGGTTTCTGGAGGCTGCCAGAAAGAGAAAAGTGCCTTACGCTTTGGGCTTCTCAATTACAGCGCCTTATTTCTTGACTAAAAACGGAATGGCACGTGCAAGCGAGAAGACTAAGTACGCTAATATCCGGGAAGACGCGTACGAAACTTATGCTTCATTTCTGGCCGAAGTGTCCGGTAAACTCAACCTTGATTATCTGAGTCCGGTAAACGAACCTCAGTGGGAGTGGGTGCGCAGCAATCAGGAAGGCATGCAAGCCACCAATGAAGAGTGCTGCAAACTGATTCACCATATAGACGCGCAGTTAAAGAAGCGTGCTGCCGGAACTAAAATCATATTTGGTGAAGCGGGAGATATCCGTTATTTATACCGCAAGAATACCGATAAGCCCGACCGAGATAATCAGATAAACGAGATGTTTGCTTCCTCCGGGAAGTGGTCTATAAGCGGTTTGTCTTCTGTGGCACCTATTGTTACCGGCCATTCTTACTGGAGTACCTGGCCGTTGGATACTCTTATTGCGACCAGGAGGCAGCTGAAAGCTGAGATAGAAGAACGTCTTCCCATCGGTTACGCTTATTGGCAGACGGAGTACTGTCCGATGGAAAAGAATCCGGATAATCCCCAAGGTGGGGGAGGACGGGATTTAGGCATGAACACGGCCTTATATATATCCCGCGTCATTCATCATGACCTGGTGGTGGCAAACGCCTCTTCCTGGCAGTCGTGGACGGCCTTTTCGGAATGGAACTATAAAGACGGGCTGATTTTTATAGACGACGGCACACTGGAAACCGGAGCTTCGAAGGGAAACGAGGCGATGATTGAAACCTGTAAATATGACGGCACTTTCAGAGCTTCAAAAACCTTGTGGGCATTGGGGAATTACAGCTATTTCGTCCGTCCGGGAATGGTGCGTATAGGAGGTTCGTGCGATACGGATGCCGCTTGCCTGGTGGAGGATGCCACCGGAATGATGGCTTCTGCCTATGCCGACTTCAAGCGTAATAAATGGGTGATTGTGCTGGTTAATTACGGGCGGTCCGATGTGTGGACTGACGTTTCGGCTCGTTCTTTGCCCGGGGGATTTTCCGGGAAACGTTTTAAAATGTACCGGACTTCCGAGGAGAGTGATTTGAAATATGAAGGGGTAGTGTCAAACCGTTTGTTGATTCCAGCCCGTTCAGTGATTACGTTAGAAAGTTTTTGATGGGAAATATAAAAAGCTCAAAGATTATGAATAGATTACTATTATTGCTTGCGTTTCTGTCGGTAAACATTTATATGTATGGGCAGATTGCCGATAAGGAAACTTATCTGGAAAATTTTGTAGGAGAAATGAACAAGAAATGGCCCGGCAACAGAACTTTGAATGTTGTTTTTCATGGGCACAGTGTCCCCAGCGGTTATTTCAAAACTCCGGTAGTAAACACCTTGCACGCTTATCCGCATCTGGTGCTTTGCGGCTTGAAGGAATGTTATCCTTGGGCTGTACTGAATGTGATAACCACTTCCATAGGAGGTGAACAGTCCGAGCAGGGCGCAGTGCGGTTTGAAAAAGAGGTGCTGACCCACCGCCCGGATGTGTTGTTCCTCGATTATGCCCTGAATGACCGGAGCATAGGACTTGAACGCACTGAAAAGGCATGGCGAAAGATGATTGAACGCACGCTCACCGAAAATATAAAATTGATATTATTGACTCCTACGCCCGATTTGGGTGAAGACATCAAGTCTGCCGATGCACCTTTGGCATCTTACGCGGCTATGATAAGACGGCTTGCCACCGAATATAAAGTAGGCCTGGTAGATGCATACAGCCTGTTTAAATCTAAAGCTGAGGCGGGAGAGGCTCTTAAGATGTATATGAGCCAGAAAAATCATCCCAATGCATTAGGGCACGGTTGCGTGGCAAATGAGATTCTGACTTGGTTTGTCCGTTGAATCCCTCTGTTGGCATAAAAACGGGTGAATCATGCTTTCATACATCTTTTTGGGCAAAACCTACATTTTTATGTCAGCTTTTTTGTGAGACCTTTGTCGCATAGAAAAAGGGAATATTAATATTGATTATTTTAATATCTATTTTATGGAAAAAATAACAGACTATTTGATTAAAAGCACAGTGACCTCATCCGAAGTGAGGGCCTGGGAAGAGGTGGTGATGTTGCCTACCTATGAAATTGGGAAAGAGGAAAAGAATCCTATTTTTTTGGAGAAGCGGGTATATCAGGGCAGTTCGGGCGTTGTATATCCTTATCCCGTGGTAGAGAAAATCTGTGATGAGAAGAAGGATAAACCCTATCGCGCTTTTTTTATTGAGAATGAGTATATAAAGGTCATGATTCTTCCTGAGTTGGGGGGACGTATACAAATGGCTTATGATAAGGTTAAAAAACGCCACTTTGTCTACTACAATCAAGTGATTAAACCCGCTTTGGTGGGACTGACCGGACCTTGGATTTCCGGGGGAATTGAGTTTAACTGGCCGCAACATCATCGCCCTAGTACTTATTTGCCCACCGATTGCTACATTGAAGAGTTTCAGGATGGCAGTAAGACGATCTGGTGCAGTGAGGTTGAGCGGATGTTCCGCACGAAAGGGATGGCGGGATTTACGCTTTATCCGGACAAGGCTTACATTGAGATCAAGGCGAAGGTGTATAACCGTACTCCTTTTCCGCAAACTTTCCTGTGGTGGGCCAATCCGGCTGTTGTGGTGAACAAAGATTATTATTCCGTGTTCCCGCCCGATGTCAATGCGGTGTTCGACCATGGCAAGCGGGCGGTGTCGAGTTTCCCCATTGCTACAGGCAGTTACTATAAGTGGGATTATTCTGCCGGTGTTGACATTTCCCGTTATGCCAATATCCCTGTTCCTACTTCTTACATGGCGATAAACTCCAAATATGATTTTGTGGGAGGCTATGAAGAACACATCAAGTCCGGCTTGCTGCACGTTGCCGACCATCACGTCAATGCAGGAAAGAAGCAGTGGACGTGGGGCAACGGTGATTTCGGGCAGGCGTGGGATCGTAATCTGACCGATGAGGACGGACCGTATATCGAATTGATGACCGGAATGTATTGTGATAACCAACCCGACTTTACCTGGCTGCAACCTTACGAAGAAAAATCCTGGGTACAATATTTCATGCCTTATCAAGAAGTGGGCATGGTGAAGAACGCTACACGCGACGCTCTGATAAATATGGAATCGGCCGGAGAAGGCAAGGTGAAAGTGGCGCTTTATATGACGTCTACCCACAAGCAGGTTCGGGTGTTGCTGACAGCGGGCGAATGCGTTTGCCTGGATAAACTTGTATCTGTGTCTCCTGCAAATCCTTACGTGGATGTGGTGGATTGCAACGCATCTCCGGACCTCGATGGTTTGGAACTGACCGTTTTCGGTGAAGACGGAAAAGTATTGGTAGGCTACCGCAATGCTCCCGAAGAGATTAAGCCGCTACCTGAAGCCGCTAAAGCGGCAAAGCTGCCTAAAGATATAGCCCATATCGAACAATTGTTCCTCACCGGGCAACATCTGGAGCAGTATAGACATGCCACCTATTCGGCCATGGATTATTATATGGAGGCATTGAGCAGGGATGAAGGCGATATCCGTTGCAACAATGCCGTAGGTCTTCTTCTGATGCGGAAGGGGAAATTTGCTGATGCCCAACCCTATTTTGAACGTGCCATTAAGACTCAGACAGAGCGTAACCCTAATCCGTATGATGGAGAACCCCACTATAATTTAGGTTGGTGCTTGAAAATGCAGGGCGACAATGACAGGGCTTATGATGCTTTCTATAAATCCACCTGGAATGCGGCATGGCAAGATGCCGGTTACTTTGGGCTGGCGCAGATAGACATGCTCAGAGGAGATTATGAAAAAGGGCTGGAACACATAGAACGCTCGCTTATCAGAAACTGGCATAATCATAAAGGCCGCCAGTTGAAAGCCGCTTTCCTGCGGAAGCTTGGAGCTTTTGATGAAGCGGAGAAACTGATAGCCGACTCCTTAAAGATAGATCTGTTCAATATGGGTTGCCGTTTTGAAGCTTATCTTCTTAATGGTGCCCGCGGGCTGGCGCAAGATGCCGTGAATGTGAAGGCAGAACTTAAAGAAATGATGAGAGGGGCGGTTCATGCTTATTTGGAATATGCCATTGATTATGCGGCTGCCGGTTTGTATGAAGAAGCGTCAGCCCTGTTGCAATTCGTTGTTGAAGACAACGAACGGACGTATCCGATGGTTTATTATGCATTGGGATATTTTTCTTCATTGGCAGGTGACGAGGTTGCGGCCAAACGATATTATGTGAAGGCAGAAAGCATGTCGCCCGAGTATTGCTTCCCCAACAAACTGGAAGAAGTACTGATGCTGAATGATGCCATGCGTGTCGATCCGGACGGAGCCAAAGCATTCTATTATTTAGGGAATTTCTGGTACAATGCCCGTCAGTATAAAGACGCCATTGCTTGCTGGGAGGCATCGGTGGAAAAAGACGATACCTATCCTACGGCACTCCGCAACCTTGCTTTGGGTTACTATAACAAGCAGAAAGATACCGGCAAGGCATTGGCTGCCCTTGAAAAGGCGTTTGCCCTCGACATGACGGATGCCCGGATTTTGATGGAACTGGATCAGTTGTATAAGAAACTTAAATATCCGCATCGTCAGCGGCTTGAAATGCTGGAGCAGCATGCGGAACTTGTGGAGCAGCGTGACGACTTGTGTATAGAGCGCATAACCTTATATAACCAGTTAGGTGAGTATGAACGGGCTTATGACTTGATTAATAGCCGCAAATTCCATCCTTGGGAGGGTGGTGAAGGAAAAGTGACGGGGCAGTATCTGTTCTGCCGCATGGAACTGGCTAAGAAAGCCCTTGAAGAACAACGCTTTGGAGACGCTGTACGCCTGCTGAAGGAAACCGAAAAATATCCGGAGAATCTGGGAGAAGGAAAGCTGGCCACTGCGGAAGAAAATGACGTTCATTATTATCTGGGCTGTGCCTATGAAGGGCTGGGTGATACTGAAAGAGCTTGCCGCTACTTCAGTGCCGCTACCCGCGGTTCGGACGAACCGGCCATCGCTTTCTTCTATAACGATCAGCAGCCGGACAAGATTTTCTATCAGGGACTCGCCTGGAGAAAGTTGGGTGATGAGGCTAAGGCCAGAAGTTGTTTCAATAAGCTGGTCAAGCACGGTGAAAAGCATTTGTTTGACAACGTGAAGATTGACTATTTCGCGGTATCTCTGCCGGATTTGCTAATATGGGATGACGATTTGAATGTTCGCAACAAAGTCCATTGCAATTTGGTGATGGGATTGGGATACCTGGGGCTGGGCGATAAAGCCAAGGCTAAAAGGTTTATTTCCGAAGTGGTGAATCTGGATATAAACCATCAGGTTGCAGTGGCTCATCTGGCCATGTGTGATTAAATTAAATAAAGTAAAGTACGAGAGGTGGTGTCTGTGCCTGACACCACCTCTCAAACGTTTTTAGAAGGTTATGATACGTTTGCAAAGTATTTATGCTGTATTCGGAAAGATATTCCTGAGTATATGTTTGGTTGTATTTTCATGGGGCGATGTCAGCGCCAAAGTCAGTTTACCGTCTATTTTTGGGGACAATATGGTGCTTCAGCAAAATAGCGAAGTGAAGATTCCGGGAACAACCGGGCGGGGGCGAAAAGTGAGGATGCGCGTTTCATGGAGTGAAAAGTCACAAACCATAAAAGCGGATGAGAACGGATGTTTTCTGTTTAAAGTGCGGACACCTTCTGCCGGGGGACCTTACAAAATTACTTTTGATGATGGGGATGTTGTCGTTCTTGAAAATATATTGATAGGAGAAGTTTGGTTATGCTCCGGGCAATCCAATATGCAGATGCCTGTGAGGGGGCAGTTGAATCAGCCTGTGGTAGGTTCGAACAGGGTTATTGCACAAGCCGACCCTCAGGTGCCTATCCGTATGTTTACTGTGCAAAAGGCAACGGCTAAAAGTCCTACGACCGATTGCACGGGTAGTTGGGTGGATAATGCTTCCACACATGTTGCGGAATTTAGTGCCGTTGGATATTTTTTCGGACAATATCTTCAGCGGCAGTTGAAGGTGCCTGTCGGATTAATACACACCAGTTGGGGAGCTTCCAATGTACAGGCATGGATGTCGGAGGAGGTTCTCAGAGGTATACCAGAAATAAATTTAGATCATCTTACGGGTGATGTGGAAACGAAGTTGCTTCCGCAGCAACTTCCTTGTTTGCTATATAATGCCATGATTTATCCGCTGAAGGATTATGTCATCCGGGGAGCAATATGGTATCAGGGAGAAAGCAATGTGCAGAATCCCGAACTCTATGGTAAACTTTTCCCTGCATTTGTATCCGATTTGCGTTCGACTTTCGCGCAGGGAGATTTTCCTTTTTATTATGCGCAAATAGCTCCGTTCCCCTTAGCCAAGTATGAAAGTGCCCGTTTGCGTGAGGTGCAAATGCATAGTGTGAAGAGTATTGCCCGTTCGGGAATGGCTGTATTGATGGATATCGGTGAGCAAAAATGCATTCATCCTTCCCGTAAGATGGAAGTAGGCGAACGTTTGGCGTATTGGGCTTTAGCAGACACGTATGGTAAAAAAGGGTTTGATTATGCTTCACCGGAATATGACAGTATGGAGGTGGTGAAGGGCAAGGTTCGGCTCTCGTTCAGGAATGCCGGGCTTGGATTAACTTCCTATTATCAGGAATTGAAAAACTTCGAAATAGCCGGTGAAGATAAAGTCTTTTACCCGGCAAAGGCATATATTATGAAGCATGAAAATAAAGTGTATGTTGAAGTAGGAAGTCAGTCGGTAGCCAATCCCGTTGCGGTGCGTTATGCATTTAAAAGCTTTGCTGTCGGTGATTTGTTCGGAGTGACGGGGTTACCTGTCTCCTCATTTCGGACGGATGATTGGGAGATGGCCGGGGAAAGTGGGGGACAACCGGGTGCTGATCGCTAAGCAGCTGCATCGCCACTTTTATTTCTTTTCCTTGCGGTGGCTAAGAAAAAAGGTAGTGGTTGCTTATTCTTTCCACCATGGGGCTTTTTTCTTTCCATCACGGAAAATCTTTCTTTCCACCATGGTGGAAAGAAAAAATCCCCATGGTGGAAAGAATAACTGTTGGGATAGAAGTCGTTTAGCCACCGCAAGGAAAAACGATAAAATTGCCTGCGAAGAAAGTTAGTTGCAGGAGTTGCTGCTTGAAGCCACTCTGGTGGTGGCTGATATGTGCTATTCTTATAAATTGAGATATTTCATTTAAATAGGGAGACAAAGTCGTTAAAGGAGTTATCGCTCGGTTTCTAACTCCTTTCTTTCCCTTTATACATCAAATGTCAAAAAACTGAGTTGACAAGAAGATAAAAAATGCCCGCCATCGCCCATTGAAGAGCGGAGGCGGACAAAATAGAGATGTTAGAGTTGTTGCAACCCTTATTCGTTAAGCAAGTGATTTACGCTTTCGGGGGATAAAGAGAACTTCCGGGCTATTTCATCAGCCGGAAGTCCGGCTTGCTTCAGCATACGGACGGCTTCACGGATGATTTCATCCTTTTTCCCAAGCTCTTCATCCTTTTTCCCAAGCTCTTCATCCTTCTTCCCAAGCTCTTCATCCTTCTTCCCAAGCTCTTCATCCTTCTTTACTATCTCCTCATCTTTCTGCATGATAATTGTATCCCTCTTTTCAATTTCCGAGAGAATCTCATCCTCCACATCCATAGCTCGTCTGATTTCCGGTGCCACACCCGCTTTCAACAACCTGTTCATAATCAGTTGTTCATCCTTTCCGGTGAATTTATTCTCGTCGATTTCCAACAAATGGTCATCAGCATGGTAGATGTAATCCTGGTCAAAGAGATTGAGCAGACGCTCCAGGTGATTTCGGGTACGGCCTTTCAGATATGGAATTTGAACGATGATGCTGTCGTGCGTCAGGCTTTCGATGAACTTATCCTTATGCGCTATCACACAGTCGTCATAGTTCAGGTATTGACGGCGGACGTAAACCACCGGCTCGTGCAGTTCCCCCAATTTATGCCCAAGAATGTAGATTGAAATGATAGGCAGGCCGTAGGTACGGTTGTCTTCTTCGCGCATGTTCTCCTTGTTGAGGTATTGCGTGCCCAAATACTGGCGGAAACGCAGGGTTTCGGTGGCGAGCCACGTCTTTTGTAACTCAATCATTACCAGATGCTCTTCTCCATCTGCCTCGCGGATGCGGGCGGTGAAGTCCATGCGGAACATGGAGATACGTGTCTGCTGCATGGCGGAGTATTCCTGACGCCGCATTTGCAGTTCCACGATTTCTTTTTTCAGCAGGGCGGAGAGGAGGATTTTCGCCACACGGTCGTCCTCCATCAGGTATTTGAAGACGGAGTCGTAAATAGGGTTTGCTATCAGTGTCATAATAATCCGGTTTTTATGGTTTCTTGCACTAAATCATTGCAAAGATAACATATCGACTTTATAATCAGTAATATTTCGGGGAAATTATTCGCGGGAGTCAAGAAGAGGGAACTAGGCGGTTCTTGTTTTCCTTTCGTAAGCCCCCAATCCCCTCCGAAAGAGAGGGGAGTCAGGAAATGGGATAATGAAAACGTTACAAGGATATTGAGAGGGGAATAATCAGATTTTGATATGAACACTTTACAGTTTAAGAATAGCGTGAATCCGGAAAATATTCCCACTCCTCCTTTCTCCCCTATCCTCCCTCCCAAACATGACATTCCGAGGCTTTGTATAAAAAATGCCATATCGTGATATTATACATCAAATAGGACTTTTCATACATTTCGCACCTTTGGATTTTGCGCTTACTTTGTTGCGTGGGACTTATGGTATTCACATCGTAGAAAAAGTCCCCGACGATCTGTTAATCTTTAAAAGTTAGTATAATGAGAATCAAGATCTTGTTTTTCCCTTTAGCTGCCACTTTCTTGGGCGCTGAAAGTCTGGCCCAGCAAACCGAACATCCCAATATCCTTTGGCTTACGTTCGAGGATACTTCTCCTCAGTTTATAGGCTGTTATGGAAACGAAACGGCACGTACGCCCGTAATGGACAAATTGGCGGGTGAAGGAGTGCGCTTTACGAATGCTTATTCCACCGGAACAGTCTCTTCTCCGAGCAGGTTTTGCCTGATTACAGGGTGCAGACCCGGACGTTACGGGACCGGAAATCATAGAAGCGCTTATGAAATTCCGGAGTTTGTTCACGGATTTCCCGAATACCTGAAGCGGGCAGGATACTATACGAGCAACAATTCAAAAACCGATTATAATCATAAGAAACACAAAGAAATGATCGCTGCCTCCTGGAACGAAAGCAGCAATACAGCCGGTTGGCGCGGAAGGCGACCGGGACAACCGTTTTTTGCCGTCTTCAACAGCAATCATTCCCATCAGTCGCGCACCATGACCAATCCCTGGGAACTGTACGAAAAGCAAGTGTTGGGTAAGTTGGAATCCGGTCGGGTGCTTCCTACGGATGCTCCCTTTGAGATTCCCCCTTTCTATAGCGACTCTCCTGAAATGAGAAAACAAGTATCCCGAATTTACAATTCCATTTCGCTTACCGACCAGCACTTCGGGGAGATTCTGGCGGAATTAGAAAAGGACGGTCTGAAGGACAGTACTATTATTTTTGTTTTCTCTGACCATGGCGAAGGTATGCCGCGCGGCAAAGGCAGTGCGTTGGGCACGGGATATAAGGTACCGTTCATTCTTTGGGTACCCGAGAAGTATAAGCATCTTTCACCGTGGGGGAGTGGTGTAATCACCGACGAACTAGTGAGTTTTGAAGACTTTGGAGCCACGGTGCTTTCGCTGGCGGGTGTTGATATCCCTTCGTATGTGGAAGGAACTCCGTTTTTACCGGGCGAGCGGAAGGACAAGAAAAAATATGTGTTTGGCGCATGCGATGCCATTGATAGCAATATGGAACTATCGCGGTCCGTTATCGACGGGCGATATGTTTACACTAAAGTGTTTACACCCTATCAACCTTTTGTGCGGTGGATCAGCTATTATGACCATGGCGACATCCAGAAATGCATGCGCAAGGAATATGCTGCAGGTATTCTGAATCCGGTGCAGCGCGAAATTATGGAACCGCGTGTTTCGGAATATTTATATGATTTGGTTGCCGACAAATGGGAAACCAACAATCTGGCTGAGCATCCGGATTATCAGAAGAAACTGAAGGAACTTCGCAGCGTATTGAAGCGGCATCTGATTGAAACAAGAGATGCTAATTTCTTTCCGGAATACGCTTTATCCATGCAACAACCGGAAACGATTCCCTATTATTTGCGTTTGGACGAGACGGCTTATCCTGTAGAAGAAGTCATTGAGACTGCCATGCTGAGCGGACTTGGAAAGGAAGTCATAGAAAAACAAATAAAGAAGGTGGGTTCCTGTAATCCGATCGTTTCTTATTGGGCGGCAGTCGGTTTGTTCGCTCAACGTGACGCCCTGGCACCCTACGTAGGTGAATTGGAACGGATACTGTCCGGATTGAACTATCCACCCGCCCGCATCTGGCTGGCCGCCGCTATCCTGAACGTAGAAAAGAACAGTTTGGCTTATCGGATTGTGAGGGAGGGGATTTTGAGTCCTAATAATCACATAGCGATATGCGCGCTGAACGCATTGCTTGAAATGAATATAGACCGGGCCAAAACCTTTATTCCTCAACTGAGGAAAGCGGAAACTGCGTGGGGGGAGAATAAGGAGCGCCCGGGGGTAGAAAGCATGATGCTGGTTGCCAGGCTGCGCCTTGAAGGGAAAGATTTCCGCTTCGGTTCGTTCTGGTAAAATAAAGCAAGAATATAAATCTTAATATTAATCTTAATCTGGTAGGTCATGAAAAATTTATTATTTCTTAGGTTATTCTTATCTAAGATGACGGTATTAGTGTGTATGATAATGTGCCTTGGGGCGGTTCCATTGTATGCAATTCCCGATGTGGCTTCTGTCAGCGGTTCTGCCGACCGAAAAGTAACGGTTTCCGGACAGGTTGTGGATATTCATAACGAACCGGTCATTGGAGCAAGTGTGGTAGAAGTCGGTACTTCCAATGGGGTGATTACCGACCTTGATGGAAATTTCTCTTTGTCTGTGAATATGGGTGCTGCGGTGAAAATATCATATATAGGATATAAGGATGAAATTGTTAAAATAACATCTGCAAACACGCTGAAGATTACATTGAAGGAGAATGCCGAAGCGCTTGACGAAGTAGTAGTGGTGGGATTCGGTGTTCAAAAGAAGGTCAATCTGACAGGAGCCGTAGGTGTGGTGAATCAGAAAGAGATAGCTTCGAGGCCTGTTTCGACGGCTACGCAAGCTCTTCAGGGGCTTATTCCCGGTTTGCAGATTACCACATCCGGCGGAAGCCTGGAGTCAAATCCGGCTATGAATATTCGTGGACAGGGCACGATCGGTGAAGGTTCTTCCGGTTCGCCGCTGGTACTGATAGACGGTATGGAAGGTAACATCAATACAATCAATACGCAGGACATTGAGAACATATCCGTGCTTAAGGATGCCGCTGCGGCTTCTATTTATGGTTCCAGGGCTCCTTTCGGGGTCATTCTTATCACTACGAAAACAGGGGCGAAAGGTAAGACTACCGTAAATTATAACAATAGTTTCCGTTGGAATACTCCTGTACTGAAACCGGAACTGATGGATTCGTATAATTTCGCTTCTTACTTTAACATAGCCAACATGAACAGTAGCGCGGGTGAGTTCTTTAAACCGGAACACATGCAGCGCATAAAGGATTACCAGGCGGGAAAGTTGCTTACGGAAGTGCCGGCGGAAGGTGATAAATGGGCCAACGGCTATATGAAAGGTAATGCTAACAATGATTGGTATGATATTTATTACAAGGATTTTGCCTTTGCCCAGGAGCATAACATCAATATAAACGGCGGTTCTGACAAGATGGGTTATTACGTGTCTTTAGGCTATTTGGGACAGGACGGATTGCTTGATGTGGGCAAAGAGACGATGAAGCGTTATAATCTTTCGGTCAAGCTGAATGCTTCGCTAACCAGTTGGGCCAAGATGACCTACTCCATGCGTTTCGTCCGCAAAGATAATGAGCGGCCTTCTGACCTGGCAAACAGCTTTTACCAGAATCTGGCTCGCCAGGGCTGGCCCACCTTGCCGCTGTACGACCCTAACGGGTATTATTATTCCGTGGCATCTCCTTTTCTTCTATTGAAGGAGGGAGGAAACAGTAAGATTCAGGGGGATGATACCTCTCATCAATTATCTTTTGTTCTGGAACCCATCAAAAACTGGGTCACCCATGTCGACCTAAACTATCGCATCTTCTCTCAGAACTGGCATTGGAATCAGCAGGTCACGTATGGGCATGACGTTAAAGGCAATGCCTACCCCGACCAACGCGTGAATTCCCAGGTGCACGAGGATCATCGTAAAGATAATTATTGGAATATTAATGCCTATACGGAATATTCGGCCACATTCCTCGAAAATCATAATTTCCATGCTTTACTGGGATTTCAGGCAGAAGATATGCAACGGACGGAATTCGGGTTAAACCGCAATGGGATTATCGTTCCCGGCTTGCCTGAGATTGATATTACAACGGGACTGGACGATAAAGGCAATCCTGTTTCTCCCAAAGTCAATGGAGGCAGGAGCGCTTGGAGTACGGCGGGCTTCTTCGGACGTCTGAATTACAACTATAAAGGCAAATATCTGGCCGAGGTTAACTTGCGTTATGATGGAACGTCACGCTTCCAAAGAAATCAGCGCTGGAACTTATTCCCTTCTTTCTCCTTAGGATGGAATGTTGCTCACGAAGACTTCTGGAAACCTCTTGCCGACATTGTTAACACGTTGAAACTTCGTGGCTCTTATGGAGAATTGGGAAATCAGAATACGAATAACTGGTATCAGACCTATCAGGTCATTGATGTAAAGGCGGCTTCGGGCACCTGGTTGCAGAATGGACTGAAACCTAACATTGCACAAGTTCCTGCTTTGGTCAGTTCCACCTTGGGATGGGAAACCATTCGTTCGTATAATATGGGAGTCGATTTTGGTTTCTTCAATAATCGTCTGCGCGGTTCGTTCGATTATTATATGCGATATACGGATGATATGGTGGGCAATGCCCCTGAAATGCCTTTGATTTTGGGCATTGACGAGCCGAAAACAAACAATACCGACTTGAAGACTTCAGGATGGGAGCTTGAATTGGGGTGGAACGACAGACTGAAAAATGGGCTGGGCTACTCCGTGAAACTCATGCTGTCCGATTCGAAAACTAAAATAACCAAATATCCCAATAACCCTACCCGTTCGATCGACCAGACTCTGGAAGGTTATCTGACTGGAGAGATATGGGGATATGAAACGATAGGCATTGCAAAAACGGATGAAGAAATGCAGGCGCATTTAGCTTCCCTTCCCAAAGGCGGACAATCTGCCCTGGGTTCTAAATGGACTGCCGGCGACATTATGTATGCAGACTTGAATGGCGATGGTAAGATCAGTGAGGGTGCCCGCACGCTGGAAGACCATGGCGACTTGAAAGTTATTGGAAACAAAACACCGCGCTACCAGTTCGGATTAGATCTTTATGCTGATTGGAAAGGATTTGATTTCCGGGCTTTCTTCCAGGGAGTTTTGAAACGTGACTACTGGCAGGGAAGTTCCTACTTCTGGGGTGCAGGCGGCAATATCTGGTGGTCGGTGGGCTTGAAGCAACATGCAGATTTCTTCCAAGCCGAACCCTATGAGGCGTTTGACACTAATACAGAAGCATATTATCCGCGTCCGCTATTCAATTCTGATAAAAACAGGAAGCCGCAAAGTCGGTATCTGCAGGATGCTTCTTACGTGAGACTGAAGAATTTGCAGTTGGGATATACACTTCCCGCTTCTTTGACGCAAAAGATGCATATTCAAAAGTTGCGTTTTTATGTGTCGGGAGAGAACCTGTGGACAATAACGGGAATGGCGGATATGTTTGACCCCGAAACTGTAGGGGGAGGCAGCAGTGATAATGGAAATGCCTATCCTTTGTCAACGACTATTTCTTTAGGTCTGAATTTAACCTTTTAATTATGATGATTATGAAAACTGTACGCGTTTTTTATACAATAAGCCTAGGACTTGCTGTTTTATGTTCAAGCTGTAATGATTTTCTTGACAAGACACCTTTGTCGCAGATTACTCCGGAGCATTACCTGTTAACCGAATCGGATTTAGAATCGTATGTAAATGGACTGTATACAGGTATTCTGCCTTCTCACAACACTGTATGGAGCTATGGAATGTTTGGTTGGGATGCCCATACCGATAATCAGGCGGCATGGAATTATAGCAATAAGTTCGTGCCGGGACAGTATAAAGTGCCGCATTCGGAAGATTCCGAATGGAAGTTCACTAATATCTATTCTTGTAATTATTTTCTTTCAAGAACGGTTCCGTTGCTTGAAAGTGGCGGCCTGTCCGGTAATTTGGAGAATGTTAAATATTATATCGGTGAAGCGTATTTCTTGAGAGCTTATGAGTATTTCACCCGTTACCAGAAGTTTGGTGATTTTCCTATAGTGACGGTTCCTTTGAAAGATGAACAGGACTTGCTTGTAGAGGCCAGCAAAAGAGCGCCCAGAAACGAAGTGGCCCGCTTTATCATCGGTGATTTGGATAAAGCGATAGAATTGATGGGAGCATTAAAGAAACCGACCACCCGGATTTCGGCGGATTTGGCGAGGCTTGTGAAGTCGAGAGTGGCTCTGTTTGAAGGTACTTGGCTGAAGTATTTTAAGGGAACGGCTTTTGTGCCTGATGGTGAAAATTGGCCGGGAAGCAAGAAAAATGCCGGAGCGAGCTATGCCTATCCTTCAGGCAGTATTGATAATGAGATTGCATACTTTCTGAATATAGCAATGGAAGCTGCCAAAGAAGTCGGTGATAAATATATCGGCAGTCTGACAGATAATACCGGTACCGTCCAACAGAGTCTTTCCGAGCAGGAAAATCCTTACATGATGATGTTTGCTGATTTGGATTTAAGTAAATATCCGGAAGTACTGCTTTGGAGAGAGTACAACAAGGGGCTGGGTGTTGTCCATAATGTTCCGGTATATTGCCAGATGGGAAATAGGGGTGTTGGTGTGACCCGCGGGCTGGTGAGTTCATTTGTCATGCAAAACGGATTGCCCGTGTATGCCACCGGCAGTATGTATCATGGCGACCGGACGATTGCAGATGTTCGTAAAGACCGTGACAGTCGTTTGTCGATTTTCCTGAAAGAACCGGGGCAGAAGAATATCCTGATATTTGATCCATCGGGCACTACCTATCAAGTAGAAGAACCTTACCCCAATATTACCGAGGGTAGTGAAGAACGAACCTATAACACAGGCTATGCTTTGCGGAAAGGCTGGTCATACGATCAGGGACAGTGTGTCAATGGTTTCGGCTATACCGCCTGTGCTTCATTCAGAGCTGCGGAAGCTTTGCTTAACTACATGGAAGCTTCCTATGAACTGCAATCGAGAGTGGACGAGACTGCCCGGAGTTACTGGAAAGCTTTGCGCGAACGCTCTAAGGTGGATGCCGATTATGAAAAAACAATAGCTAATACCGATATGTCTCAGGAGGTATTGTATGACTGGGGAGCTTATTCCGCTGGTAAGATCATTGACCCCGTATTGTATAACATACGGCGTGAGAGACGCTCCGAACTGATGGCGGAAGGCCTGCGGTTTATGGATTTAATCCGCTGGAGGGCTATGGACCAAATGATTGCGACTCCCTATCATATTGAAGGTTTCCACTTGTACAACACGCCAATGGAAGAATGGTATGGCGGTAAACTGACAAATGATGGAAGTGATAAGGCAAATGCTTCATCACCTGAACGGAGTGAATATTTGAGGCCTTATGAGAAGAACTCCAAGTCGGAGGTCTATGATGGATATCGCTGGGCTATGGCTCATTATTTATCGCCTATTATGATAAAGCAATTTCAGCTGACCTCAACAGACGGTTCTAATCTGGAGTCTTCTCCAATGTACCAGAATCCGGGATGGCCTATGACAGCGGATGAAGGTGCGGAATTCTAAAATTCGATTTAAAATGAGAAATCACATTTTTTTTTGTAGGGCAGCCGCATTCTCTTCAACCCTTATTGCCGGGGCGTTGCATGCAGGCAATCCGCAACAGATGCCTAATGTCATTTTTATATTGGCGGACGATATCGGATATGGCGATATAGGGTGTTATGGCGCAAAAAATATCAGTACGCCCAATATCGATGCATTGGCGGCTCAGGGCGTCCGGTTATGTGACTTAAGAAATAATTTTTAAAAATAAATATGGTATGATTGAGAATAGTCTGAAAGGTATTTTGTTTATGTCAGTCGGGGCGCTGTCCATGGCCGGACAGGTCACGGCAGGCAATGACGTGCGTCCGAATGTTTTGTTTATTTTGGCTGATGATTTTGGCTGGAATGATTTGAGTTGTATGGGGAGTACATATTATGAAACTCCCAATCTGGACCGGTTGGCAAAGCGAGGTGTCTTGTTTACCAATGCGTATGCTACTTGCCAGGTATCCAGTCCTTCGCGGGCAAGTATTATGACCGGTAAGTATACTCCCCGCCACGGAGTGACCGACTGGATTGGAGCAGCTTCCGGCGAAGCCTGGAGAAAACAGGGCAGAGGCACTAAATTGCTACCTCCGAAGTATGAAATGAGCTTGAAAAAAGAAGAGTATACATTGCCGGAGTGCCTGCGTGACCACGGCTATACGACTTTCATTGCCGGTAAATGGCATTTGGGAGAAGAAGGCTCCTGGCCTGAGGATCATGGATTTGACATCAACATTGGCGGTTGGTCGGCAGGAAACCCCAAAGGAGGTTATTTCAGCCCATATTCCAATCCGAAATTGAAAGACGGACCCGATGGTGAGAATTTATCAATGCGTTTGGGCAAGGAAACCATCTCTTTTATGCGTGAGCACAAAAAGAAAGATAAGAAAAAGCCTTTCTTTGCCTATCTTTCTTTCTATGCCGTGCATGGAGCTTTGGAGACGACACAGGAAAATTGGAAATATTATCGGGAAAAAGCCGAGAAAATGGGTGTTAAAGAAAGTGGATTTGTAGTGGATCGTACTTTACCTGTAAGGCAGACACAGGACAATCCGGTTTATGCTGGTCTGATAAAGCAGATGGATGATGCCATTGGCGTAGTGCTGGATGCGATAGATGAAATGGGACTTGACAAGAATACGTTGATTATTTTCACGAGCGATAACGGAGGTGTTACTTCCGGCGACGCTTACTCCACTTCTCTGCTCCCGCTTCGTGGTGGAAAAGGGCGCCAATGGGAGGGAGGGGTGCGTGAGCCTCTGCTTATACAGTATCCCGGGTGCGAAAAACCGGGAAGCACTTGTGATGTTCCCGTAATCGGAACAGATTTTTATCCTACTATTCTTGATTTTGCCGGCCTTCCTTTGGAGCCGGAACAGCATGTGGATGGGGTAAGCCTTATGCCATTGCTTAAGGGAAAGAGTATAGCGGATCGTTCTTTGTTCTGGCATTATCCGCATTATGGAAATCAAGGTGGAGAACCGGCTTCCGTCATTCGTAAGGGGGATTGGAAGCTGATTTATTATTATGAGGACGAACATTGCGAATTATACAATCTGGCTACGGATATCAGCGAAAGCGAACCTTTGAATATTCAATATCCGGAGAAAGTGAAAGAGTTGAAAGTATTGCTGGATGCCTGGCTGATTGAAACCGATGCCCGGACTCCCGTAGCAGATCCTCTGTATTCTCCCCAAAAGGAAACGGCCCTGAAGCTGAGATGGCGTACGAAAGTGCTGCAGCAACAAGAGGCCAATCGTAAGAGGATGCTTGATAAAACATGGGCGCCTAACAAGGATTGGTGGGGAAGCATTGTTACGATTGATTAATTTCCCGGAGGATTTGAGATTTGAGGAATATATTGAATGTATAATATCATGTTATTATACATTTAATTGTTGCTTTTTTACATTTACCAGGTTTGGATTATTAGCTTATTTTGCAGTATACATATCAGATATGGTAATTTTATATCTATAATAGTAATAG
>ERZ1027087.323-NODE-323-length-27293-cov-8.545635_pt1 | contig 27293 bp, 19 predicted proteins | sample MGYA00519413_ERZ1027087 | MGnify/ENA primary metagenome ERZ1027087 (study PRJEB26926, sample SAMN06164438) | human gut metagenome | biome: ENVO:00009003; feature: ENVO:2100002; material: ENVO:00002003 | host: Homo sapiens | place: USA | collected 2012 ...
TCTACACTTCTAGCTTCGTCGGCAGCGTCAGATGTGTATAAGAGACAGATTTTAAATACAGCATCAATATTTTACAAATCCACAGTTGAAGATCAGCTAACCGGAATTATCTTATAGCAAAAGTGTTTCATTGCAATACAAACCCTATCTAAACCATATCCGGAATGCACTTGCTCCGTACCTTCTCCACTCACAGGTATCTCTGACCGAAGAAAGTACGGCCTTGGTACGGAGCAAGTACATCCCGGATATAACGAGGACAGATCATAATACAATGAAGAAGATCAAAAAGTTATCTACGCAAAACGACGCAAATGAACGCAAAAATCACAGGAAGCGGGTTGAAGAGATTTATTTTCCATAGATTTGCACAGTAACAGAAACAAGTAATTAAAGACACAATATCATGGGAATTATCAACCAGGGCATTCTCGGAGGGTTCTCCGGTAAAGTGGGACCCATAGTCGGTTTCCGCTGGAAATCAAACTACTATATACGTGCACGCGCCGCCAAAGTCAGCAATCCGCGCACACCCCGGCAACAGGAACAACGCGGCAAGTTTGCCACGGCATTCAGCTTTCTGAAGACTATAAAACCTTTCATTCGCATTGGCTATAAAGAGTTTACGCAGGATAAATCTGCGTTCAACGCCGCTATGTCCTACACACTGAAAAGAGCCGTGACTGGCAGTGGAAAAGAAATCAAAATAGACTTTGACCGGGCATTGGTTTCTATGGGAACCCTGATGCCGGTATTCGAAGGTGCAGCTACACAAGACGGAAATAAGATGCACTTTAACTGGCAGGACAACAGTGGCATGGGAAACGCAGAAGATACGGACATAGCCATGTTATTAGTATATAACAAAGACAAAGAAGCAGCTGTTTACGATACGGAAGCCACCCTACGTTCCGTCCGACATGCAGAACTTCAACTTCCTTCCGACTGGCAGGACGATGAATTGATAGCCTACCTCAGTTTTCGCAGTGCCGACGGGAGTTGCGTGGCCAATAGCATTCGCCTGACGGTAACAGTAGACAAAACAGACTTACAAACACCGGAGTCAAAGGATTCCAGCCTATGTACCTCATCAAATCAAATACTGTTTTATCCAGAGCTTAAACAGTCGATTATCCATAATGCAGCCATCAAGAGTATTATTTATCATACATGGACAATAGGGCCACCTTTCACGTATAAAACCGGCAGGTGCACCGTAGTAAATTCCGTAACTTTGCCACCAGTTAACGTAAAAAACGGAAAAACATGAAGAAATTTACCATTACATTGGCGCTCTCCATCATGACAGTGCTATTGATTACCACTCCTTGCAATGCCAAGGGAAAAGCAAAACATGTCGTATTAATCGGTTTGGATGGTTGGGGTGCCTACAGCGTTCCCAAAGCTGATATACCTACTATTAAACAATTGATGGCAGACGGAGCCTATACGCTTGAAAAACGTTCGGCACTCCCCTCTTCAAGTGCCATCAATTGGGCTTCCATGTTTATGGGTGCCGGTCCCGAATTGCACGGATATACCCAATGGGGTTCCAAAACGCCTGAGCTTCCTTCACGGGTGCTCAATCAGCATGGCATTTTCCCTACTATTTTCCAGTTATTGCGTGATGCACAACCCGAAGCGGAAATCGGTTGCCTATACGAATGGGATGGTATTAAATATCTGGTAGACACCCTTGCATTAAGTCACCACAAGCAAGCGCCCGACTATAACAAATACCCCGAAGCTCTGTGCACAATGGCGGAAACATACATCAAAGAGAAAAGCCCGACCCTGCTTGCCGTCTGTTTCGATAATCCCGATCATGTAGGGCACCAGGCCGGACATGACACTCCCGAATATTATACCAAACTAAAAGAACTGGATACTTATATAGCCCGTATTATCAAAGCCGTGAAAGATGCCGGTATATTGAAAGAAACTATCTTCATTGTCACCGCCGACCACGGCGGTATTGAGAAAGGACATGGCGGCAAAACCATGAATGAGATGCAAACTCCTTTCATCATTTCCGGTAAAAACGTGAAGAAAAGCGGTGAATTTCATGAAAGCATGATGCAATATGACGTTGCTTCCACCATAGCCCATATCTTTGGATTAAAGCAACCACAGGTTTGGATAGGCCGCCCGATGAAGCAAGTGTTCAAGTAAGAGATATTATTCACGCCTAAACATTTGCAAATGTCGAAAGTTATTGCGTAATTTGTGTAGCACAAAAAGTGCTACACTTTTTATGCTATACATAAACATTTGCTTATGAACAGAATAACAAACCCTTTTCTGGTTTACGGCTATGCCGGACCTGAGTATTTTTGCGACCGCAAAGAAGATACGCAGAAAAAGCACTGACCACCCTTACCGGCTTCTTCAGAAGTTGCCGTATCCTATTCTCTTCCGACCCACTGAACGGAACTCCGCAAGCTACTCTCGATTTCCAACCATCGCAGGCTCAAGCCACCTTAAAGGAGATATTCGAGTATCTGGAGCATTCCGGCAAAGAATGCTACATAGCCATTGATGAGTTCCAGCAAATCACGGACTATCCGGAAAAAGGCGTAGAAGGATTATTACGCTCTTATATACAGTTCCTGCCACATGTACATTTCATATTTTCCGGCAGCAAGCAACATCTCATGGATGAAATCTTCACTTCTACCAAACGTCCCTTCTATCGGAGTACGGAGAAAATGACTCTGCAACCGATCCCCGTAGAAGATTACTTTCTTTTTGCCTGTGAATGGATGAACCAGGGGGATAAGCAGCTGGGGAGAAACTTATTCCAGCAAATCTATCAGCGCTTCGGAGGCCATACCTGGTATATGCAATATATCCTGAACCGGCTTTATGAACAATCTCAACCAACCATTGATGAAAAACTGATTGAAGAGTGCATATCAGATATTATCCATTCCGAAATAGATTCTTACCAACAGTTATACGGGATGCTAACCGAGAATCAATCGGCTTTGTTACGCGCCATCGCACGAGAGAAAATAGTAACAGCCATCAACAGCTCGGCTTTCATAAAAAAATATGGCTTGAAAGGTAGCAGTAGTATAAACACAGCGCTTAAAACATTAATCAACAAGGAATATGTTTTCAAATCCGACAAAGGTTATTGTGTGTATGACCGGTTTATGGAACTGTGGTTACAAACATTACCCTATCCCATTAAATAAACGACAATCAGCGATAAATTAACGTCGACAGATAATCTTCTGCAAACATCTCATTCGCCACTTCCAGCAAAATCTCCGGAGTAATTTGTTCAATACGTTGATAAACAGCTTCGGAGCTTTCATACTTATTATAGTGCAGGAAAGTCTTCGCCATGCCGAGAGCATTGTTCTCATTATTATCCGAAGCTACACCAATTTGTCCGATGAGCTGCTTCTTCGCAGCAGCGAGTTGTAGCGAGGTCATCTTTGTATCACGCAGATTTTTAAGTTCTTTCATCACCAAACGCATACAAGTATCCACATCATCGGGATCGCAACCAAAATAAGTGCAGAAAACCCCGGTATCCGTATAAGAAGTCAGGTTAGACTCTACATTATAGACAAGGCCGCGACGCTCACGCAGAGAAACATTCAAGCGACTGTTCATGCCAGGCCCGCCAAGAATATTATTCAATAGATAGAGCGCGGTGCGCTTATCATCGTAAGCATTATAGCCACGGCTGCCTATCATCACATGAGCCTGATGCGTATCCTTATGCACCACCAGTTTTTCGGGCGTATAAAGAGACGGTGGGGTACGACGGTTATCCACCGTCACCGCCGGAATATCAGCAAGCAGTTTCTCTGCCCAACGGATGATTTGCTTGAAATACAGGTTTCCCCACACAAAGAACACCATATTCCCCGGATGATAGAAACGGGAAGTAAACGCAGCGGCATCTTCGCTGTGAAAGGTCTTCAACAGCTCAGGATTCCCCAGGATATTGCGTCCCAACGGATGTCCTCGGAAGATTAAATCCTCAAAATCATCGAAAATAAGTTCGGAAGGGGTGTCTTCATAAGATTGGATCTCATCAATAATCACTTCCGTTTCCTTTTCAATCTCACGTTGCGGAAAAGTAGAGTGAAAGACAATATCCGCCAGTAACTCGAACGCACGGCCGAAATGTTCGGTAAGAAAAGCAGAGTAGATCACTGTTTCCTCCTTGTTGGTATAAGCATTCAGGTCACCGCCCACATTCTCCATACGGTTGAGTATATGCCAGGCTTTCCGCTTCTGAGTACCCTTAAAAATAAGATGTTCCACAAAATGCGCCATGCCCTGTTCATTCTCCAATTCATCACGGGTTCCGGCATCAACTGCAAAACCACAGTAAGCCACATCGGAAAATGACGGTTGGTGAATAATACGCAAACCATTGGCAAGAGTATATTGATGGTGTCCCAGCAAGGGTAATAATGCTAACTTCTTCATTCTGACGTTTGAAACTAATTGAGGGCGCAAAGATAGCGCAATTTGACGAGGTCCCCTTATCTTCGCAAAGCAAAAATACAATAAAACTTATTGCCATTTATGGAAAATTGCAGATATTTGTAGGCTATAACCTAACTACTAACAAAAATAGTATAATGATTGAATCCATTCAAGAGCTTTTGCAGAAAGAGGCACAAGCCGTACTGAACATCCCCGTGACAGACGCTTACGAGCGTGCGGTAGAACTTATCGTGGAACAGATTCATCGGCGGAAAGGAAAACTGGTGACCTCAGGTATGGGAAAAGCCGGGCAGATTGCCATGAACATTGCTACGACATTCTGTTCCACAGGTATTCCTTCCGTATTTCTGCACCCCAGCGAAGCACAACACGGAGATTTGGGCATCTTGCAGGAGAACGACCTGCTGTTGCTGATTTCCAATTCCGGTAAGACGCGTGAAATCGTTGAACTTACACAATTGGCTCATAATCTGAACCCAGACCTCAAGTTTATTGTTATTACCGGAAATCCGGATAGTCCGTTGGCACACGAGTCCGATGTATGCCTCAGCACAGGAAAACCAAAGGAAGTTTGTGCTTTAGGTATGACTCCCACCACTTCGACCACTGTGATGACCGTTATCGGTGACATCCTTGTGGTACAAGTCATGAAACAGACAGGATTTACTATTGGAGACTACTCCAAACGCCATCACGGTGGCTATTTGGGTGAAAAATCAAGAAAATTATGCGAAAAGTAATTGGTATAGGAGAAACGATTCTTGACATCATTTTCCGCAACGGCCAGCCGACAGCTGCCGTACCGGGCGGTTCAGTATTCAATGGCGTCGTGTCATTGGCACGGGCAGGCGTTCCCGTCAGCTTTATCAGTGAGACAGGAAACGACCGGGTAGGTAATACAATCCTGCAATCCATGCGGGATAGCGGCATGTCTACTGACTATGTCAACGTATTTCCCGATGGAAAATCCCCGGTATCACTGGCCTATCTTAACGAAAATGGTGATGCGGAATACATCTTCTACAAAGATTATCCCAAGCAACGGCTGGACGTGGTTTTCCCAAAACTGGAAGAAGATGACATCGTGGTTTTCGGCTCCTATTTTGCCCTGAATCCGGTGCTGCGCGAAAAAGTTCTGGATTTGCTGGAACAGGCACGCGAGAAAAAAGCAATCGTATACTATGATCCCAACTTCCGGTCGTCGCACAAAGACGAGGCTATCAAGCTGACGTCCACCATTATCGAGAATCTGGAATATGCCGACATTGTGCGCGGATCTATAGAAGACTTTTTCTATATGTACAATCAAAGAGAAGTGGACAAGGTATATAAAGACAAAATTCGTTTTTATTGCCCTAACTTCCTTTGTACTGCCGGAGCCAAAGAAATCTCACTGCGCACCAATAGCATCACCAAAGAGTATCCTATTCCCCCATTGGAAGCAGTCAGCACTATTGGCGCAGGCGATAACTTTAATGCCGGTATTATTTATGGCTTATTGAAGTACGACGTGCGTTACTGCGATTTAGGACAGATAAGCGAGGACACCTGGGACAAGATTATCCGTTGCGGCATCGAGTTTGCGGCAGATGTATGCCGGAGTTTCAACAACTCTATATCACCGGAATTTGCCAAGCAGTTGCCTCCCGTTAACTAAATCCCCGTTAAAGGAGAAAAAACTCTGTGAAACTCTGTGCCCTGGAATAACAAAAGTCATCAGAATACATATCTTTGCAACAAAGCGAAGATAAGCTGCACCTCGGCATAAAAAATGAACAAGTTCATTTTATTCTGCTCTCGGCTTGCATTATCTTTGCATATATATGCTCAGACAAAAAAACTATGTATAGAAATCTGTTGAACTTGCTAACATGTGTATTGCTGCTACCGGCTTGTAGCGGCACAGCTCCTCATATATCCATTGTTTGCGAAGAAAATAACGTCGGGAACAGTATCGTCAAATGGGAAATAGCCCCTCTCATCAAAGGGAACGTAAAGGTATATGCTTCGACTGATCCGAACAATATCCCCGAGGATTCTCCGGTAGCCATAGCAAACATTTCCGACCAGCGAATGACGATTGTCACCACAGACCCTACCAAGCGTTATTACTACACCCTCGTATTCAATGATAAATATCGCGTAAAGATTGCTACCCGCAATGTCAATATCCCCGGCATACAAAACTTCCGTGATATGGGTGGATATCCGTCATACCCTACCAAGAAGAGGGTACGTTGGGGCATGCTCTATCGTTCTGCACAGATAGACAGTCTGGAATGCTACTCACGCAGGGAACTGAAGAATATAGGCATCAAGACCATCATCGATCTGCGCTCAGAATCGGAATTAAAAGGTCACACTCCACTGCAACAAGGATTTAATGTAATACATGTCCCTATAAAAACGGGAGACATGGAAGATATACTGAAAGGTATCCAGGAACAGAAGATAAAAAGCGACACTGTCTACCGGATGGTGGAACGGATGAACCGCGAATTGGTAATGAACTATCATAAAGAGTATCGCCAGATATTTGATATCTTGCTGAACAGTACCAATTACCCAGTCGTTATCCATTGCTCCTCCGGCAAAGGGCGCACCGGCATTGCTTCGGCACTGATCCTTGCCTCCCTTGGCGTGAACAGCGACATCATTATGGAAGACTACCGCCTAAGCAACGATTACTTCAACATTCCCAGCGCTTCCAGCTATGCCTACAACCTGCCCGCACGCTCGCAAGAGGCCATTACGACCATCTATTCGGCAAGGGAAGATTTCCTGAACGCCGCCAAGGAGGAAATAGAGCGCCGGTACGGTGATGTAGATACGTATCTGCAAAGAGCCATCGGACTCAACAAAGAAGAAATCAAGAAGTTGCAGAAGATTCTGCTGGTGAAAGATTGATAAACATGCCGTTTACGTAGCATAATTTCTTCCTATTCCTCAATTTATCACTAACAACTAATCGTTTATCACCAAAAAACTCTTATCTTTGTGCCCGAATATAAAGATATACAAAGATTTAATGAAGAATTTTGAAGAGCTCGGTCTGTCGCCGGAGATACGCCGCGCCATTGAAGAAATGGGATATGAGTGTCCCATGCCGGTACAAGAGGAAGTGATTCCTTACCTTTTAGGAGAAAATAATGATGTTGTAGCACTTGCACAAACAGGAACGGGGAAAACCGCCGCATTCGGCTTGCCACTTATCCAGAAAATTAATGTAAAGAACCGGATTCCACAATCCCTTATACTTTGCCCTACACGCGAACTTTGCTTGCAGATTGCAGGTGATCTGAATGATTATTCCAAATACATCACCGGATTGAGGGTATTGCCTGTATATGGTGGTTCATCCATAGACAGCCAGATACGCGCCCTGAAACAGGGTGTACATATCATTGTCGCCACCCCGGGACGCTTGCTCGACCTGATGGAGCGCAAAACGGTATCCCTCACCACCATCCAGAACGTAGTGATGGACGAGGCTGACGAAATGCTAAACATGGGATTCACGGACAGCATCAACGCCATTCTTGCCGATGTACCGCAAGAGCGTAACACTCTGTTATTCTCCGCCACTATGAGCCCGGAGATTGCACGCATTTCAAAAAAATATCTGCGTGACGCCAAAGAAATCACCATCGGACGGAAAAATGAAAGCACAAGCAATGTGAAACATGTGGTTTTCACCGTTCATGCCAAAGATAAATACGCTGCCCTGAAACGCATTGTAGACTATTACCCGCAAATATATGGTATCATTTTCTGCCGTACACGAAAAGAAACGCAGGAGATTGCCGACAAGCTGATGCAGGACGGTTATAACGCTGACTCACTGCATGGAGAATTAAGCCAGGCACAACGTGATACCGTCATGCAGAAATTCCGTATCCGCAATCTGCAAATCCTGGTTGCCACGGACGTTGCCGCCCGCGGACTGGATGTGGACGATCTGACCCACGTCATCAATTATGGCTTGCCGGATGATACCGAAAGCTACACTCACCGTAGCGGACGTACAGGACGTGCCGGAAAGACGGGCACTTCCATCGCCATCATCAACCTGCGCGAGAAAGGTAAAATGCGTGAAATTGAACGGATTATCAGTAAGAAGTTTATTGTTGGTGAAATGCCTACCGGTAAACAGATTTGCGAGAAACAGCTTCTGAAAGTGATCGATGACCTGGAAAAGGTGAAGGTGAACGAAGAAGATATGGCCGACTTCATGCCTGAAATATACCGTAAGCTGGACTGGTTGAGCAAAGAAGATCTGATCAAGCGCATGGTTTCTCATGAATTCAACCGTTTCTCAGAATATTACCGCAACCGCGAAGAGATAGAAATGCCTACCGACAGCCGTGGCGAACGCAACAGCAGAGGCGGCAGCGAACGCACCGGTGATCGCAACAGCCGCAAAGCAGATCCGGGATTCACCCGCCTGTTCATCAATCTGGGTAAGATGGATAACTTCTTCCCAAATGAGCTGATAAGCCTACTGAACGGCAATACCCGCGGACGCGTGGAGCTGGGACGCATAGACCTGATGAAGAACTTCTCATTCTTCGAAGTAGATGAGAAAGAGGCAGGTAATGTAGTGAAAGCCCTGAACCGTGCGAACTGGAACGGTCGAAAGGTATCTGTAGAAATTGCCGGCGAAGAAGGCAAGGAAGCTCCCAAAGGCAGACGTAAGAGTGAGGGCAACAACTACGGCAAGAAGGAATTTGAAGGCAAGAAACGCAGCTTCAAAGACGAAAAGCGCAGTGATGCATCTGGAAAACGTAGCGATGCCCCCAGAAAGAGTAGAAGTAAATCTGAAAGTGCTCCGGCTGACAAAAAGAAAAGCAAACCAAGCCGCGAAGAGCGTGGCTATACCGACGCCCGCGGCAAGAAAGACGATTGGAGACAGTTCTTTCAAAGCGACAACAAGGAGTTCCGTGATAAAGAACCCGATTTCAGCGAAGAAGGCTGGGCAAGACGGGCACCTAAAAAGAAATAATAGAATGCTGTGATAGAGTGATGGGGTGATAAAGTGATAGAGTAATGTCACCTTATCACCCCATCACTCTATCACCTTATCACTTTATCACCTTTTTTATATGAACAAAGTAAACGGATTCCTATATGGCCTTCTCTCTTCGGCGAGCTTCGGACTTATTCCGCTGTTCACCATTCCTGCTATGCATCAGGGCATGCAGTTCTGGTCCATACTGCTCTACCGTTTCCTCTTTGCCATGCTGGCACTGGCCTGTATACTGTTGCTCGACAAGCAGTCTTTCCGCATCCGCCGGAAAGAGATACTTCCACTTCTCCTGCTGGCATTCCTGTATGACTGTTCCGCTGTTTTTCTGTTCTGGGGATATAAGTTCATGTCAAGCGGAGTAGCTACTACCATTCATTTCATGTATCCGGTGCTGACTACGCTTATTATGATGGTTTTCTTCCGCGAAAAGAAATCCCCTTGGCGTATAGCAGCAATCGCTTTAGCGGTAAGCGGAGTTTTCTTCCTTTCGCATGGAGACACAACAGGGACTGTTACCTTACCGGGTATTTTTATCGTCCTACTCTCTGCTTTGGGCTACGCGCTCTATCTGGTCACCGTCAGCCAACTGAAATCCCTTGAAATGAAGGGGCTGAAAATGACATTCTATGTTTTCCTTTTTGGCGGAATCCTTCTTTTCACCGGAATGACAGTGACAGGCGTCGGAGTACAGACCATCCCGGACCGGATAACCCTGGGAAACCTGGTGATGCTGGCATTGGTACCAACCGTAATATCTAATCTGGCACTGGTACGCGCCATTAAAAACATAGGCTCCACACTCACCTCTGTATTGGGAGCCATGGAGCCTGTGACTGCCGTCTGTGTAGGCATTCTCATCTTTGGAGAACCTTTCACTCAAAGCATCGCCTTAGGCATCGGGTTGATTATTTCGGCGGTTACGGTGATCATACTAAAAAAATAGAATGTCCTATTTTCATTCTGTTCTTTTAGCATCTATATATGGGTGGCGTTGGATATATAGATACTGCATGTCCGATATATAGATGCTGTACATCCGATATATAGATGCAACACGTCCGATATATAGATACAATACAAGATTCCATCCACCTTCACAGGCAGATGGAATCCCTGAACATCCAATTCAATGTTCTTATCTATTTTTGAATTTAATCCAAACAATCATACCACGTCAATTAATACCCCGGATTCTGGTAATAGCCACCACCCTCTTCCAGATTCTCCAGGAATGACTGTGGGAATGGTCTTACCTCATGTTTGCCATCTACAAAGTATTGACCGACATCAGGATTTGTAGACTTCAGATAGGTGCTGGTCAACTTCCCTGTACGCTTCAAATCATAGAACCGTACATACTCCCCACACAATTCTCTGGCACGTTCATCCAATACCGTTTCTACTGTTGCCGCACCGGACAGAGCCTTGGCACCGGCACGCTCACGAACCAGATTTATGTATTGCATCGCATTTGCTCCACCATTTACATAGATATCGGCCTCAGCAGCTATTAAGAAAACCTCAGGAGTACGCATCATAAAGGTAGCATTCAGATTTCCGAGACGTTTTTTGCTCAAGTTATTAACATAATAATTGCTACTGTTATGCTTCATCAACGACGGATAGAAATTAAGCCAAGGACTGACTACATCCGTATTATCATAATCTCTGTGATAATCCATAATCACCGTATTGTCCTCAGCATACAAGTCCTTGTAGTCAACATACAGGATTTTTGAGTCCTTCTTTTCCGCTATCTTTTCCGCATATCCGTCATCTCCCGGACGGATAAATTCCAGTGCTTTTTCATCAAATACAAATTTGGTATACTGCCGCACCAACTCACCGGTTGTCGTATTAGGCACCATTTCCGATATTTCAGGAGACTCCAGATTCTTATCAAACTGCTTCACTTGTGATTCGCTCCATGACTGACCTTTATCTTTGTTACAAGTCCATTGCGTTTGAAAAAATTCATGATATCGAGGATCCAGCGTTCCATCTTCCTGTACGTATAAATCCATCAGATGCTTTGAAGGCATAAAACTCCCGCCGGCACGTCTGCCCCAAATCTGATAATCGGACAAGCCGTCATATTTGTTACCGGAATGTATATCCGTCTTGAACACAATGGCTGAAAAGGCTGTGAGCGGACAATAGAACTGCTCGTTATTCTGATTCATGATCCAAGCCTGGTTACTTACACCGCCCACCACATAGCGGTGTTTCCATAAGGCTTCTTTATTCTCAAAATTGTTGCTTTCTGCAAATACATCTTCTATGTTATCATACATATACACTCCCAAAGCGGCTCCTCCTGCCTTGCAATCTTCCACCATCTCTTTGGCAACTTCCAAAGCCCGTTGCGCATACTTTTTAGAAGAGTCATACTCTATGGATTGCAGGCAGGCTCTTGCCAACATTCCCATCGCCGACTTCTTGGACGGACGCGTAGTTCTTTCTTCTACCGGTAACCACTGAACGGCAAACTCCAGATCGGGAATGATACATTTCTCATAGATATCCAGCGGGGTATCTTTACCGGGATGCAAATCCACATCTTCGACTGGCGACATTTGCAACGTCACGCCACCCAGTTGTTCCACCAGATTATAGTAATATACCGCCCTCATAAAATGAGCTTCCGCCACCTTCTGGTTTTTCTCTTCCTCGGTAGTGAAAGGAACTTTATTGGCCTGTACAATTGCCTGGTTGCAATAGCAGATACCGTCATAACAGCAATTCAGCGTGTTAGCCATCATATTATTAGCAAAGTCCGATCCCATACCATACTTTAAGTAAAGGTTATCACCGTTCTTCTGGGAGGTCCAGATATCAGTTCCGCCCTCGGTCATCTGCATAAACTGTCCATAGCCGTAGAGCGCTCTTTCCATGCCAAAGTAAACATTATTAAGTATGGTTTGATAGCCTTCTACCGAAGCGGACAGTGCATCCATAGTGTATCCCGAAGGATTATATTCATCAAGTGTACAAGAAGCATTGCTTATCGTCACTGCCATTACTGTTACAGTCAGCCAGTTTTTTATTTTCGTAGTCATATCTATTCTTATTGAATTATTAATTAAAAGGATACATTAAGTCCCAAGAGATAAGTTTTGTAAAGCGGGAAGGTATCGGAACCGTTATTTTCAGGGTCCGAGTGCTTCAGCTCACTCTTAAACGGCAGTACAAATACATTATATGCCGTTGCATAAAGCCGGCATTGCTCAAGTCCCAGAGTTTTACATAATTTCTTGGGGAAGGTATATCCCAAAGTGATATTCTTTATTTTGGCATAAGAACCGTCAATATACTTCAGCGAACCTATACCCGTCGTACTGGCAATACCCGGTCGGGGGAAGTAAGCCGACTGGTTTTCAGGAGTCCAATAGTTCGTACCCCTAGGTTGGTTATTACCATTGGCGGAATACCAGCCGATTGTTTTGCTGTCTATCATCTGCCCGTATCTCACAATAGCGAAAACGCTTAAATCAAAATCTCTGTACTTAAATGTATTATTTACACCCAAGATACCGTCAGGTACATTCGAGCCCAATATCTGGAGGTCGCGCGTGTTGCTGTAAGTGTGTACGCCACCATCTCCTACAAGATTTCCATTCTCATCCGTAGTGAACTGCTCCACTGTCTCAATCTTCACATATCCCGGTTGGCATCCATATTTCGCCGCTTCTTCTTCTTCGGCAGTGCTCCATATTCCGGCATATTTAAAATCGTAGAATGTCTTGATGGGATGTCCTTCGAATAACTTTTTGGCAATGAGGTCACCATCGGGCAGATCTACAATTTTTTCATCGTTATGAGTATAAGAAATGGATGAAGACCATTGGAAATTCCTGCTCTTTACATTGACTGTGGATAACTGAATTTCATAACCCTTGTTACTGGTTTCACCTATATTCTGCCAGGTTGCCATAGGAGATCCCCAGGCGGTAATGGCCGAAGTAACGGGCAATGTACGGCTAAACAGAAGGTCTTTCGTTTTTGAGTCGTAATAATCGAAACTCAGATTGATGCGGCCGTCGAAAAATCCCAAGTCTACACCATAGTTCCATTGATAGGTTTTCTCCCAACCGATAGAGGGGTTTCCGTATGGAGACACAAGTTGGCTTACTGAACTCAGCTCCCCATCGATGGATACCGGAGAATAGGTGGCTGCTCCTGTCTGCGAAGAATAAGCTCCCATACCTCCGGAGTTACCGGTAATACCGTAGCTTAGGCGAAGTTTCAGGTTGTTCAGCCATTTTTTTGTAGACTCCATGAAGGGTTCCTGCGAAACACGCCATGCCAACGCCCCTGCCGGAAACGATTCCCATTTATGTCCACTGGCCAGATGGGATGCGCCATCCCAGCGCGTAGTAAATGAAGCTATATATTTATCATTATATACATAATTCAGACGTAAGGCATAAGACATCTTCTGGCTTTGAGAATAATTGGACTTCACACCGTACTTCGTAATACCCGAAGCCATATTATAAAACAAATAGGAGTCAAGAGGCTGACCGGAAGCTCGCATGTTATTAGAATCACTTTGGCCATGGCTATAAGAGGTTACACCGGTCAGCGTGACTTTATGTCCTTTAAGCGGTTCGATTTTATAAGTCAGCACATTATCCCATAAATAGCTATAGCCATAGTTGTTATTGATGTAGGCATACGGTGCGGAATATCCATTTTCCACTCCCTGTAATGAATGTTCACCGATATATTGCCCATTGCGGGAGCTATTCAATGTGGTGCTGATCTGTGAGCGGAATGACAATCCTTTCAGTGGGGTAATCTCCAGATAACCGTTGACATTGGCATAAGTCGTACGTGTTTGATTGGCATATTGATTTTCCATTTCATCTCCGAATGGAGAGGTCTCCCCTTCTATAAATTCAACATTGATGTTGCCATTGTCATCATAAGGTTTACCCAGAGGAAAGGCAGTCAGCGATTTAGTAAAAATATTCTTGCCCCGCGAATTCTTGATCGTATAGGTGAGCGCCGAGCTTGCACCTATCTTTACCCATTTCCGGATTTGATAATCCACATTAAACCTCATTCCGTAACGCGTCTGGTTTTCGTTAGAGAGCAAACCTTGCGTATTGTTATAGCTAAATGAAGTGTATATTTTGATTTTGTCACTTCCGCCTCTCAATGACAAGTTTATATCTTTCTGAGAAGCATTTCCTTTGGTAGCCTCATCAATCCAGTCTATCCATTGATTGTTTTCATAAGCTTGCTGTATAGCCTCAGAAGAAAACATCTGGAAGAAGTTCTCCGGATATTCCCCGTTCTTAGTCCGATAGAGCTCGGTCTGATAACGGTACCATTCATCTCCCATCATACCATGTATGAAATTGGCTCCTCCCGAAATACTATATTTGGCATCCAAGTTGACTGTAACTTTCCCGGCCGCGCCTCTTTTGGTTGTGATAATGATGACGCCATTGGCACCCGCCGAACCGTAAATAGCAGTTGACGACGCATCTTTCAATACATCAATCTGCTCAATATCATTTGGATTCAGCTGGTTGTAACTGGCTCCCTGCACACCGTCAATGACAAACAGGGGTTCGTTGCTTCCGTTGATGGAACGAGAGCCACGCAATAAGATATCCACATCCTCGCCTACTGCACCGGACCCCATCATAATATCGGCACCCGCAATTTTACCTTGAAGGGCCTCCATCACATTGCTTGTCGGAGTCCCCTTTATGTCTTCCTTACTTACCGACACGACAGAGCCACTCAGATCGGCTTTCCTCTGCGAACCATAACCAGTGCTCACAATCACCTCCTCCAGCAAAGTCGCATCCTCTTGCATCACAATGTTCAAAGAAGTTTTCCCCTTCAGGTTTATCACCTGTTTCTTATATCCCATATAGGATACTTCAATAGGATACTTGCCCGAGGCTTTCAAGGTGAACTTACCCTCAAGATTGGTAACTACTCCATTACTTGTCCCTTTTTCTACTACGGAAGCCCCGATGATGGGCTCTCCCTGGCTGTCCTTTACAGTTCCCGTAATGTTCTGTGCAACGGCATTGACACTCAGGAAAACGAATAGCATACTAAGCAATATTCGCATGTTTCTCAAGTTGATAGATGTTTTCATCAATTCAAAATAATTTAATTAATTAAAGGTTACTTATCGCAAAACTACCCCAGAGTATTTTTTTAACTTTGTATGAGCGTACAAAATTTGTGTTTGTCCGTCTATCATACAGCTATGAACCTGTTATTTCGATTTAAAAACCAATTAGTACCAAAATGAAGCTACGCCTGTCGACACTATTACTTTTGTTCTGCCTTTCTGTTTCCGGACAACTTCAGTACACAATTACCCGATACAGCACTGAAGACGGACTGCCGCAACAAACCATAACCGGCATCACCCGAGATAGAAACGGATATATGTGGTTTACTACCTGGAATGGAATCTGCCGTTTTGACGGACATTCATTCAAGACCTACAGAGTGATGCCCGGTGATGCGAATGACTTACCAACCAACCGGATTGACGATATAAAGATAGATGCCCGCAACCATCTCTGGCTATTGGATGACCAGAATTTCCTGTACCGCTTTCATCCGGAAAACAACAAGTTCCACCGCTTTACGTCGCAGACAGCTCCTGTCCAAAACATATTTACTCTTTCTGACGGGGACACCTGGTTGTTCCAGTCGGACGGACGCTTACTGAGAATTACTCCGGACGAGCAAGCAATGGCTTGCCGCCAAATCCTGGGCAGTTCGCATGGAGTCCGCAGAGTGATCAGTCTCGTGCAGGACAAAGAGATCATCTGGATTATCTCTGACAAAGGTATTTATAAATACTCCAAGGAAAATAGCAAACTGACCCTAGCCCTATCTACCCGAAAGCATTTCCACAGTTTCAGAAAATACGCAAACAAGTTTATAATCGGTGCCGACAATGGACAACTATATATTTACGACCCCAGGAAAGACGATTATTCAATAATGAAGTTCAATACTTCCGCCACTCTGACAAGAGTCAAAGCCTATGATTCCAAGCATTTGCTTATCACGGCAGAAAATGACGGTTTCTTCCTGACAGACGGTTATCGGGGAGAAGGAGTACACTATACGATCTCAAACCAGCTGTTAAGCAATGAAGTGAATGCACTGTATGTGGAAGACAGCCAGAAACACATATGGATAGCCTATAAAAACACGACAATGATTACCCGCATCGACTCACTCGGCACTTACCGCAAGCATTACCAGCTGAAGATGCAGAAGTATGACGATTCTCCACGGCAGATATCACAAGACCATGACGGGCGGTTATGGGTTTTCTCCAAGAACGAAGCACTCAATTATTACGATGAGAAGTCAGATGAATTCCTCTTTTTTCCCATCAGCAGAACCAGCCACAACTCAAATCCACCGAAAATAAAGAAAATATACTTCGACAAGCAGAACAATCTTTGGATAGCCAAGCAGCCGAAAGGACTTATAAAAGTATCTTTCAAAAAAGACCTTTTCAGTCTCTCCGTACCTGACCTGGCAGAGTACTCATCTACCAACGAATTGAGAAGTATCATGGAAGATGCAGACCACAACATCTGGGTTGGAAGCAAAAACGGAGACATACAAGTATATGACAGAAACAAGCTGTTCATCGGCTTTCTGAGCTCAACCGGCAGATTATCCCGGCAAGCGGAGAATTTCGATGCCGCATACGCCTTGCTGCAAGACAAAAAGGGGAATATATGGATAGGGACACGCAACAAAGGCCTCATCCGATTAATCCCCAATGGCAAACTGAATTACCGGATCAAATACTATAAGAATGATCCTGTGGACAGGTTCAGCCTGAGTTGCAACTCCATATTTTCACTAAAAGAGGATAAACTGGGCAGAATCTGGATCGGCACATTAGGAGGCGGAATCAACTATATAGACCGGGACGGGCGTTTCATACACCCGGGCAATGAACTACCGGATTATCCAGCCCGCTTTTCGAGAATCAAGAACATCTGTATAGACCATCAGGACAACCTCTGGCTGGCCACTACATCGGGAGTATTGCTCTGCAAGTGGAGTAACGGCAAACTGGCATACACTCCCATTGTACGTAACTGTAACGAAAAGAACAGCCTGAGCTGCGATAATGTATATGACGTGTTCGAAAGCAGCAAACACGAAGTCTTTATCGCGACTTTTGGCGGAGGTCTTGATAAGCTGACGGGATTCGATAAGCAGAACAATGGAATCTTCAAGAACTACTCTTCCCCGCAAATGATTTCCAATGTCCCGCTGACGCTGACGGAAGATCACGAAGGTAATTTATGGATTCCATCGGAAAATGGTTTGTACCGGCTGTTTACAGGCAATGACTCTATCGAAATATACGACAGCAGGTTCCTGCCCGAAGGACTTCTGCTCACCGAAAGCAGAGCCTGCCGCCTTTCAAACAATGAAATACTTTTCGGAACAGACAAGGGATTATTATCAATGAACCCCGAAAAGATGAAGCGGGACTCGCATACATCCAACCTCCTCATTACGGATATTCACATAAACGGAGAGAAAAAGAAATCCTCCTACCAGTCTTCCGGCATCACCCTCAGCCACAAGGAGAACTCATTCAGCATCAATTATGAGACGCTGGACATGAAATTCCCCAATAAGATAGAGTACGCCTATCGTCTGAAAGGCTTTGACAACTGGAACTACGTGCAAAACAACCGCATGGCAGTCTATACAAACATTCCTAAAGGAAACTACTGCTTCCAAGTCAAATCAACCAACAGTGACGGAGTATGGAGCAATAAGATAAAGGAAATTTCCATCACCATATTGCCTTCATTTTGGGAATCCATTTATGGCATTATACTGTACATCATTCTATTTTTCCTCATTGTCGCCATTTCAGCATATATCCTGTTCGTTATCTATAAACTCAGAAACCGGGTTGCAATAGAGAAGCATATCTTAGATATAAAAACCAAATTCTTCACAGATATCATTCATGAGTTACGCACTCCTTTCACACTGATTGTAGCCCCCATAGACCACATGCTCTCACAAAAAGGTTTGAATCCTGTCATTCAGCAAGACCTGGCTCTGGTAAAGCGGAACACCAAACATACACTGAAAATCATTAACCAGGTACTCGATTTGCAAAAGATACAGAATGAGTCCAAACTTACGGTACAAAGAATAGAAATAGCCCCATTCATCGAACATATTATAAATAATTTCCAGTCAATTGCCATTCAACGGGAAAGTGAAATCACCTTTGAATCTAAAGAATCACCTCTTTTTTTATGGGCAGACCCGGATAAATTGGAAAGTATTCTCTTCAACCTGATCACGAATGCTTTTAAATATTCACCCAAAGGGACAGTCATACATCTGTCTGTTCAAGAAACTGACACCAATATCATTCTGCAAATATCCGACCAGGGATATGGCATCAGTCAGGAAAAACAAAAAAGCATCTTCAACCGGTTCGAGAATTATGTAAGTTCCGACATCTTCAAGAAACAAAGTACAGGCATAGGGCTATCTTTAGTAAAGGAACTGGTAGAGTTACACAAAGGCAAAATCACCTTACAGAGTAAAATAAACGAGGGTTCTACCTTCACCATCCACTTTTGTAAAGGGAAAGAGCATTTTGCACCGGAAACGGAGTTCATTCTATCAGATTATGATGAACGGCCTCAACTGTCCCAAAGTGATACTCTTTTTCTGAGAGACGATTACGAAGCAGAAGAGGGGGAAGCTTGTAAGGATTGCGGTAAAAGTTCCATTTTAGTGGTGGATGACAATCAGGAGCTTCTTTTCTTCTTACATACGATTCTTTCCGAAGAGTTTCGTGTGATCACGGCTTCCAATGGAAAAGAGGGATTGGAAAAGGCAATCAAGTACCTGCCGAATATGATTGTCAGCGATGTTGTAATGCCGGAAATGACAGGGATCGAAATGGTCAAGAAGCTACAAGCCAATACTTATACCTGCCACATACCAATTGTTTTACTGAGTAGTAAGGCAGATGTGGAAAATCAAAATGAAGGTTTGGAATTGGGCGTGGATGATTACATTACCAAGCCCTTCAGTGCGAGTTATCTGATAGCCAAGATATGGAACATCATCAGACAAAGAAAGCGGATTCAGGCACTGTATTATTCGGAACTCATACAAAATAAAGAAGAAAGCAATATCGATTCCAAAGAGGAACTTCGCTCACTTCCGCAAGCCGATAAAGACTTGCTGGACGGGATTGTCTGTTTCATCAACAAACATCTGGATTATCCGGACTTGAGTGTAGATATGCTTGTTGAGGAAGCGGGAATCAGCCGCTCCGCCCTATTCAAAAAGATAAAGACGCTCATAGGCATCTCGCCGATGGAACTTATTAAAAACATACGTTTGAAAAAAGCGGCGGAACTGATAGAAGAAGGGTCGGACAACTTTACCCAAGTGGCTTATAAGGTCGGCTTCAAAGATTCACAGCATTTCAGCAAATGCTTCAAGCAGATTTATGGGGTGACTCCTACGGAATACAGGAAGAAACATCTGCCATACCTCATTGATGAATGAAACCTTATTTCGTACAGGCTCTACTAGGGTATAGAAAAAATGTTATGCCTATTTGCTTTTTCTGATAACTTTTTGTTTAAAAGTACATTGCCGAGATGGTGGGAACTATGATCCTCGTATTGATGGGTTGCGGTAGCGCAGTGTTTGCCGGAAGTGCAGCGGGAGCTGTGAGTGCCGGCGTGGGAACTCTTGGTGTAGCGTTTGCTTTCGGTTTGTCTGTTGTGGCTATGGCATAGCTATAGGAGGCATCTCGGGATGCCATATTAACCCTACCATAACATTGGGCGTGTTCATGTCGGGACGGATGAGTGGAAAAGATGCTGCCCTGTACATGATATTTCAGGTAATCAGTGCAATCCTCGGTTCTGCCATACTATTCGCCCTGGTTTCTACGGGAGGGCATGACAGACCTACGGCAACCAGTTCCAACGGATTCGGCGACGGCGAAATGCTGCAAGCCTTTATTGCAGAGGCGGTATGTACCTTTATCTTTGTATTGGTGGTATTAGGCACTACCGACTCCAAGAAAGGTGCAGGAAGCTTTGCGGGTCTGGCCATTGGTTTGGCGCTGGTTTTGATTCACATTGTATGTATCCCTATTACCGGGACTTCGGTAAATCCGGCCCGAAGCATAGGTCCGGCTCTGTTCGAAGGCGGTATGGCTCTTTCCCAATTATGGCTCTTTATCGTGGCTCCGTTGGTAGGCGCCGTGGGTAACGCCATTGTATGGAAGAGAATAGGAAGCGATAAATAAGCGTTTATTTATACAACCCGTATTCGGCGAATTACAAAGGAATGCATCTATTATGTCTATCAGAAGTATCTGTAGCGGCTCTTTGGCGGGGCTACACCCTTTACGTCGGATGGCTACACCCTTTTGCCGCTATGGCTACACCTTTCGGGCTAAAGGGTGTAGCCTTGGTATCGGGATGGTTATAAGGTATAAGATGGCGTGGATATAGTTTGACAAAAAGAGCTTTCTATAAGAGACGGATAAGTTCTTGCTGTGGGAGCGAGTAATTTATTCTTTGCACTAAACAGAAGTTTAAGTTGTTGCTTTAAGTAGTTTGCGATAATAAATAATCCCTGCTTTGGCAGATATTGAATATCTGTAAGCAGGGATTATTTAATGAGGCGGATTATAAATCCTTAGTTTCAAATTATTCCCTTATTCTCCAAAATCTTTGCCTCCGTTGTTCTTTATCAAAGATTCCTTCATTCCAAAACTCCTTCAAAAATTCATCTGAATCATCTCTTAAATAACTAAAAGGAGGATCACCATGCAATAAACGGATCGTTTTTGCTTCACCATTTATTTTTAAAAGACTAAAAGTAGAATCACCTAATAATTTATACAAAGACATCCATGTGTTTTTGCACGGCAGCTTCTGAAAAAAAGAGCTATTTTCTTTACTTTTATAACGCAAAATCAAAGAATGATTCGCAGGAATTTCAATCGGCAGCGAATCTTTCAAGGATAGCATAAGAGTATCGGAACCATTTGCAACTATAAAAGTCCTATCTAAAGAATCCGGAGATAAGACAACCGGAGAGTTAGTTTTATTTGTCACATAGATATCTCCACATATTTTCTTTATATGAAACTTCAGACTATCTGACTCCAAATAGACAGGATCTGACAGGACTATATCATGAGTAAACAGCCACATATAAAAGTCACGCCTTTCAGGTTGCCCGCCTGAAAAATAGGGCCATAATTCAGAGTAATCAAAGAGATTATCTATATCCGGTGATCTCTTCACCATAGCTCCCGCATTCTCATTTTTCGATATCCCCAGAAACCAAATATCATTGCTGCGAATGACCAAACCTGCATCATAAACATTAGTAAGGCGATATATTTGTTCTACAGATAATTCCGGCTCGTCTAATTCTGTAAAGCAAAAGCACTTGTCACCTACTGTTATTATTCGGGATGGATATTCCGTACAATTTGCATTCGGACCATTCGAACCAAAAATAGAATATATACTACTGGAGGTATTTGTTTGCAATTCACAGAATTGAATATAGTTATCGGTTATATAACCGCTATCTACAAGAGTCTGCGCATACCCTATAGCCCTCTGATACATATCTACATCATTCGGTTTGCGTATGCATCCTGAGAGCAGCCATAAGAGGCTAAATACTACGATTCCTTTTTTATACATATTATTTATTTAATCCCATCTGTTTCAGAATATCATTCACAGTATTAGCAGGCATTCCCTTTATCTGAGATTGGGTACTATTATATTCATACAATGTTTGGTTTGCCTTAAAATACACTGCATTTCGTGTCGGGTTTGGCTTAGCATTCCTCATGTCATCCGAAGAGCCTCCCTTGGTTCCCAAAGGATTCGGGTGAGAATGAATATTGACAATCTGCTTCCCTTTCACGTCCAATCCAGCTCTGGCAGCATCCGCATTCTGAACATGATCTGAATCCTGTTTTGTTGCAACTACAGCTGTTTTTACTCCATTGTCATCATAGGCATCCAACCTCCATTCAGCTTTGCTATTATCGGCAGCAAACTTAAATACTTCTGCAGCATCTTGCAGATTTTGAGTACTACCGGCAGTTTTATAGCCCTCATATTCTTTCTGCATTTTCAACATCTCAGGAAGAAATTTGGTATCATTAACTTTAATTCTTTTATTACCAACAGGATTCTTTGGATTTCCAGAGTAATTATATAAGTAATCAGTACTACTATTTGCTACTTTTCGCGAAAAAAACAATCGTCCTCTGTGGTCTACCATATAATCATCTTTCCCATCCGGATCAATCCTATTAATCGGGTTGTTCTTACAGTATGCATACAGACTCCATCCGTAATATTTCTCCGCCATCGGGTCCATCGTCGTAAACCTTCCCAGCGCCGCATCATACTGTCTCGCCCCATAGTCATACCAGTTCAGCCCCTTCTTTGTATCCAGTTCCTTGCCATTATATTTATAAGGCTGAACATTCTGAGATGAAGCAAACACACCACCAAATGGATAGTAATGATTCGTCTCCTCCACATTACCATTTTGGTTGATAACTACCCGATTATTCCCTTGATGATCTTTCAGATAATAGTGGTATTTGCTATCGTTCAAAGAAAGATACCCTTCTTCCGTCAGCAACAGCTTCTGAACACCATTTTCATAGACCACATTGTTGCAATAGTACGTAGTCGTGGTAGTGCTGCCAATCTTATGAATCGTGCGAAGCTTCACTCCATCCGCACTATATAGATAAGAAATAGTACTCCCATCAGAGAACGTGACTGTATCCGGCAAATTTAAAAAATTATACTGAATATCAGTTATATTCTTATTCAAATCTTTCGTTAAATTACCGTTGGCATCATACATATATTCTGTAGTGGCGTTTGCACCATTCTTAAACTCGAAACTGTTATTGTAGGCCATAGTTGTAATCGCATCATTCACTGATTTCAACTGGTTACCGTTCAGAGTGATTTTCAAATTGTCTATCAGACCGTATGCGCTTGCACTTGTCTGGCCGTACCGCTGTAAGGCAAGAATATTACCGTTCTTATTGTAGGCCATCATCCGTAAAACACTTGTGCTTGTCTGCCCGTATGCAAGAGAAGAGGAAACCTCCGGATGGCTCTAGCACTACAAAAATAGAATATCAAAATCCCTACCTCTACCCATATTTCAGAATAAGAGGCAGGGAGACTTCAAGTGAGCGAATTCAAAATCCGAAGGCTCAATCCAGTCGGATATTTTATCACAGGTGACTGGACGGTGATTCTTTTCTATATCTATCAAAATGCCTCATTTCAACTATATTAATTATTCAAACACATTATTCCATAATATAGAATCAGGCTTTGCATGTTTATAAAATATTCTAAAAAACACTTCATAGAATTTAGCTTTCTGTACATCAGATAATTCGTTTACATAATCTTTTAACAATCTCTTTTGCCTTACAAATGAGTTAGTCTCAGTTACAGGGAGTTTATTCAATGTCACAAAAAATGTCTTATCAATATTGGACATTAGTATTTTAACAATATCATCATCAGAATACGATAAGAATTTTATAATAGAGTTGGTTTCTATCACATTCCGGGTATATTGCGTCCAACCTATTTTGGTTTTTACAAGATTCAACAATGAGTCATTATCCTGCATACGATTCCCATTTTTGATTATTCCGAAATATTCCCCCATATAAAGAGTATCATTGGGAATACTTTCTTCATAGCTTACGACGGTCATAATTCTTGGATCTATTAAAAAGGTTGAATCACTATGTGAAAGCCTTGAATACAAATCCTGAAATTGTGCAATAAATATACCATCATAAGTAGTCAAAATGTTGAGATCTTCACCAAATCGGGCTATGAAACTGATATCGCAAGAAGCAGCTATCGGTATGAGAGTTCCTTCTTGGCCATATATAAACCTTATTTTAGTAATATCTTGAGATGTCAGACTATTACTAAATAGTAAAAAGACAAATGTAACTAAAATTAATTTCATGGTTCTGGCGTATAACTATTTCTAAATTCTTTGATTTTTTTCCTTAACTCTTCGGAACTTTTAGTACTAAATTCTTTATTAGATATTACGGAGCGAGTTACAACCCACTGACCATCAGCATGACTCTTTCTTCCAGGATGATTTGCGGGTAATTCGCCATTTGCCTTAGCCGTTTTCAATTCAGCTCCTTTTATGACGGAACGTTCTTCTGTAGTACCATATTTATTATCAATCTTACTATCTACTCCTTTTTTATTATTAACCGCATGCGCAGCTTCATGTTCAAGTCCGGTAGCTGGTGACAGAATATTGCCATCATCCAACTTGAGACCAGCCGTAGGATTGAATCTTATAGCATTTGCATTTGGCAAGTACACATTATCATAACCCGTTTCTACAACTCCAATTCTCATCTTTTTATCAGTTGCAATTGCTTGCATATTTTCACCACCTCCATTCGCTACATTATAATTATATGCAGTTATAACATCTTTAACAAATGAATTTGGGGGAGCTTGGGCTGCATTTATTCCATTAAACATAAAGTATCTCTGTTTTCCGTTCTCATCTCCATACCAAATTACCATATCTGCTCCAGTTGGATCAATATATTTAATCGGATTATTTCCACAATATGTATACGGGCTCATTTCATAATGTTTCTCTGTCAGTGGGTCTACTGCTGTAAACCTTCCCAGTGCCGCATCATACATTCTCGCCCCATAATCATACCAGTTCACCCCCTTCTTTGTATCCAGTTCCTTACCGTTATACTTATAAGCCTGAACATTACCGTCTGCTGAAGCAAACGTGCCGCCGAACGGATAGTAATGGTTTACCTCTTCCTTTTGCCCCACCTGGTTCGCAACTACGCGGTTGTTGCCCTGATGATCCTGCAAGTAGTAATGATACATCTTGTCAGACAAAGTAACATATCCCGCATCAGTCAACAACAACTTCTGCACACCATTCTCATAGACCACATTTCCGCAATAGTCAGTCGTAGTGGTAGTGTTACCTATTTTATGGACAGTACGGAGTTTCGTGCCGTTCAACGCATAAGTATAAGTAATGGTGCTACCATCCTTAAACGTGACCTTACTTGGCAAATTTAAACAATTATACTGGATATCAGTAATATTCTTATTCAAATCTTTCGTCATATTTCCATTCCTATCATAGGCGTACTCATCGGCCTGCTTCACGGCATCCTTGAATTCAAAGCCAGCATTATAAGCTGAAGCTGTAGCAGCATCGTCCGTGCGGAACAATTGGAAAATCTGTCGTAGCTGAAATACTATTATAGTGATAATTATAAAAAATAGAAGGGCAAAGCATTGGACCTTGTGTATTGGGGTAATTTCCTAATAATTCAGAGAATGGTCCATCCATGACAGAGGGAATAGTGAATAATTCCTATCTTCAAATATTGTACTATTTTGAAGACAGGATTCAAGTATAAAACCTGAATCCTGTAGTTGGCTATTTACACAAAATTGTGGACAGAACTAATTCTAATTTTAATATTCAGAAACAAATAGCTGAATTAGTTCTCAATAAATAAATACCCTGATTCACAAGCTATATTTACTAGGATATTATTTTGATACAGAATATCAATTAGATATTTTTCTTCATCGTATGATAACGAAAGAGATATAAAACCATTATCATCAAAACAATTGGAAACTAAATTATCAACATTTCCTCTAAAAATAGAATCTATGCGAGGCTGAGGAGCTACAATAGCTGTTCTCAATTTAAAAAAGGTCATACTGTCGATATTTAAAACTCCGGAATCCTTTAGAGCTTGCATATAATCATTTGGATAATTCTTCTCTAAAATAACATCGTTGTTTCTCAGTACCATACGATAAGTAGAATCTTGATATTTTACACTTATTGCTTTATATGGCTCATTATTGTTTCCTACAAATTCATTTTGAGATTTCTTGTCAACAGATGTGCATGCAACAAGAAAACATGTGATTCCAGCAATTATAAGGATTCTATTCCAATAGTGCCTTAGGTATTTCTTTCTTTCCATATTTTGTTCTTTTAGGATCTCCTGTTTTCATCCTTATTTTATTTTCTGTGTTAATTGCACGTACCTCAATTAACAAAACTCCATTTTCCGTTTCTTCTTGAGTCATAATTCCCTTGTCGGCATCATACGAATGCCTTAACTCGTGACTTAATCCAACTCTTGGAGTTCTACTCTCTCCATTAGGGTCTGTTTTTTTATAGGGATCATACCCAATAGTAGTACCTTGCGAAACACCTTCATCAACTTTTGACTTATCAATTCCTGAGAAATTTCCTCTTCTCTTATCTTTTGGCATTGTAATAGAATGTATATTCTCACTCTCCTCTAAATCAGAGATTATTCCTGAAACCTTTGCATCGTCTTTCTTCAGTTGCGATAAGTCAGCTTTCACAATCTCTTGATATTTTGTATCAAATCCAAAGAATTCTTTAATCTGATCAATAAGTCCATTGGCATTAGGCTGAATGATTATACTATCTCCGTTAATATCAATGTTATTTACTGGATTATTTCCTCCATACTGATAAGGTGACATAGTATTATACTTCTCCGTAAATCTATCTATCGTCATAAACCTTCCTAATGCCGCATCATACATTCTCGCCCCATAATCATACCAGTTCACCCCCTTCTTTGTATCCAGTTCCTTACCGT
>ERZ1027087.386-NODE-386-length-23865-cov-7.297732_pt1 | contig 23865 bp, 16 predicted proteins | sample MGYA00519413_ERZ1027087 | MGnify/ENA primary metagenome ERZ1027087 (study PRJEB26926, sample SAMN06164438) | human gut metagenome | biome: ENVO:00009003; feature: ENVO:2100002; material: ENVO:00002003 | host: Homo sapiens | place: USA | collected 2012 ...
ATCAGCCTCGGTCTCGTGGGCTCGGAGATGTGTATAAGAGACAGATGTAATATCAGACTTCTTGTACTCATAAGATGTAGGTATTTTGCTTTATATCCGGTTAAAACAACTAAATGCGGTTGGTTGTTATTGTAATTAGTACTATTTTCGCCAACATATCTTGAAAACGCTTTTTGGAGAAGTTACGGAATATATTGAAATGGTTCCTTCCTTTATTATTTATCGCATATTTAGGAGGTATTACACTGTTTACTCACTCGCATGTGGTAAATGGGGTAATTATTGTACATTCCCACCCGTTCAAAGGTGAACATAGCCATACGGAAGCGCAGGTTGAAACGATATTCTTCCTTTCTTCTTTTGTAGCTTCTTCTCTACCTGCTATTCTTTTTGCCGCATCGGCTTTCCTTATTTTATTGCGTGTACTGAGTGTTCCGGCTGTAGAACATACCAAGTGCGTGCGAGTTCGTTGCGGCATCAGTCTGCGTGCACCACCTGTAGTTCATTGACAATAGGAATTCCCCTTATTAAAAAATCCATTAAAAATTAGAACTACATGAAAAAATATATCTTTTTCGTGGTGGGAGTGATGTGTACATTGCTCTCCCACACCGCTTATGCTATTGATTTAAATAAATCTGATGCCAATATCATTGGTCACGTATTAGAGAAAAAAACAGGAGAACACCTTCCTTATATGACAGTAGCCCTGAAAGGGACCACTATCGGAACTATGACCGATGGTACCGGACATTATTTTCTGAAGAACCTTCCGGAAGGTGAGTTCATACTCTCCGTCAGTGCCGTAGGTTATAAACCACAAGAACGAAAAGTAACCCTTAAACGGGGTAAGACGCTGGAAGAAAACTTCGAACTGGAAGAAGATATGGTAGCCCTGGATGGCGTAGTTGTTACAGCCAATCGTAATGAAACCGCTCGCCGACTGGCACCTACCTTGGTAAAGGTCGTTACTCCGAAACTATTCGACATGACCAATTCGCATACCTTGTCGCAAGGTCTCGTCTTCCAGCCGGGCGTGCGTGTAGAAAACGATTGCCAGAATTGTGGCTACTCACAGGTACGTATCAATGGTATGGATGGGAAATATACACAGATACTGATTGATTCCCGTCCCATCTTTTCTGCACTGGCGGGCGTCTACGGCTTGGAGCAGATTCCCGCTAATATGATAGAGCGTGTGGAAGTGGTACGTGGAGGCGGTTCGGCTCTTTTCGGCTCTTCGGCCATTGCCGGAACAGTGAATATTATCACGAAAGAACCTCTTCGCAACTCAGGTTCGTTTGCCCACTCTATCTCCAATTTTGATGGCTCCGGTTCGTTTGACAATAATACTACGCTTAACCTTTCCCTAGTATCTTCGGATAACAAAATGGGAGCTTACATCTACGGGCAGAACCGTCACCGTTCGGCATGGGATTCCAACGGTGACGGTTTTTCCGAATTACCCAAATTGAAGAACCAGACAGTAGGCGTGAACGCTTATTATAGGCTGAGCCCCTATTCCAAGTTGAATCTGGAATATCATCACATGGAAGAGTTTCGCCGTGGCGGTAACCGCTTCGATCTGCCGCCTCACATTGCCGAAGATGCCAATCTGAATGGTTCCGGTGAACCCGGACTGGTGGAGCAGATCGAACATTCCATCAATACGGGCGGCTTGAAGTTCAGTGCCTTCTCTAAGGATCAGAAGCATGCGTTCAATGCATACGCCTCTGCCCAGCATATCGTGCGCGACAGTTATTACAGTGCCTATGGGCATACCACCGATTTCACCGGTGTATTGGGCGCCCAGTATATCTATCATTTTGATAAGCTCTTTTTCATGCCTTCCGACTTGACGGGTGGGGTAGAATTTAATCATGATAATCTGGACGACAAAGCAACGGATATGCAAAAATATCGGGATGCCGCTTTGGCGGAAGATCCCACTGCAACAGGAGACCGTCTGCAACAGTTGATTGATAAATATACACCCGATCCCTTGAAACAGATTGTGAACATTGCGAGTGCCTATGTGCAGAATGAATGGAAAAGCGAGCAGTGGAGTTTTCTGATAGGCGGACGTCTGGACAAGAATAGCATTATGAGTAAAGCCATTTTCAGTCCCCGTGCCAATATCCGCTACAACCCTACGCAGGACATAAATATCCGTTTCAGTTATGCTGAAGGTTTCCGTGCTCCGCAGGCTTTCGACGAAGACTTACATATTAGTAATGTGGGAGGCGGGTTGATTTCCATCGTTCGTGCTAAGGATCTGAAAGAAGAACGTTCGCGCAGCGTGAACGCTTCGATGGACTGGTATCATTACTTCGGTGATTTCCAAGCAAATTTGTTGATAGAAGGTTTCTTCACGAAACTCTCCGATCCGTTTGTACTGACAGCACCGATAGAAGATCCGAACGGTAGTGGATATCTGATACAAACCCGTGTCAACGGTTCCGGTGCAAAGGTGTATGGTGGTACATTGGAAGGAAAGATCGCTTGGCGTGATAAAATCCAGTTGCAGGCGGGACTGACCGTGCAACGCAGTCTGTACGATTCTCCCGAGGAGTGGAGTGCAGACAAGGAACATTTGTCGGATGAAGAACGCCATAGCGACCGGATATTGCGTACCCCCGATGTTTATGGTTACTTTACTGCCACTTTCAATCCTACAAAAGCATTGTCTGTAGCCCTGAACGGTAATTATACCGGGCAAATGTATGTGCCTCATCTGATGTCCGAAGTGGATGGTACGGCAGACCTGTTGGTGAAAAGCCCGGATTTCTTCGAACTGGGTGCCAAGGTAGCTTATGATATAGATTTTTCCGGCATGTGCCTGCAATTCAATGTGGGAGTACAGAATATCTTCAACTCCTATCAGAAAGATTTTGATAAAGGAGCCACCCGCGATTCCGGTTACATTTATGGTCCGGGAGCGCCTCGTTCCTACTTTGCGGGAGTCAAGCTTAGTTTTTAGTGCCCGGCGGGTTTGCCTTGTATTGCCTTTTTATGTTACCTTTGAGGAAGATAAGCTGCATCTCAGCATAACTTTTTCATGCAAGCATGAAAGTTATGCATTCGATTTGCATTACCTTTGCGGAAATAATAACAAACAATTTGGCACATGGACTTACCCGTATCTTTTGCAGACCGTACACGTTCCCTCCTGGGAAATGAAGAATATAATAAACTGACAGACGCTCTGAATGACGAGCAGCCTGTAAGTATCCGGCTGAATGAAGAAAAACTACCCAATTCTTCATTCAGTCTTTTTCATACCTCTTCCGGGCGTGTGCCCTGGTCTTCCACGGGATTTTATCTCGACCGTCGGTTGACGTTTACCTTCGATCCGTTGTTTCATGCCGGATGTTACTATGTGCAGGAGGCATCTTCCATGTTTGTGGAGCAAGTATTAAAGCAATATATCGGTGAAACGCCTTCCGTGATGCTTGACCTTTGCGCCGCTCCCGGTGGAAAATCTACCCATGCCCGCAGTGTATTGCCTGCAGGTAGTCTGTTGGTAGCAAATGAAGTGATTCGTAACCGTTCGCAAATCCTGGCGGAGAATCTGACGAAGTGGGGGCATCCCGGTGTGGTGGTCACCAATAACGATCCGGCAGACTTCGCTGATCTGGAAGACTTCTTCGATGTCATACTGACCGATGTTCCCTGTTCCGGTGAAGGCATGTTCCGTAAAGATCCCGTTGCCGTCAGCGAGTGGAGTCCGGAGAATGTGGAAATCTGCTGGCAACGTCAACGACGTATCATCTCCGATATATGGCCCAGTCTGAAACCGGGCGGATTGCTTATCTATAGCACTTGCACGTATAATACGCAGGAAGATGAAGAAAATATCCGCTGGATGCGTGATGAATTCGGTGCAGAGATACTTCCGGTAGATGCTCCGACAGCGTGGAACATTACCGGAAACTTGCTTGCTGGTGAAGATTTTCCTGTATATCGTTTTCTGCCTCACCGTACAAAGGGTGAAGGCTTTTTCCTTGCCGTACTTCGTAAACCGGAAGGAGAGATGGTACAAATCCGTTACAAATCCACTGTTTCCCAAGGAAAGAAGAAAGCTGGTGCCTCAGCGTCTAAAGCTAATGCCGGAGCATCTAAGGAACAATTATTGGCCGCCCGTGCCTGGCTCCTTTCGGCAGACGACTATGAGATTTCTGCAAATGGAATGAATATTGCGGCTTTCCCTAAAGAATATATATCCGGATTATCCGTACTCCAACAATCTCTTCGTGTCATTCAGGCAGGCGTTACCCTTGCCGAGGTGAAAGGAAAGGACCTGATTCCCAATCATGCCCTTGCTATGAGCATTGTGCAGGCTTCCGATGTTTTTCCTCGTGAAGAAATTTCGTATGAACAGGCTATCGCCTATTTGCGTAAGGAAGCCATTGTGCTTCCCGGTACTGCTCCACGCGGTTATGTGCTGTTGACGTATAAGGATGTTCCTTTAGGTTTTGTGAAGAATATCGGTAACCGGGCTAATAATCTTTATCCGCAGGAGTGGCGTATCCGAAGTGGATACTTGCCGGATGAGATACTGGTGATGAACCATTTATGAAGTGAATCCAGGCATAGTCAAGATTCTTGTTATAGGATATAAGATTGCTTGTTTCAGGTCATAGCATTGCTTGTTATAAGTCATAAGATTACTTGTTATAGGTTATAAGATTGCTTGTTATTATTTCATGGTGATATGTTGTGGCTCGGACAGATAGCGTCATGTTTCATCTTTCAGCCGTAATACCCTTCCAATGGGCATTATACAACCAAAACTGAAGGACTGAAACTAAAAAACTTAAACTTTAGTTGAGCATGCATTTTCCGGATGATTTTTTTTCTGCTTCTTTGTAAGATAATAGAAAAACATCATCTTTTCAGTTTACAAGAAGTTTGGAGTTTGTATTCTTTTGATAATCGGAAATAAAGCGTTAGTTAGAATCAGTGCGTTTGTATATAAATATCATTGCTTTTGTCAGACATTGGCAAGTAGTTGTTCGAAAGAGTGGAATTTGTATTCCTTTTCTTTATGCAGTCTGAAATCTTCGGCAGACAATACCTGTAAGTATGGCAAATCAACTGTCCCTGACGTAGAAATGGGAGAACAAGCATAGCCATGACGGTTGAGTGCATTTGTTGTCCAGTGCAGCAATACTTCATCATTGGCTTCCACAATGATACAGCGGTGACTATCCACTTTGGGATAATATACCCCGTGTGCATAATCAAACCGGATATCGTTGCGGGAAAACAAACTGTCCATCTGGTGACTTAGAATCATATCTTCCGTTACTCCACATTGCAGTCCGTTTTCTTTTGAAAGTAACCAAAGTTTATCTGCCAGTACCAATGCCTGCTCTATGTCATGGGTGGAAAGCAGGATCGCTTTCTTTTGTTCCACTGCCAGGCGATGAAGCAAAGTCATAATTTCGATGCGACTCACTACATCCAGGAAAGCTGTCGGTTCATCCAGCAGAATGAGCGGACATTCCTGTACCAATGCTTTGGCAATCATGACCTTCTGTCGTTCACCATCTGATAGCTCTGCAGTATAACTGTGGGCTTTATGACTGATGCTTACAGCTTCCAGAGCCTCTTCAATGATGGAGTGATCCGTTTTGTTCAATCTGCCGAAGAACCCCGTATGAGGTTGTCGTCCCAGAGCTACTAACTCATATACAGTCAGTCCGCCTGCTTGTGTCTTGTCTGTTAGTACTACTCCGATGGTACGTGAACGTTCTTTTTCGGAATAGGCAGACAATGGCTTTTCCTGTACAAATAATTCTCCTGACAAGGCCGGTTGCGAAGCAGCCAAAGTGCGGAGCAGAGTTGATTTACCGGTTCCGTTAGCTCCCAGCAGGCAGGTCAGTTCTCCGGGATAGAGCCGGAAGGAGAGATGTTCATGTATCCGTTTCTCTTGCTTTCCCTGGCGGTAGCCGATGCATAAATCGTTTGCGGTGATAACAGCTTTTTCCATCAGTTGAAGTATTGTATTTTACGTTGGTTGACAATGACATAAATGATAACAGGCGCACCCAGCACAGGGGTTACCGCATTGAGAGGAATAATACCAGCTTCACCCGGAAGGATGCAGATCAGATTGCAGAGCAAGGCAATTACACCACCCGTCAGCAAAGTGACGGGAAGCAGTGAATTGTGATTGGACGTGCCCAGCATCAGGCGGGAGATATGTGGAACAGCCAGACCGATGAAAGCAACAGGTCCGCAGAAGGCGGTAGTGACGGCTGTCAGTAGTCCGGTGGCAATCAGTAACAGATTTCTTGTGCGACGGATGTTTACTCCTAAGTTTTCAGCATAACGAGTACCCAACAGCAAGGCATTCAAGGGTTTGATAAGCAGGATGGAAAGTAACAAACCTGCCAGACAGAAAATGGAGAAATAGGGGAGTTGTTGCAATGAGACACCTCCGAAGTTTCCCATGCCCCATATCATATAAGAATGTACCCCTTCGGCAGTAGCAAAGAAATTGAGTAATGAAATAGCGGACGAAGTGATATAACCGATCATGATACCCGTAATCAGTAGCATGATATTGCTTTTTATCAGTGTCGAAAAGAAAAGGATAAGTCCCATTACCACCATTGACCCGATGAAGGCACCGAGTATCACGGAGAAGAAACCGGATAAGGTAAATACCCCTGTAGCAATGCTTCCTCCACCGGCCAGCATCACCAATGCGACACCAAGACTTGCTCCTGAGTTAATGCCCAGGATGGATGGACCTGCCAGTGGGTTGTTGAATGCCGTTTGTAACATCAGTCCCGAAGCTGCGAGTGCGGCACCACATAGTAATGCCGTGACGGCTTGCGGCAGGCGGGACTCCCAGATAATAAAAGCCCAGCTGGCTTTTTCTATCTCATTCCCTATGAGAATATTCCACACAGCTCCGGCGGGGATATTGATTGAACCGAACCAGAGATTCGCAGCCATCAATACGAGAATGAGGACCGACAGTGCTATGCCATATATATATCCTTTTGCTTTCGTTCTTATCATTAATTCTATTCTGATAGTTTTTTGTAATACCTCAGTTCATAGCCTTCCAACAGTGAAGGGTGAAATATTTTAATCAAGTCTTTCAATAGCCAATCCGGATGGAAAGGTGTTTCTTCGTAAAAAGGGACCCGGTTGGTATTACATCCGTAGATGTTCCGTTCCTTGAAAGCACGGAAACCTGCATAAGGGGCAAACTCTTTTTCAAGTTCATTATAGGTCTTATCTGTGGGCTGGTTGTAGCGTATCAGCCAGAAATCTGCCTGTTGCCCTTTCTCAAAGATAACTTCGAAGGGATAGGGGAGGGAACCGCTATGTGTATCTTCCCGGAAAATATAATTAGCACTCGCGTCGATATATAGTTTGGCGATAGTACTGTTGCCTCCCGGAGTATACCAAGTGGAACTTGTTTTCAAATCACACATCACTAAAGGGGCATAAGAAATGTGTGCAACCAAGTTCTTCAGTTCATTATAATTCTGTTCCACTGATGCAAACAAACTGTCCGCCACTTGTTGCTTTCCAAACAATAAACCATAGAAATGCATCCATTCGGCACGTCCCAGTGCGGAGGTCTCCATATATTCGGCACATTCGATGATAGGGACATCCAGTTTCTCTACGCGCCCGTAACCGCCACTGTTTTCAAAAGGGGAGAGGAGTATGGCATCCGGATGGAGGTCTATGATTTTTTCAATATTAGGATTCATACCGTCGCCTACGTCGGCAATTGATCCGTTCCGGCATCCTTCTTCTATTTCCGGCATCTTGATATATTTCAGGTCGCATACACCGCCAATGCTACCCAATGCACCAAGCTTCTTCAACAGACTGCAATGCACGGAGGAGTAGATGACGGCTTTGCTTAACGGAGTGCGGACGATGGTTCCTGCGGGCAGTTCCTCGGGGAGGGGCTGGTCTTTATCTACTAAGATATAGGTGTGCAAAACTTTGGCGGTATCCCAGGGATTGCGTAGTTGTGCAAGGGTGTAGTCTCCATAATCAACTATGGAAAGGTTCTCGGAATACCGCAAGGTGATGGTGTCACCTTGTACAGAGGTAGAAGAGGTGTTACTTCTCCCGCCGCAGGCGGAGAGAAGTAACACTGTGATACAAAGGGTTATAAAGAGAGAAATTCGTTTCATTGCAAGAAGATGAATTTGTAGGGGTTAAGACCGCCACAGTCAAACTTTTCCAAATAAGTTCCGTCATTTTTAAAACGGTATACATCTCCATTGGAGACATAATCGGAAGTGCTAAGATAAAATTCTCCGGTTTTTGGATTAATATTAAAGCCATAGATTGTTGATCCTGCTAGGCCTTCAGGAATATCTTTTAAGAAAGACTTTTCACTAAGTTCATGTGTTTTTGTATTATAAGTAGCAAAACTATGCATATCTTTACCTGCTGACCAACTTGAATAGATAAGATAAATGACGCCATTGTATTCAGCAAATTTTGAAGCTACGGCAATTTGCTCTACGCTGTCATCAGATTTGATACGCTGGAAAGTATATCCTTCACCTAGTACATTTGTCCATATTCCCCATGATAAGAGATATACTTCGTTGTTTGCTTTAAGTATATTATTAGGGTTCTTTACTACGGGGATATCTTTTTCTTTTTGAAATGTACTAAGATTAATGACAGATACATCTGTTCCTTCTCCATAACCGGAATTTGCTACATATAATTTTCCGTTGTTTTCAACTATTTCTTCCGGGTTGGCATTTACTTCGGCATAAGCCTCTATTTTCATGGTGCGGGCATCTATACGGGCAACTTTGCCACTCCAAAGAGTCACATAGATTTTTCCGTCTTTTGCTGTCATATAGCGTGGAGTACCGTCGGCTTCGTCGAAAGAAAGGCTGGCTTCCTCCACTGCGGCAGAATTGAGTTTCAATAATAAGCGTGAACCGGACACAATCACATAAATGTTATCTTCAAACTCAATAATGTCCTGCCCTGTATCTCCTAATGCTTTTTCGTTTTGTTCCTGATAGATATTGGCTATGAAATTATTTTGGGGGTTACTGGCATCTTTGTTGGGAGCATAGAAAGCAATCCCAGCATTATTGTTTTTGTCTTTTCCCTGGTTCAGAATGAATACTCGTTGTTGAGGTAATTCTACTTTGGTTCCTTCATCATTCCACGGATTATTATCATCGTCACTGCACGAAATGAATGTGGCAAAGAGTGCCGATACACAAAGATAACTGAATAATAATTTTTTTACTTTCATGTTTTTTTTACTTTATTGATTAATTGACTAAAACTCTATACTGCCCATTATTCTGAAATTACGTCCTGGCATGGGGTAATATTTGATTATGTCATATTGTTCATTGGTCAGGTTTACTAATTCTGCTTGTAGGCGGAAACTGAATGTACCCAGATGGAAAGAACGTGAAACGGAAACTGTATGTTCTGTGTATCCGTCAATACGGTTTTCCGGTAGGTTTTGAGGCAAACTGTAGCGATTACTTACACCTGTTAGCGTATACCCTATATTCACCCAAGGATTTTCTGCTAATATAGAAACATTGCCATTGTGCAAAGGGGTGTAAGGAACCTGGTCTTTATAATTTTTACTATCGGATGAAGTTACGTCAATAGCTTTCTGATAGGTATAGTTTCCGGTTAATAAAAGCTTGACATTACGATTAAGAGAAAAAGCTGTGCGCAATGTTACATCTGCTCCTGTAATGTGTACTTTCCCAAAATTCATCATTTTCCAGACATAGGTGGTAGGTAGGGCTACTATTTTGTCATCTATTTCATTGTAATATCCATCTAATGTGAATGTTACATAGTCTGTAAATGAGAGCGGGGAACCACTCCAAGTGATGCCAATATTGTATTCATGCGCCTTTTCCGGACGCAAGTCCGTATTGCCTATGCGTAAATAATATAGATCATTGAAAGTAGGTACTCTAAATGTATCTTTGTACATCAATCTCAAGAAGAGTGATTGGCTTTGCCAAGGTCGATATATCAATGAGACAGTAGGACTGAACCTATGGCGGTCTTCCGGTTGGTTCCCTTGTTTTACTTTTTCTGTTATCAATGTATGTACCAATGTTCCGGTTGCGGTAAATTTGTTCCATTGATAACGGATATTAAAGGCCGATAACCATGTATGGCGTATAGGAGCCGGACTATTTTTCTGATTATTTTTTAGGGTATTTAATGCGAAATCATTAGCCCATGAAGTTGTGAATGCCGAGATTGGTTGCCACTGTAGGGTGCCCGACAGGTAATACTCTTGTTGCTTATTGATATCCGTTTGTTTACCACCTTCGTATTTTACATCTGTATCTTCATATTTATTCCATGAATAGTTGTATTTTGCCTGTGCCTGCATAGTCCATGTGGCGGATAAATCTTTCTTGTACATAGTTTGCATAAAGAAGTTTTCATCCCATAGGCGTTCGTTGGCTTGGTCATTGTAGAGTATGATGGAACCCGGCAATCCGCGTTCTGAATTGAAGTAGTACGCTTTGATGTTTAGTTGACTGCTATCTTTCAGCGTATGAAACAGGTTTGCCTCTCCGTGCCATGATTCAATGTCCGAATTCTTTCTTTTCTCTTTACTAATGTATTTTCCGTTTACTAATGTAAAAGGGTAGTTACCATCAGCCCGTAGGTAGTTTCCATTCAACGTGTAGGTGGTGGTAGAAGATATACGCTGTGCCCATGTGGCAGTGGGGTTAGCCAATCCGAATGACCCGCTTTTTATTTGGCCTTTGAAACTGTATGGTTTGTCTGTATTCTCTAATGGATTCTTGCCATAAATAGAAAGTACCCCTGCTGATGAAAAAAGCCGTGCAGACTGTAACAAGTCATTGTCCTGTCCCACTGAAAGAGAAAGCACTTCTACATCATCTAAAGAAAAACGTCCTATATCAATTTGACCGGCTTGAGTGTTACTGACTGCTATGCCGTCATAGGCTACGGCAGTATGTGTGGCTCCTAAACTTCGTACACTGACAGTCTTCAGTCCTCCTATACCTCCGTAATCTCTTACACTTGCACCTGCAAAACGGCGTACGGCATCTGCCATATTCTGTATACCTAATCCTTGTAGTTCTTTTTTGTCCATTACCTGTATCGGCATTGCCACGGATATTCGTTGTAGTACACGTTTCCCTTTTACCCTTACTTCCGGAATAGCATGAACCTTTCCAGTTATAGAATCCTCAGCCTGTTGTGCTTGCAGGCTGGCACAAAAACAGCACACAAGGCAACACAAACAAAACCGTAGCCAGATGTACCGACATAGATTATCTTTTATCATATACAGAAAGCTATAAAATAGATACACCTCATGCCCTTTCCTCGAAGGCATAAAAAATGATCGGTTTTGCAGGTCTTCTGACTTACTCCGGATTTGCCGCCTTCCCACCATACGAATATTGGCAGTGGCACAGGTGATTGGCAAATCCTGCAATAGGAGATCACAGCAGCGGGACTGTTTGGGAGTCACACCCAATTCCCTTTTCATGGAGTATACCGAAAAGCATACTCCAACAAAACCGGGAGCAAAGATAGGAAAGATTTATGTTTAATTTGTAATGTGGTGCAGTATTTTATAAATTTATGCATTTATTCTAACAGAGTAACTTAATAGAAAACTAATACTATAATGCTTATGCTAAAGAAAACTATTGCTGCGCTAAGCCTACTCAGTATCCTTGCAGCTTGTCAAAATGATGAGACTCCCTCTCAACCGGAACCAAAACCACGTCAAGACATCAATCTCACCCGTGCGGAACAAGATTTAATGGACAAAGGTACAGACTTTGCTTTCCGTTTCTTCGATCAGGTGTGCAGTACCGAAAAGGAAAAACCGAATGTTTTTGTGTCTCCATTGAGTGCATCACTTTGCTTATCAATGATTACTAACGGAGCTTCGGGCAATACGCTTACTGAAATGCAGTACGTATTGGGATTTCCTGCCGCTTCTTTCTCTCTTGATGATCTGAATAACTATAATCAAAAATTAACTTCAGCTTTATTGGATTTAGATAATACCACTCAATTAGGAATCGCCAATTCTATTTGGGTAAAACAAGGATTTAAAGTTTATGATTCTTTTGTAGATGTGAATAAGAAGATGTATGATGCCCAGGTGCAGGAACTTGATTTTACATCTCCCACAGCAAAGGATGTAATTAACCGGTGGTGCGCTGAGCAGACGAATAATTGTATAAAAGAGGTTATACAGAGAATACCGGAAGATGCACGTATGTATTTGATTAATGCACTCTACTTCAAAGGCATTTGGAAGAGTCAATTCCAAAAATCGGATACTCGCCAGGAAAACTTTACTAATTCTGATGGTACTGAGCAGAAAGTGAACATGATGAATCAGACAGAAACGTTTAATTATGCTCAGAACTCAGCATTCTCCATCGCAGAATTGCCGTATGGCAATGAAGCTTTCAGTATGGTGCTCTTATTGCCTGCCGTGGATAAGACTTTAGATGAGAGTTTGTCCGAGTTGACTTATGAAAACTGGAAGGAATGGAATGCAGCTTTGTCGAGCAGGCAATTGCAGGTTAAACTTCCCCGTTTCAAAGTGGAGTATGACAAGATGCTCATAGAGGATATGGTTGCTATGGGGATGAAGGATGCCTTTGATGGTTATAAGGCTGATTTCTCTAAAATGTCGGCTGCCGAGTTATATATTGGGCTTTTGCAGCAATTTACTTATGTAAATGTAGATGAGGAAGGTACTGAAGCAGCGGCTGTTACAGTTGGTGGAATGTTGGAAACTTCTGCCGGGCCATCTACTCCTATATCTTTCTATGTAGACCGTCCTTTTGCTTTCGTAATTAAGGAAAAGAGTACGGGAGCAATTCTTTTTATGGGGAAAATTACGAAACTATAATAAATGATAAAAGAGGGCCTGAACATTCAAGCCCTCTTTCGTTATAATATACTGTTTTTACAACTTACTCTTATAAATCTGTGCCATCACCTTCTGATACTGGTTTTCCAGTTGAAGCAGATTTTGTTTGCTTTGATAAATCACAGAAACTTCCACAAAGAATTCTATCACGCTGATTTGTCCACCTGTAAGGGCTTGTTTCAGCAATGCGAGATCTTGTTGTGAGCTGAAGGCTTCCTGATATTCCTGCATGGAAGCCTGCAAGGATTGAGCTTCGCGATAAAGCTGTGCTAATGAAGACTCTGCCTGCAAAGTCGCATTCTCTTTCTGAAAATCTATATTCATGGATTGTGCCTTGGCTATCTTCACCTTATTTCGGTTCTCGAAGATGGGGAAAGAAAAGCCCACCACAACACCATTGAACGGAGTGCCCGATTCGGTGTTACGACGATAACCTAACTCCAACTTAGGCAGCCAGCCTTGTTTACTGACAGAAATTTGTTTGCGGGCAGCAGCGCTTTCGTTGCTCAGTGACCACAAGGCAGCATCCGACGCGATAACCTCTTCACGCAGTTGTTCATAATCAGCCGGTAGTGGATGCAGCGGATATTCGCTGAGAGAAGAGATTTGCAATGGCTGGTTGCTGTTCAATGCAGTCAGTTCCTGCCATTTGTTTTCCAAGGTGGTGCGGTTGGTTCGTGCTTCTGTACGAACGTTCAGCAATTCCAGATTGATTTTATTGGTTTCCAAAATATTGGCATCTCCTGTTTCCAAACGTTTCTTGTAATAGGCGGAAAGTTCTTCTGCCTGTTTCAGACGTTCGTCCAGCAGCCTTTGCTGTTGTTGCAACATGAGGATGTCGAGGCATATTTCCTTGGCTTGAAGCAACAGTTGCTGGCGGAAAGCGGTGGATTGTGCATCGAGTGCACCGGTTTTAAGACGGTTCACTTGTCCACGCGTAGCGTAGAGCGTAGGGAAGTCGAAGCTTTGTGAAACAACAAGCTCGCCGATGGTTTCGTCCTTATCTTTTGCTCCCCACAGGTGAGAATAAGAAAGGGTTGGGTCGGGAAGATTATTCTCCGACTTGTTTTCCAATTTCTGCGAAGTGATGAGTTGGGCGTTGGCCTGCAACTCTTTATTATTCGCTTCGATGCGGCGCAGCACTTCGTCTATGTCGACCGATTGTGCGCGCATCCCCGCATATAGGAAAAAGGTGATAATACTAAATATCAGAATTCGTTTCATTATTTGATATTGTTAATGGTTATATGGATGTTAATTCGCCGGTTTCCGGTGCATCATCAGATAAACAATCGGAATGATGAAACCGTTCAGGAACGTGGAAGTTAAAAGACCGCCAAGGATAACTTTCGCCATCGGACTTTGAATTTCATTACCCGGTAAATCTCCTCCCAGTGCCAATGGAATAAGAGCGAGAGCAGAAGACAATGCCGTCATTAAAATCGGATTCAACCGGTCCATTGAACCGCGTATAACGCTATCATATACTCCCATTCCTTCTTCCCGTTGCAAGTGGTTGTAGTGGCTGATCAGCAACATACCATTTCGGGTAGCGATACCGAACAGTGAAATAAAACCGATAATAGCCGGAATACTCACTTCTCCCGTTGTCATCAACAAAGCAAATACACCACCGATCAATGCTAACGGCAGATTGATAAGAATAATCGCACTTTCCTTCACGCTACGGAATTCATGATAAAGCAAAAGGAAAATAACCGCGATACTCATCAGTGATGTAAGCAATAACGTGCGGCTTGCTGCCTGTTCGCTCTCAAATTGGCCACCGTATTCCAGATGATACCCTTCGGGCAACTTAATATCCTTGTCCACACGGGCCTGAATATCATTCACCACACTGCGCAGGTCGCGGTCGGCAACATTGGCAGAGATCACGATTTTACGTTTCACGTTCTCGCGGCTGATGGTATTCGGTCCCATGGCAGAACGCACTTCTGCGATGTAGTTCAAAGGTATTTTCTTTCCGTCACTGGTATCTATCATCAAGTTGCGTATCTTCTCCATTTCGTCGCGAAGATCATCACGTACACGTACGGTAAGGTCGAAGCTTTTACCTTTCTCGTATACCTGTGATACGGTTTCACCAGCAAGACATACGTTCACGAACTCAGAGAATTCCGGTAATGAGATACCAAACTTAGCCAGCATTTCCCGCTTGGGCGAAATGATAAGCTGAGGACGTTCTATCTGTTGTTCCACATTCAGGTCGGCAATACCCGGAATATCCTGGATGGCACCTTTGATTTCATTACCCAAGGTAAACATACGGTTCAGGTCGTCACCAAACAGTTTAATTGCGATGTTGGCTTTCGTACCACTGAGCATAGCATCGATACGGTGGCTGATAGGCTGGCCGATTTCCACATTTGCCCCTACGATAGTACCTAACTTTTCGCGTACTTCGGCAACCAACTCACTGCGTGAACGGTCTTTCAATTCGAACGGAGCTTCTATTTCCGAAACATTCACACCAAGCGCATGCTCGTCCAGTTCGGCACGTCCGGTCTTGCGGGCAACGGTTTGTATTTCGGGAATGCTGAGTAGCAATTCCTCTGCACGATGTCCCATCTTATTGCTTTCTTCCAGAGAGATACCCGGTAAGGAAGATATGTTAATCGTAAACGAACCTTCGTTGAAAGGTGGCAGGAACGAACGTCCCAATGTGAAGAAACATACCAGGGCAACTACGAACAAACCGATTGTACTGCCCAGTACGATCTTCTTATGTCCCAGTACGAATGCCAATGCAGCACCATACCACTGTTTCATCTTGCGTGCTACGAACGAGTCGCTGCTCTCTTTCTGTACCTTCTTCTTGTCTTTTCCTAAAAGATAGGAGCAAAGTACTGGTGTAACTGTCAATGCCACTACTGTAGAAGCAGCTAATGCTACAATGAACGCAATACCCAGCGGAACCAGCATGCGGCCTTCCATACCGGTGAGGAAGAACAGCGGTACGAAACTGACTACGATAATCAGCGTAGAATTCAGAATAGGCATACGTACTTCTTTCGATGCGTTGAATACTACTTCCAATATGGAAAGTCGTTCTTCCACAGGTTTCAACTTATTCTCGTGGAGCCGTTTATATACGTTCTCCACGTCCACAATGGCATCATCTACCAGCGAACCGATAGCGATGGCAAGACCGCCGAGACTCATTGTATTAATTGTGAAGCCCATATAATGCAGCGTCACCAGTGAAGTAATCAATGAAAGCGGTAGTGTAACCAATGAGATCACCGTTGTACGTACATTCGCAAGGAACAGGAATAGGACAATCACAACGAAGATACCTCCTTCAAACAAGGACTTCTGTACGTTTCCGATAGAGCTTTCGATAAAGCGGCTCTGGCGGAAGATGTCTGTGCTGACTTTTACATCCGGTGGCAGGTTCTTCTGCAAGTCTTTTAAAGATGCTTCTAATTTATCCGTTAATTCCAGTGTGCTGGTGGCTGGTTGTTTGGTTACAGTTAACAGTACGGCGGATTTACCCCGTTCGGATGCTGTACCCAGTTTGGGTAACTTTGCTCCGATATGTACATCTGCAATGTCTTCCAGTAAGATAGGAGCATTACCTGAAGCGGTTCCACCACGTACTACGGCACGTGCCAGTTGATCTACGCGGTCGGTAGAAAGTACTCCACGCACAATGTATTCATTACCATATTCATATAGCACGCCACCGTTTGCGTTCAGATTCATTTCGCGGGTTACAGTCATGATTTCATTCAGCGTAACACCGTAATGTCGCATCCGTTCCGGATCTAATTGTATCTGATATTCCTTTATATCACCGCCAAGTACTGCTACCTGTGCCACACCGCCCGTAGAGAGCAAGCGCGGACGGATGGTCCAGTCGGCTATTGTACGCAGGTCGAGCATGGAGGTAGAGTCGGCCGTCAATCCGATAATCAGCATTTCACCCAGAATGGATGATTGTGGGCCCAGTGTCGGTTTACCTACACCGGTAGGCAGGCTTTCACTTACGACAGCCAACTTTTCGCTGACAATCTGCCGGGCCAGATAAATATCCGTATCCCAATCGAATTCTACCCATACTACAGAGAAGCCGTTGGTAGATGAAGAACGTACGCGGCGCACACCTGTTGCACCGTTCACAGCTGTTTCTACGGGAAATGTAACGAGTTGTTCCACTTCTTCTGCTGCCATGCCGTTTGCTTCGGTCATGATAACAACCGTAGGTGCATTGAGGTCAGGGAATACGTCCACTTCCGTGTTCATGGCGGTGTAGGTTCCGCCTATCAGTAACAACACCGAGGCTACAAGCACCAGGATGCGGTTATGAAGTGAGAAATGTATGATCTTATTTAACATGTTGATTAAAGTGTTAGAGTGTTAATGTGATAACGTGATAGGGTGAAGTTGCTTTATCACTCTATAACCTCATCACTTACCACTGTTATTTTAGTGTTCGTGACTGTGTGCCGGTATCGCATTCGTAGCGCTTGCCAGTTTCACTTGATAAGCCCCTTCGGTTACCACGCGGTCTCCGGCTTTTACACCTGAGAGAATCTGTACGCTTTCACCGTTATCGGCTCCGAGAGTCACGAGTTGTTTCTTATATCCTTCTTCATCCAGTTGCAGGTAGACAAAGAAACTGCCTTGTTCTTCAGTCAATGCTGAATGGGGCAGGGATATTACGTTTTCTATAGGGGAAGACAATAAGAAGATTTCTACAAACGAACCGGGGATAATATCACCTTTGTTGTCGAACTCAAAGGTTACAGGTACATAATATCCACCATCACCACCGGAAGCCTTGCCATAAGAGAGAAGACGCCCGTCTAAGTCTTTCAATGTATATACCTTATTATTATAAGGAGTGCAGAAGTTAGCAGAACCAATAGTACGCAGATATTGGTAATATTTCTCAGACACATCAGCACGCAGGAACAATTTGCGGTTTTGCGTAATGCTGACTAACGGTTGCCCTACGGCTACATAATCACCTTCTTTCACTAACAGGCTTTTTACATATCCGCTGATAGGCGAAATTACCGCTTGTCCGCTTGCTGAACTATTTTTAGCTACGGCTTCGTAGCTGATACGTGCATTTTCGTATGCTTGTTCCGCCTGAGCGAAATCTTTTTCAGAAACAATTTTATTTCCTACGAGGGCTTTCATGCGCTCATATTCTTTCTTGGAAACTTCATAAGCGATACGTGCCCGTTCTACAGGGTCACCATCCGCCATGTTTTTGGAAGATAATGTCACCAGTGGCGTACCTTTACTGACACTCATACCTTCGATTACTTTTCCACGGAAAGATACTACACCTGCTACGGTTGCTACAGCCACGCTCTCATCTCCTTGTGCTGCCATTACCTGACCGCTGGTTTTTATAACCTGATGGAAAATCCCCGGTTCTACAACATTGGATTTTACTCCGGCAGCCTGTGCTTTGGCGGTAGGCAGAATGATTTCGTCACTATGTCCGGCTGCTTGTTCATCGTGACTATGTCCATCGTGGTTATGTTCGTCACCTTCGTGATTGTGGTCTTCGCCTTCATGATCATGATCACAACCTTCGTGCTCATGTTTTTCTGTTTCATGATTATGACCTTCGTGTCCGTCGCCGGATTTACTATTGCAAGAGCCTAACAGGAATAATCCCATGACTCCCATAAAAAGAATTTTTTTCATGATGATATTTTTATGTTCTTACTTTTATCTGTGTACAAAATTAGAGATAAAAGCCTGCAATAAAGTTGCAGACTTTACGATAAAGTAAGAACACACGGAGGTGCGCGAAGTCCTGTGGCACGTGTGAGATACGTGCCATGAAGTGACTCCTGGTATATGCAGTCCTGTCTTTGCCCGCTTTCTTCGGGGAGGACCAATAGTCTAAGAAGTGGTTCGGAGAATAATGTGATAACCAGCGGAAAATCCGGATGTGTCCATCCGTTGTCCGGGCTGGGAGTTTGCTGGAAAAAGTGAGTAGTAACACATCCCGTATCGCAACAGCAATGTTCGCTATCCGGGGTGTGTTGTTGTCCGCAACAATTGGGAGTTATGTCATTCTTCATACATATTAACCCGTTGTTGTGATGGTGGTGAGGAATAACCGGTACCACCAGCATGACCATGCTGATGAATATAAAAAAGAGTGTTATGTACCGTTTTCTCTGCATCCTTATTTTTTTATTGCGGACAAAGATAGAAGTTAACGGCTTAATTACCAAATGTTAGTTATTAAAAAGCCTTGAATAATCCATTTAAACCTTCACTCATACTGGGATGGGTGAATATGAAGTTACGTAAAGCCGAAGATTTCTGCCCGGTTTTCATGACAAACGCTACCAGATTGATAAGTTCCGGTGCATCCACGCAGAAGAGTGAGCAGCCCAGTATTTTCTCCGTATCCGTATTTACAATAGCTTTTAGCATCCCATCCATATTCTGCAAAGTACGTGCACGAGGGATGGCGGAAGCGGGCAGACGTGAAATCTTGATGGGATATCCACGTTTCATGGCTTCTTCTTCCGTCAGGCCGATATGTGCCATAGGCGGATCTGTGAAGATGGCGTAAGGTACGGGATTACGGTCATCAACAGAACGTTCCTTATTACCGAAAAGATGATTTAAGATGATACGGGAATCGTCAATTGAAAGGTAATCATACATTTCCCCGCCTTTAGCGTCTCCCAAAGCCCAGACGTGTGGTGCAGTAGTGCGTAATTGCTCATTGACAATGATCCCTCCTTGTGCATTAACCTGTATTTTTGCTTTTTCCAGATTCAGATCATCTATCATAGGTTTACGTCCTGTTGCAATGAGTAGGGCATCGCCTTCAAGAAAGTAAGGTGTGCCGTCCGAGGCATCCGTATAGGCGGCGGTGATGCCGTCCGCTGTATCATGTAATGATTGTACGCGTGCGTTCAGACGTATCTCTATATTTTTTCTTTTCAGACTTTCCTGCATATATTCGGCAATCTCCCGATCAGCTTTCGGCAAGAAGCGTTTACCGGCTTCCAGAATAGTAACCTTGCTGCCGAATCCGGCATACATGGTGGCAAATTCCAGCCCGATGGCTCCGCTTCCTATAATCAGTAAGTGTTGGGGAAGAATCTCGGTATGCAGCAATGTATCACTTGTATATACGTATCGGCTGTTTTTTAATCCATCAATATCGGGTAGGATAGGTGTAGAACCGGTATTGATAAAGATTTCTTTTCCTTCCAGTTCAAAGTAATCTTCACTTTCCGGTGAAGGAACTACCTTTACCGTGTCCGGACAGAGAAAAGATGCAGTTCCGTCATACAATGTTATATTAGGGTTATTCGTCAGATTTTCGACGTTCTTTTCTCGAAGAAAGGTGACTAACTTATCCTTGCGCCTTAGGGCGAGGGAATATAACTTGGATTGTTTCTTATAGTCGTCTTGATAGATACGTTCGGCGAATTCCGATTCGTTTATCATGGTTTTAGTAGGAATACATCCTACATTTATACAGGTTCCACCGTACATGTCCGGGGAACGTTCGATGACCGCCACTTTCCAGTTGCGGTTGGCTAATTCGACCGCCAGTAGCTTGCCACCTTTGCCGAAGCCTATTATTATAGCGTCATATCGTTTCATTGTTCTCGTAATTAGAGTTTTATAAAAATGAAACAATATGACGCAAGAAAAGTTGCGGAAGCCCTGTTAAGGAACGTTTACCTTTCCAGTTCGCGGAGTGACTCCATCTTCTTTTTTTCCAGGAATTCGTAGATACCGCTTAAGTGTTCCTTTACTTGTTTATTACCGAATTCGTAGACCTTGGTAACCAGTCCGTCCAGGAAGTCACGGTCATGGCTTACTACAATCAGTGTACCATCGAAATCCAACAGTGCTTGCTTCAGAATGTCCTTAGTCTTCAGGTCGAGGTGGTTTGTCGGCTCATCCAGAATCAGTAGGTTTACCGGTTCCAACAACAGTTTAATCATGGCGAGTCGTGTGCGCTCTCCACCGGAAAGCACTTTCACTTTCTTCATGGATTGCTCTGGGCCACCGAACATGAAAGCACCCAGCAGGTCACGTATCTTATTACGTATTTCTCCCTTTGCCACATCATCAATCGTTTGGAATACCGTTAGGTTTTCGTCCAGCAGAGAAGCTTGGTTTTGTGCGAAATAACCGATCTGCACATTATGTCCGAGTGTCAGCGTGCCATCGTGTTCAATCTCTTTCATGATACATTTCACCAAGGTGGACTTTCCTTCGCCGTTTTTGCCGACAAATGCTAATTTGTCTCCCCGTTCCACGGTCAGTGTAGCGTTTTTGAATACCACATGGTCGCCATAGGTTTTACCTACGTTTTCCATGATTACAGGATAATTACCGGAACGTGGAGATGGCGGAAATTTCAACCGTAGTGCCGAAGTATCTTCTTCATCCACTTCCAGAATTTCCAACTTTTCCAACATTTTTACTCGGCTTTGTACTTGCAGGGTTTTGGAGTAAGTGCCTTTGAAGCGTTCAATGAATTCTTTGGTTTCGGCAATGAACTTCTGTTGTTCGTCGTAAGCCTTTTGTTGTTGTTCACGACGTTCTTTGCGGAGTTCCAGATATTTGGAGTAATTTACTTTATAATCATAGATACGTCCCATTGTCACTTCAATGGTACGGGTAGTGATATTATCCACAAACTTGCGGTCGTGGCTGATGACGATAACAGCTTTACCATTATTGATAAGGAAATCTTCCAACCACTGAATACTTTCGATGTCGAGGTGGTTGGTAGGCTCATCCAGTAACAGTACATCCGGCTTTTGCAACAGTAGTTTGGCAAGCTCGATGCGCATACGCCATCCGCCGCTGAAGTCACTGGTCTGGCGGTTGAAATCTTCGCGGCTGAAGCCGAGTCCTAACAGAGCTTTCTCTACATCTTCCTCATAGTTGGTAGCATCGATAGAGTAGAATTTTTCACTCAGGGCGGAAACCGTTTCAATCAGTTCCATGTAACTGTCGCTTTCATAATCGGTACGTGTTTCCAGTTCTTTGTTGAGGCGCTCTATTTCTGCTTCCATCTCATGCAGGTGTGAGAAAGCCTGTGCGGTTTCCTGGAATACGGTTCGTCCGTCTTCCGTCATCAGATGTTGCGGCAGGTAAGCGATAACACTGTCTTTAGGTGCCGAGATTTTGCCCCGGGTAGGTTGGCGTACTCCTGCCAGAATTTTCAGTAAGGTACTTTTTCCCGCTCCGTTCTTTCCCATCAGGGCGATGCGGTCTTTTTCATTAATAACGAAGGAAACGTCACTGAATAAGGTGGTGCCGCCGAATTCTACGGCCAGTCCGTCTATTGAAATCATACTCTATTTTTAAATTGAGGCGCAAAGATAATGCAAACCGATAACAGAATAAAATGAACTCGTTCATTTTTTATGTTGAGGTGTAGCTTATCTTCTCTAAAGATAGTGCAAATAGAGCATAGAACTTTCATGCTTGCATGAAAAAGTTATGCCGAGATGCAGCATATCTTCTCCAAAGATAATATATTTATATTATTTTTTATATCTTTGCCTCATTAAACAAAAATACATTGGTCATGGAAACAGGGAATTTATCAGAAGATTACCGTCCGCTGATACTGGTAGCGGAAGACGATGATAGTAACTTTAAGTTGATAAAGGCTATTATTGGTAAAAAATGCGAGATATTGTGGGCGAAGAACGGTGAAGAGATGGTTAATCTGTTCAAAGAGAACCGTGGAAAGACAGCTGCTATTCTTATGGATATCAAAATGCCTATCATGAATGGTCTGGAAGCAACAAAGATTATCCGTGAAGAGGAGAAAGAACTTCCTATTATCATGCAGACTGCTTATGCTTTTACGGCTGACCGTGAAAATGCAATGGCTGCCGGTGCTTCGGAAGTATTGGTAAAGCCTATTACCTTGAGTGCATTACGTACTTGCTTGAGTAAGTTCCTGCCACTGTTGCAGTGGTAAACACCTTCTACTCTTAAATATATAAAGAAATCTCTTATCATTCGATGAGAGATTTTTTTGTATATATGAAATTGCGGAAAAGTTAATGTAACGTTTCCTTGCACTATTGGAGGATACCAATTTTTTCAATCAGGTTTCTCAATCACATAGTGTTGTGGCATCTGCTCGGGCGGACTTTGAAGTAGAAGTGAAAAACATTTGAAGTAGGCGGGAGAAAAAAGGAAATTCTCAAATAGAGGGATTGGACAAAGCATATATAGTAAAGGATGATATAGAATATGGATTCGGTCACACTATTCCGTTCTGGCATTTCGGTTTTATCCATTTATCCGATTCTTCTGTTATCAAGTAATTCCCTACCAATGGGTGTTTCCGGGTTGAAGGAATAGTAGAAAAAGTGGGGAGAAATTTGCAACTCCATCGGTGCGGAGAAATAATAATCGTTTTCACAAGACTGGAGAAATTGCGCTTTAGCAATTTTTGAGTTTTTATGTAACTACACTTCGAATACTTAAACGATGTGGGGCAGCCTCGTAGAAGCTGCCCCACATCGTCATGTATCGTATGTTAAGTTAAAAAAGAGAGGAATTTATATGAATCAAATGAAACTTACAAAGTCTTTGCGGAACTTGGTACATTTGGGATGCTAAATTTACCATCAATATCAGTAATGCTACCTAAAGAAGTGCCTTTCACTAATACGGATGCTCCAACAACAGGCTCACCATCTTCTTCGGAATGTACTACTCCTGAAACGGTAGATGTCTGAGCCGTTACTAAACCTATACTCATAAGGAGACAGGTTAAAAACAACATTAATTTCCTTTTCATAAATTCTCTCTTAAAATTAACCAATTAAAACGAATTTTAATCCTGATGTTGGGACAAAGGTATTTATCTGTCTCTTATACACATCTGACGCTGCCGACGAAGCTAGAAGTGTAGA
>ERZ1027087.399-NODE-399-length-23329-cov-6.308585_pt1 | contig 23329 bp, 23 predicted proteins | sample MGYA00519413_ERZ1027087 | MGnify/ENA primary metagenome ERZ1027087 (study PRJEB26926, sample SAMN06164438) | human gut metagenome | biome: ENVO:00009003; feature: ENVO:2100002; material: ENVO:00002003 | host: Homo sapiens | place: USA | collected 2012 ...
AGGTCGGAAAGCGAAAGTAGGAAGAAAACTACTTCGTTTTCCTCCTACTCGATTTAAAATAGAAAGATGGATTTTAGGATATTTGGAGTGGAATTTGTTTCTCTGCAAGAGATAAATATGAATGTGATAGTATGAGTCGGTTGATTGTAAAAAATATAGGGCCTATCAAGAGTGTGGATATAGAGCTTAAAAAAGTAAATGTATTCATGGGACCACAAAGTTGTGGTAAAAGTACATTGGCGAAGATTATAAGTTTCTGTACTTGGATGGAAAAGACAAATGCATTTGAAGAGAAAATGGCATGGAAAGATGCTTATAAGCGTTTGCAGTCGTATCACAAATTGTCCGGTTCTTATTTTAATGAAGACTCGTTGATATATTATGCCGGTGAAAATTTGACATATGTTTATAATTGGAAAGAAAAAGAAGAAATCCCGGTGTTATATGATGAATATTATACGGAACATTATATTGAGAAAGAGTATTTCTTTCTATCTCTTGATAAGAAAATAAATCCTAAAGTTATTTATATCCCTGCGGAACGTAATTTTGTTTCTGTAGTTCCTAATTTGCGCAATTATGCAGAAGATAATGATAATCTTTTGGATTTTATAAAAAATTGGTATGATGCTAAACGCAAATATCCGGTTGACCACAAGATGAAGGTCTTGAATATGGGAATAGAATATTATTTAGGAGATGGTGATACAGACGTGTTGCAAATGGAAAATGGTAAGAAATTAACTTTGCGTACTGCGTCTAGCGGGTTGCAGTCAATTGTCCCTTTGTTACTACTAATAGATTGGCTCTCAAAAGGGATATATGAAGAGGAAAAACCTTACTCTTATGCTGAAAGTGAGAAGATTACCCAATTGTTAGAAGGATTGCAGACTGGTAATAACCGAACTTCGGATGAATTGGAAGAATTGAAAAGACGTCTGGCAGGTTTTATAAAAGGAAAGGTGTATACTCATACGCAGTTCATAATTGAAGAGCCTGAACACAACTTATTTCCAGAAGCGCAACGTGATCTTTTATTTTACTTACTTACCGCTATTAATCATGGAAGAAATCATCGTTTAGTTATCACTACTCATAGTCCTTATATTCTATATGCATTGAATAATTGTTTAATGGCTTATGCTGTGAAGAATAAAATGCCGAAAGAGGAGTATCAGGAACTTGATTGTAAAGAAGTCGTATTGGATCCTAAAGAAGTTGCTGTATGGGAAATTGAAAATGGAATGATGCGAGCGGATATTCACAGTGTGAATGGTACAATTCAAGACAAAGATGGGCTGATTCGAGCCAACTATTTTAATAGAATTATGCAAGGAATTATGAGCGATTTTAATAATATGCTTAATTATTGTGAGGAAGATGAATAGTTTATTTTCACACATAAATAGCTTTAGTTCTGACTTATACATAGTTGACTATACTGAATATTCAAAGACACATAATACACCATTTATGGGTGTAACCATATCCGATGTCAAGCCTGATTTGATTGAAGCCTTTTATTTGAAAAATAAACATGGCGTTTCTTTTGACGCTATAAACTTTGAAGAAAATAAGGCGGCTTTGAGAAACAAGGATGGTAAAGTCGTAAAACAGTGTGAATGCATGTGCGTCTCTTCCAAAGCGAAAAATAAAGGGTGGTTATTTCTGCTTGAGTTAAAATATTGTTTGAAGAAAAATGTAACAATAAATACTAATAATGCATTAAAACAATTGGAAGATACCCATCTTTTTTAAAAGATGAGATGAAGATCATAGATTCCGGACGTTATCGTATATATTGGATAATTTCTATACCGGATCATAGTAGTATAGCTCCTTTTGACGCATTTGTTATGAACCAGGATCAAAAAATAGAATATAAAAAAAGTGGGGAGTTATTATTATAGGAGAAAATGAAGTAGAGATATTAAATGAAGGGTATTTGAGGGGGGACTAAGAGGTAATCCATTGTATGGACCAGCTCTTTCTCCTCTATTACCTTTTATTAGATAGGGTTTGGTGCGCATAAAATAATGCTTCTTCTATGTTTTTACTTGTAATTGTCCCTCAACTTGGGGGACAATTACACTATTGGATGAAAAGTGTACTTTCTCTGCGTAGAATTCATAGAACTTTTATTGTAGTATAGGTTCTGACGAGAAAAAAACTGCATATTAGGAAACTCATTGCGTAAGTCTACTGAAAGCTAAATATTCGTTATCTATTACATTTATAGGATAATCCTTCATGTTACTATGTTTTTTGCAAAGGTAAACAAGTAAATAAATGATGGTATGTTTTTGAAATACATTCTTTTAGTCCAACTAGTTAGGTTTATTCTATGTTGAGTGTTGAACTGTGCTACAATTTGGTTGATGGTGATTCTTGCAATGATGGGTAAATTGTCGTTTTTCTTTGTTGCATTTCGTTTTACGAAAAATAAGAGTTTGAAATTACTTCTCATAATCTCACTTTTTTAGTTGCAAGATTACTTTTGCTGGTTGAGAATGAATGTTTGTAGGTCGGATAAATAAGGACAGAAGTTAGTCGATTGGTGACATTCCGTAACCTGTTGTTTTGACTTGACTTTCAGTGATCCGGTCAATATGAAATATTCGAAATGTTAGCGGTCTTGTGAATAATTGAAGCCTCGTTCTGATTATCAAACGGAAGTTTATATCTTTGCCTTAGCCAGAGATATAGTAATGAAAGTGAGTAATCAAACTATTGTAATCGTATGTGAATGCCTTAGCGAGGGTCTTATTAGATAAAGATTAATATTGAGTATGATGGAACAGGTTCGTAATTTGCCAATAGGGATACAGACATTTGAAGATATCCGTAAGGGAAGTTTTTGTATGTAGACAAGACAGATATGATCTATCAGTATGATTCTGTTTCTCGCTTGGAATCTATGCTTGCCCGACATCTGAATCTGTGGGAAGATGTTTGGGGACGGGAAGAACGTGAGGTGACACTTTCCTGCTGGATAATAAACAGTTGGTGAAGATAGGGGTGAACTTCAGTAAGAAGACGCGGAATATTGATGAATATATAGTGGTCGGTGTTTGATTTATGATCTGATTCATTGTTACTTATAACTTTTCTCAGAAAAACTGCTCTCACTGCTCCTTTTCCTTCTTTTATTAGAGATTTAATCCTCACCTTTGCATTATCGTTGATCAGCGAAGTGAATTAAAACGGAATTTAAATCTCTAAATGAAAAAAGTAGAATGAGTGTAATTTTTAGAACGGTGGAGAGACCGTCTGACCCTCGGGTTGAGAATTCTCCCAAAAAGTATTTCCCGCAATTAGTAACTTTAGGACAAAGTGTGAATCTGGCATTTATTGCCCAAAAGATGCAGGATCGTTCATCGCTGTCTATCGGTGATATCAGAAGTGTAGTACAGAACTTTGTAGAGAAGTTGAAAGAACAGTTGTTGGAAGGTAAGACGGTGAATATTGCCGGATTGGGCGTATTTATGCTGGCTGCCAAGTCGAAAGGATCGGATAAGGCGGAGGATATTACAGCCAAGAGCGTGGATAGTGTCCGTATCTGCTTCCAAGCCAATAAGGAGTTGAAGATAACCAAGGCTGCTACCCGCGCCGGTGAAAAGTTGGATCTGGTCAGTCTGGACGATTATCTGAAAGGGTTATCGAATGTTCCTACGGGAGGTGGTTCGGATAGTGGTTCGGGAGACAACCCGGGCGGCGGAGGACTGGATGAAAATCCTCTCGGTTAACGAAAACTAATAATTAAAGCTAAAGAAGATTTCTATGAAGAAAACGAGTTGGAATGTGATATTAAAAGTGATTATTGCCGTAGCCACTGCCATTGCAGGTGTAATCGGAGTACAGGCAATGACGCAAGGATAAAAACTGTTTAAAATAAGCCGGAAGTGCATTTGATTTGCACTCCCGGCTATTTTTTAGTAGACTGGAAAGCTACTTTTCAATCCATTTCACTATTTCCTCCGATAACGGATTGGTACTTGAACCATAAGAAGCTACCCATTTTCCGTTTTCATCAATCAGGAATTTATGGAAATTCCAACCGACTTTTGCATCTTGCACACCATTCTCGCTCTTCTGGGTTAACCATTTATACAAAGGAGCAATGTCTTTTCCCTTTACAGAGATTTTAGCCATCATAGGAAAGGTTACTCCATAATTCAATGTACAAAATTCTTTGATTTCCTCATTACTGCCCGGCTCCTGACTCAGGAAATTATTAGCAGGAAAGCCGATTATTACAAAATTATCCTTTCCATACTTCTCATATAACTCTTCGAGCTTAGCGTATTGCGGAGTAAATCCACATTTGGAAGCGACATTAACTACCAGCACTTTTTTACCTTTAAAGGTGGAAAGTGATATATCTTCTCCGTCAATGGTCTTGACTGTAAAGTCGTAGAAACTCTTTTGCTGTGCCTGAGCAGCTATTGCCATCATTGCCATAAAAATACTTATAATAATTGTTTTCATCTTTATATTCTGTTTATCTATAAAAACAAAACGGAGACTCAAATAGTTTATCATTGAAATAAAAAAAACACTACCTTTGCGCCCCGGTAAAAGATTAGTTTTTTGTAGGTAAAAATAGGTATGAAGAAGAGTCTTATCGCATTAGCATTCGGCACCTTGGGATTAGGGATTGCCGAATTTGTCATGATGGGTATCTTGCCCGATGTGGCTAAAGATTTAGGTATCAGTATCCCTGTTGCGGGGCATTTTATTTCCGCATACGCTTTGGGAGTTTGTGTAGGTGCACCTGTATTGATCTTAGCCCGTAAGCATCCATTAAAACATATTTTACTGGTATTGGTTACCTTGATGATGATAGGAAATACCTGTGCGGCACTGGCACCTAACTACTGGGTATTATTGCTGGCACGCTTTATCTCCGGACTTCCTCATGGTGCATATTTCGGAGTAGCCTCTATTGTGGCGGAAAAGTTGGCTGATAAAGGAAAAGGTTCCGAGGCTGTATCAATAATGATAGCTGGGATGACCATAGCCAATCTGTTCGGAGTTCCACTGGGTACTTCTTTGAGTAATTCCATTTCCTGGCGTGTCACTTTCTTATTGGTAGGTTGTTGGGGTGTGATTATACTTTATTATATCTGGCGTTGGGTGCCTCATGTGGAAGGATTGAAAGATACAGGATTCAAGGGGCAATTCCAATTTCTGAAAACACCGGCTCCTTGGCTGATCTTGGGTGCAACGGCTTTAGGAAACGGAGGTGTTTTCTGCTGGTATAGTTATATCAATCCATTGCTGACGGAGGTATCCGGATTTACTGCGGAAAGCATTACCGCGCTGATGGTATTGGCGGGCTTTGGTATGGTGGTAGGTAATCTGGTTAGCGGACGGCTTTCCGACCGTTATACTCCCGGGAAAGTGGGGACTACTGTGCAGGCTATGATCTGTATTGTATTGCTGTTGATATTCTTCTTGTCTCCTTACCCGTGGTTATCTGCATTGCTGATGTGTCTTTGTACGGCCGGTCTGTTTGCGGTTTCCAGTCCGGAACAGGTGCTGATAATCCGTGTGGCAAAAGGGGGAGAGATGTTGGGAGCAGCCTGTGTACAGGTAGCATTCAATCTCGGAAATGCTATTGGAGCCTATGTGGGAGGATTAGCCATTAGTGGTGGATACCGTTATCCGGCACTGGCTGGAGTGCCTTTCGCTATGGTAGGTTTTATCCTGTTTCTGACCTTCTACAAGAAATATCAGGCGAAATATTAAAACATTTCAATATCTTTTCGTATTTTTGTCCGCAAGTATTAACTAAACGAAACGAATTATGAAAACTTTGAATGTTGGAAAAATACTTTTTTTACTGATGATTGTCATGGGGGTGTCATCATGTGGTGATGAGTATTACACTGACGATTATTTGAGAAACAGTGATGAAAAACTATGCGCAAAAAAATGGGTGGAAGAATACACAACAGAGAACAAAGACGGTGTTGAAGTGTTATGTAGTCATCAATTAAAATTTGCTAAGGCTGATTATTCTGGTCAAGAGATTTGGGAATATTCTCGTAGTGGAGAAAGTCGCCCTTATGAAACAACTTCACGTACTTTTACGTGGAAATGGATAGATAAGACAATGGAGGGTTTGATTTTGAACTATGGTGCCGGTGAAATAAAGTACTTTGATAATGTATGGGTACGTGAGAACTATTTATCCGGCAAATTGAATGGAATGATTGTGATGATGGTAGGTACTAATTTTTAATAATAATGCCTTATGAAACGCTTAATTTATAAGCTATTTTTTCTTTCAGTCCTTTTCATTGGGCTTACAGCTTGTGATGATCAGGAAGAGACTGAATACAATTTACCAGGTGAGTGGTATACTTCTGAAGAGATTGATTTTGGAGCGTACACTTGGGGGAGAGGAACAGTCATGACATTTAATGAGCGATATCAAGGTACTATTGGCTCAAAAGGTGACCCGAACTATCTTATTTTTAGATGGTACTGGGTTGAAGGAGTGTATAATTTGATGGAATTGGAATTTTTGGATGACGGTAGTATGGCTTATATTTGGGGAGCTCAGGCTGATGCCAATACTTTTAGCGGCACTTGGTATAATAGTTGGAGGGAATACAAGGACGATATGAATGGGCAAAGCTTTTATATGCGTCGTGTTCGATAAATTATATTTTATTACATAAAAAACGCAGATTGATGAGAGTAAAGCTTTTCAATCTGCGTTTTTTAATGTTATTTCTTCAGAAATAACTTCTTGAATTCATTCGGATAAGGCGTTTCAAACTTCATCAACTCTCCTGTAACCGGATGATAGAAACAAAGCTTGAAAGCATGAAGGGCCAAGCGTCCAATGGGGTTTACGTCTTCTATTCCGTAGCGGCCATCACCAATAATAGGATGCCCTAAGTCCTGCATGTGCACACGAATTTGGTTCTTACGACCGGTCTCAAGATCCAACTCTACAAGAGAATAACCGTTGGCACGCTTAATTGTGCGATAGTGTGTGATTGCTTTCTGCCCTCCGTCATCTGTTGGACTGGAATAAACATAAAGCGTACGATCAGTAAGCCAGGATATGACACAACCTGCATTCTTTTCCATTTCTCCTGTGACTACGGCTACATAGCGACGGTCGGTTACAATCTCATGCCAGTTGTCGCGCAATGTGCGCTGCGTTTTTTCATCCTTTGCAAACATCATCAGTCCGGAAGTGTCACGATCGAGGCGATGAACGATGTACACGCTGCTACCACGTCCATTAGAGCGTTGAACATATTCATTTAGAATATGATATGCTGTACGTTCCTTCTGGCGTTCACTGCTGACTGACAGCAGGCCTTGCATCTTTTCCACCACTATGATATATGCATCCTCATATACAATCTTCAGCAGGTTGTTATGGAATTCTTTCTTGCCTTTATCACGACTGATTTGTACTTTCATACCCGGTTTTAACGGGAAATTATATTGAGTGGTTATCACACTGTCTACGAATACCACTCGCTTGCTGAGCAATGATTTTAGTTTGGTACGGCTGGCATCCGGCATCTTGGTTGCCAGAAACTCCATAAGTTCCATCGGTTCGTTTACTGTGTAGTCCGTATATTGGGTGCGGGCTCTCGCTACTATTTTTCCTCTTGCCACGTTGATAGTGATTAATGGTTAGTGATTAGTGATAAAATTCTCAGTCTTCATTTCTTAATTCCAGAAGCACTACGTTTTCTACGTGGTGGGTGTGGGGGAACATATCTACCGGTTGTATGGCTTTTACTTTATATTTTACGTCGAGCAGTTGCAGGTCGCGTGCCTGTGTGGCAGGATTGCAACTTACATATACAATACGTTTCGGTTCGGCAAACAGGATAACATCTACCACATCCTGATGCATTCCTGCACGCGGAGGATCGGTAATGATAACATCCGGGCGGCCATATTGGTTGATAAAATCCTGAGTCAGCATGTCTTTCATATCACCGGCAAAGAATAATGTATTCTTAATCCCGTTGATTTCTGCATTTACCTTTGCATCTTCGATAGCTTCGGGTACATATTCGATACCAATAACCTGGCGGGCTTGTTTGGAAACAAAGTTGGCAATGGTTCCTGTACCTGTATAAAGGTCGTAAACCAACTCCTTACCGGTCAGTCCGGCGAAGTTGCGTGCTATCTTATAAAGATTGTATGCTTGTTCGGAGTTTGTCTGATAGAATGATTTAGGACCTATTTTGAAGCGTAATCCTTCCATCTCTTCGAAGATGTGATCTTTCCCCTTGAAAGTGTACACATCCAGGTCGGTAATGGTATCATTACGCTTATTATTAATAATGTATAGGAGAGAGGTAATTTCAGGGAATGTATCTGCTACATATTGCAGGAGTTGCTTGAATAATCTCAATTCTTCTCCCTCTTCTTCTATTTTAGCTATGAGGATAACCATTAATTCTCCGGTGGTAGATGTGCGGATGATCATGTTGCGCAACATGCCTTCCTGTGTGCGGAGGTTGATGAAGGAATAATTGTGTTCGTAAGCATAATCACGTACGGCATTGCGGATACGGTTGGATATGTCATCTTGCAACCAGCACTTCTCTATAGCCAGTACTTTATCGAAAGCGTTGGGGATATGGAAACCTACGGCATTCATCTGTTCGTATACCACATTCTGTTTTATTTCTTCTTCCGTCAACCAACGTTTGTTAGAAAAAGTGTACTCCAGTTTATTTCTGTAGAATTGTGTTTTCTCTGAACCGAGGATTGGAGAAATTTCCGGAAGTTCGATTTTTCCGATGCGGGTAAGGTTGTCCGTTACTTGTTTTTGCTTGTACTTGATTTGCTCGGAATAGGGAAGAACTTGCCATTTGCAACCGCCACATACACCATAATGTTGGCAAAATGGGACAGCTCTTTCACGAGAATATTCGTGGAACTTCACTGCTACAGCTTCAGCATAATGATGCTTTTTTCTCTTAATTTGCAGGTCTACTACATCTCCGGGAACGACATAAGGTACGAAAATAACCAAATCATTAACCTTTGCGATGGCTTTTCCTTCGGCAGCCACATCCGTTATTGTCACTTTCTCCAGTAGAGGAAGCTCTTTTCTATTTCTTGCCACTTTTACACCAGTCTAATAAATTATTCTGCAAAAATAGACATTTTTTCGGGAATTCTCTCTATGAAGTGAAATATTAAAGATTGCAATGTCGAAATTGCATTTTGATAGAAAGTTTTTTCTCAAAAAGTTTTCTAGTATGCGAAATATACTTAGATTTGCGAACAGAAAAAAATCACAATTGAGAAACTTAAATTTATATTATGGACAAAAAAAGAGTTTATACCTTTGGTAATGGTCAGGCAGAAGGAAAGGCTGACATGAAGAATCTTTTGGGGGGTAAAGGCGCTAACCTTGCCGAGATGAACCTTATTGGGGTTCCGGTTCCTCCCGGTTTTACAATCACGACTGAGGTTTGTACCGAATATAATGAGATGGGGCAGGAAAAAGTGGTTGCCCTGTTGAAAGGCGAAGTAGAAAGCGCCATAGCAAGAGTGGAAGAATTGATGTCTTCTAAGTTCGGTGATATAGAAAATCCCTTACTGGTTTCAGTACGTTCCGGTGCTCGCGCTTCCATGCCGGGTATGATGGACACAATCCTTAATCTGGGTCTGAACGATGAAGTGGTAGAAGGATTGACACGTAAAACTGGCAATGCCCGTTTTGCATGGGACTCTTACCGTCGTTTCGTACAGATGTATGGTGACGTGGTTTTGGGTATGAAGCCAACTAATAAGGAGGATATCGATCCGTTCGAAGCTATCATTGAAGAAGTGAAGCATGCGAAAGGTGTGAAGCTGGATAACGAATTGGAAGTGGAAGACCTCAAAGAATTGGTGAAGAAGTTTAAAGCTGCCGTGAAGGAGCAAACCGGAAAAGATTTCCCGGCTTGTGCTTATGAGCAGTTGTGGGGTGCTGTTTGCGCAGTATTTAACTCCTGGATGAACGAACGTGCTATTCTGTATCGTAAGATGGAAAGTATACCCGATGAGTGGGGTACAGCTGTCAACGTACAGGCAATGGTATTCGGTAATATGGGCGAAACTTCAGCTACAGGTGTTTGCTTCAGCCGCGATGCCGGTACGGGTGAAGACTTGTTTAATGGTGAATACCTGATCAACGCACAGGGTGAAGACGTTGTGGCAGGTATCCGTACTCCGCAACAGATTACAAAGGTCGGTTCGCAACGCTGGGCAGAACTTGCAGGCGTTAGCGAAGAAGAGCGTGCAGCAAAATATCCGTCCATGGAAGAGGCTATGCCGGAAATCTACAAGGAGCTGGATATGCTGCAAACTAAATTGGAAAACCACTATAAGGATATGCAGGATATGGAGTTTACTGTGCAGGAAGGTAAGCTTTGGTTCCTCCAGACGCGTAACGGTAAACGTACCGGTGCAGCTATGGTGAAGATTGCAATGGATCTGCTGCATCAGGGTATGATTGATGAAAAAACAGCTTTGATGCGCTGTGAACCCAATAAATTGGATGAATTGCTTCATCCTGTATTTGATAAGACTGCTTTGAAACAAGCTAAAGTTCTGACTCGCGGTCTTCCTGCATCTCCGGGTGCTGCTACTGGACAAATTGTGTTCTTTGCAGATGATGCTGCAGAATGGCATGCTGCCGGTAAGCGTATTATAATGGTACGTATCGAAACTTCTCCCGAAGACTTGGCCGGTATGGCAGTTGCAGAAGGTATTCTTACTGCCCGTGGTGGTATGACGTCTCATGCAGCAGTAGTGGCCCGTGGTATGGGTAAGTGTTGTGTGTCGGGTGCCGGTGCTTTGAATATTGATTATAAGGCTCGTACGGTAGAAATAGATGGCGTTCTGCTGAAAGAAGGCGATTATATTTCATTGAATGGTAGTACAGGTGTGGTTTATAAAGGTCAGGTAGAAACGAAGGCGGCTGAACTTTCAGGAGATTTCGCAGAACTGATGGATCTAGCTGATAAGTATACGAAACTCCAGGTTCGTACCAATGCGGATACTCCTCATGATGCTGCTGTGGCTCGCAACTTTGGTGCTATTGGTATCGGTCTTTGCCGTACGGAACACATGTTCTTTGAAGGTGAAAAGATTAAGGCTATGCGTGAGATGATTCTTGCGGAAGATGCAGAAGGACGTCGCAAAGCGTTGGCTAAGATATTGCCCTACCAGCAAGCTGACTTTAAGGGCATCTTCCAGGCTATGGAAGGTTGTCCGGTAACTGTTCGTCTGCTTGATCCTCCTTTGCATGAGTTCGTGCCTCACGATTTGAAAGGTCAGCAGGAAATGGCGGATGCTATGGGGGTTAGCCTGCATTATATCCAGCAACGTGTAGAATCGCTTTGCGAACATAACCCGATGTTGGGACACCGTGGATGCCGTTTGGGTAATACATATCCTGAGATTACTCAGATGCAGACGCGTGCCATTCTTGGTGCTGCTTTGGAACTGAAGAAGGAAGGCGTGGAAACACATCCGGAGATCATGGTTCCGCTGACTGGTATCTTGTATGAGTTCAAAGAGCAGGAAAAGGTGATTCGTGAAGAAGCTGCTGCACTTTTCGCTGAAGTGGGTGACAGTATTGACTTTAAAGTGGGGACAATGATTGAAATTCCTCGTGCTGCCTTGACTGCCGACCGTATTGCTTCTTCTGCTGAATTCTTCTCATTCGGTACGAATGACTTGACACAGATGACATTCGGTTATTCACGTGATGATATCGCTTCCTTCCTCCCGGTTTATCTGGAAAAGAAAATCTTGAAAGTAGACCCGTTCCAGGTTCTCGATCAGAACGGTGTGGGACAGCTGGTACGTATGGCTACTGAAAAAGGTCGTGCTATTCGTCCGGATTTGAAGTGCGGTATCTGTGGTGAACATGGTGGTGAGCCTTCTTCTGTGAAGTTCTGTCACAAAGTTGGTTTGAATTATGTGAGCTGTTCTCCGTTCAGAGTGCCCATAGCACGGTTGGCTGCGGCGCAGGCGGCGATTGAAGATTTGAAGTAAAATATTACTCTAAAATCTCATAATTATAGGCTGTAAACCTTTTTTGGATAGGTTTACAGCCTATTTTTTTGGAAAAACATGTATCTAATAATCAAATATTTGTTTTTTCTTTGCTATCTTTGTCGGCACTTTAAAACAGTCTGATTACCTAATATTTTAATCACCAACTTTATGAATCTGGATTTTTCTGCATTATATGTTCTTTGGGCTACTGATTTTTTTCAGAAGAATGAAATACTGCTGCTTTGTTTTGGAGTTATTATTTTATTGCTTCTGGTTATAATGATTGTTGTGTCTATCAATAAAACCAGGCGTTTGAAAACATTGCAGCAATTAAATGAAGTGGCTGAGGAAAGCAATCAGTTGAAGAATGCTTTTATTGCCAATATGACGCATGAAATACGTACGCCGCTCAATGCTATCGTTGGGTTTACAAATGTGCTTGCCGAAACAGATAATTTAAGCAGGGAAGAACGGATGATTTTTCTAAAAGAAATCAATGATAATAAAAACTTCCTGGTTCAGATGATCAATGATTTATTGGACTTCTCGAAAATAGAGGCCAATACAATGGAATATAAAGATGGAGATGTGGATGTGAATACATTGATTCAGGAAATATGTGCTGCGGAAAATGCACATCCCCGACCATCGGGTATTCAGATCGAGTTTGTAGAGAAACTGCCTCAATGTCGTTTAATGATTGACCGGGTACGTTTTGCGCAGGTGATTAATAATCTGGTAAAGAATGCATTGAAATTTACAGAACAAGGTAGTGTCAGAATTGGATACCGCCGTCTGAGTAATGATAGTTTTTACTTTTACGTAGCTGATACAGGTTGCGGTATTGATGAAGAAAGCCGCCGTGCTATTTTTGAGCGCTTTGTGAAGATGAACTATAATATTCGTGGTACAGGTTTAGGTCTTTCCATCACAAAATCCATTGTAGAGCACTATGGTGGTGGCATTGGTGTAGAGTCGAAAAAAGGAGAAGGATCTACTTTCTACTTTACTTTACCTGCCAGTGCAGAGTATAAGGAATATGGGAAATTTTAATATGGATGCTTTTTAACTTTTTAATCCGCCATTTCTTTTAGTTTCTTAAAGTGGCGGATAACGCCCAGATAATCCCGGTCTGTACAGACATTAAATTTATTCCATAAATCACCGAGTACTACCGCACCTCCGAATCCAAAATCTTTTATTTCCAGAATATTGTCGGGAGTAATTCCGCCTAAAGCCATGACTTTAGTATCGATGATTCTTTCTTTTCCTGCCGCACGCAATTCTTCGGGTGTGTAGCCGGAAAGAATTCCTTCCTTGGATATGCAGTCATAAACGGGACTCATGAATATATAGTCGTAAAAATGCTTTTTACTTTTTACTTCTTCTACAGAATGGCAGGTATAACTGACATGCCCTGAATAGTCATGCGGTTCATGCGGATTGCGCGTATTTAAGTGAATGCCCATGAGGTCGAATTCTTCTTTTAGATAAAAGTGCTCATGAGTGACGATACGCCTGTGATATTTTTCTGGTATCAACGTTAAAAGTCGCTCGGAATACATTGCAGGTGTTTCCGGTTTTCGCAGATGTAGAATATCCAACCCCTCTTCAAAGAGTGCCGTGATAATTTTGTCTTCTTCCACAAAAAATGTGGGTGCTGTGACTACAATGAGCTTCATTTCTTTTGATAAACGTTTATGTTAGCAAAGTTAATGATAAAAGCTTTCAGTAGCCAACGTTTTTCTTTAAAATATGTTAGATAGGATATGCAAAACGCACCTGGGGGACTGATAATTCCCGCAGGTGCGTTTTTTTGAAAAAGAGTTTATGATGTTGTTGTTATTTCATCCGGCTGCCTACTACATTCCAATCAATGATACCCCAAAGAGCATTTACATGATCGGCACGGCGATTTTGGTAATCGAGATAGTAGGAGTGTTCCCAAACATCAAAGCCTAACAAGGGGGTAAATCCTGAACGTACAGGGTTACTGCCATTGGCTTCTTTGGTAATATGTAATTTACCATTTTTATCTACTGATAACCAAGCCCAACCTGATCCGAACAATCCTACAGCTGCAGCTGTGAATTCTTTCTTGAAGTTATCAAAGCTTCCAAAGTCGCGTTTGATGGCTTCTGCTAATTTTCCAGTAGGTTCGCTTTGAGCGGGTTTCGGTGAAAATTGCAGGAAGTAGAGGGTATGATTTAATACTTGTCCGGCATTATTGAAAATTGCTCCATCCGGTGCAGTGGCTACTATAGTCACTAGATCTTTGTTTTCATACTCTGTACCCGGTACCAGGTTATTGAGGTTATTTACGTATGTCTGTAAGTGTTTACCATAGTGAAAATCTATGGTTTGCTGACTGATTACAGGTTCCAATGCATTATTTGCATACGGAAGTTTCGGCATTTCGTGAGTCATAATTATAAGCATTAAAGATGTTAATAACGTATTCATAATTTGTCTTGAATTATGGTTTTGTTAATATAACGTTTGGTATCTTGTAAATGTTCTCTCAGATTCTATTAATTTTTCCAAAGTAAAATATAGTTTGTCACGGAAAACCGTGATAAATAGGCATATACGAGTGAAAAAGTCGTGAAAAGAGTTGTTTTGGTGAAAATAATATGTATTTTTAGAGACTTTTTATGAATTTGGTATTATGGATAGAACATATTTGTTGGATGAGATAACTAAAATCCGTCGGGTTATTATTGAAAAGAGTGGAAAGTTTACTTTAAAAGAGTGCGAAAGCATTGCTGCTGCTTTGGAAATGGATAATGTTTCATTGGTGGCTATGCTGGAGGCAATCAGGAAAGATCTGCTCTCTCAGAAGTTTGTTTTAAACTTGAAAGATGCAGAACGCTTTCAGCTTTTGCGGTCTGCCCTTCAGAAGAATGCGGAACATGTTATTCTAAAGAAAATAGCTCCGGAACTGGCTGTACTTGCTGAAAACTTCAAGAAGCCTCAGGCAGATAGTGAGGCGTGTCAACAGGCCATTAACAAGCTGCGTACTCAAATAAAACCTTATGCAGAAAAGGTTCCTAAATTGGTGAAGTACCTGAATGAATATGCTGACTTATGTGAGGCGAATTTCCTGAATGTACTTAGATTGAAAGTGCTTCGAATCAATTTACGGTTCTTGCCTTTACTGAAAGAAGCGAATGGTTTGTTTGATGCTTGTAACAATACTTCCGATAAAGAACTGTATTGGAAGATGGCTGAACAGTTGTATTTGAATTTTCCATCACTGTTTAAGGAGGAAGTTTATTACTTTAGTATTATTCGGGGTGTCTTAGATGCATTTTATAGAAAGTCAGGGCAAGAGCCTATTGTACTGGATATTCCAGCGGAAATATCATTGATTGAGGAAGGTCAACCAGAGGCAGAGGAAGTGGAGGCTATTGAGGAAAAACCGGAAGAAGCTCTTGAAGGGATAGAGGAGGTAGTGCTTGAAGAAAGTGTTCCGGTTGTGGAATCAGTGGATATTCAGGAAGAAGAGATAGAAGAGAAAAATACTGAGATTGCGGATGAATTGGTTGAACCGGCAATAGAACAAACGGAACCGGAGATCGAACAAGTAGAACCGGAAATAGAATCGGTAGAGAGTGAACCTGCTGAAGTTGTTTCCGAACCTACTGAAGTAAAACCGGAACTTGTTGAAGCAAAATCAGAACCTACTGAGGATAAACCAGAACTTGCAGAAGCAGACGTAAAACAGGTTGAACCGGAAGTAGTACAGGCTGAACCGGAAATAAAGCAAAGTGACCCCGTTGTTGTTGAATCAACTCAACCAGAGGTAAAATCGCCAGAGCCTGAAGTGAAGCAGCCGGATCCGGAAAGAAAAGAAGAGGCCCCTGCTATTCAAAAGAAATCCGGAAAATCTCTTTATATAATAGGTGGCTGTGTGCTTCTGATCTTGGTTTTGATCTGCTTGTATTTTGTGTTTGCATCCAAACCTAAGCCAGTTGTTGTACCTCCGGTTGTTGTTGCTGACACTATTACTGTGGTGCAGGATACCACGACTGTGGCGCCTGTTGTCACTCCTGAGGAAACTCCGGTTAAAGCTGTAGAGCAGCAAAAGCAACCTAAAGCAGAAGAACAACCTCAACCTAAAGCTCAGCCGGAGGCAAAGACTCCCGTGAATGAACCTCAACAACAGGCAGAACCTGAGAAAGCAGAGAAAAAAGCTCAGACCAACTCTTTGGAAGCAGCTCGGGAAGCTACACAGAATGGCGATTACAAGAAAGCATTCGATATTTATAAATCTTTGGCCAATGCCGGAAATGCAGAAGCGCAGTATTGCCTCGGCCTCATGTATGAAACAGGAAAAGGAGTTGGTATAGACATCTTTGAGGCCGTTATGTGGTATCGGAAATCCAAGGCGAAGGGCTTTGCGCTGGCTGAACGCAAACTGCTGGAATTAGGATACAATTAGAAACGCAGATCTTATTTTATTTATTTACTATAAAAACATATCAGGTATGAAAGGAAAGGTTTTTTCTTCTTCGCAAGATTTGTATCAGGATCAAGCGAAAATCCTTTTTGATTTTTATAAAGATGCGGCAGAAAAAATAGTGTCGCAAGAAGAGGAATTAGAAAAGGAGATGGGAGAATTAAAGAATTCGTTGACTATGAATGCTACGGGTAAGAAAAAAGCCCAGACGCAGATGTACGTAGGATTTGGAATTCTTGTTGTCGGTCTTGCATTGATAGCGGTAATTGGGTGGCTAAGTATTGCTATTGCAGTAGCCGGTCTTTATTGGGGGATGAAAAACTATAAGCTGTTTAAATCCAGCGGTAAATCCATCGATGATGTCGGAGTGGAGTTGAAAGAACTGGAGAATAAGCATCAACAGATTTTCAGAGACTATAAGATTGAAAAGATGGGGGTGGTTTATGTCCCTGTTGCCAGTCAGGTTCCTTTCGAGAATAAGAGCTTTGTGATAGATCATACCGGAAATAGTTCTGTACAGAACTTTGAACTGCAATTAGTTAATAACCAAGGAGCGCTTTCCGAGAAATTGAGAGAACTGGACGAACTCTCTACCACTGCTCCTTTGGTAGAAGAAAGCAAGGGAGTGGAAGAGGTTTCCACAGAAGATTATTCAACATCTATACCTAAAGTGAAGTTCTATGACTACTTTGGACGTATGGATCGTAATCTGCGCGACAGTGCTTATTTCTTGTCGGACTTGCATACTGTTTCTGTAGGCATGCCTGTTATTCCTCCCGATTCGCCGGTTATTTCTTATTTGAATGAATATGGTACGGCCAACCCGTCGGGAGCGCCTGTGCTGAATGTATTTGATACGGCAGCGTATGATAAGGAAATAGAGCAATTTAATTCGTTGAATGCCATGCGTCATTCGCTGTCTGACCAAAGCGAGCAATTTGAAGATGTATTACGGCGTTTGATTTCAAATGTGGGCTATGCGGTGCAGACAATTGCGGCAGCGAAGGTTAAATCTACTAATTCGCTGGTGGAAAGTTCTAATCAATTGCTGTTCACCATTCTGAAAACCTCTTATAATCACTATTCGCCGAAGCTGGAAAAGGATGAACTGGAGAAAATCCGCCAAACAAACTTTAACTTCCGCGATACGGTTGAGAACTATACACCTTTCCAACTGAAAGAAAGTTCGCGTGTGCGTTATGACATGAAAGACCATTCATGGGTTGCAGAAGACGGCAGCCGCACGACAATGCCTTATGGCATCAGTCAGATACAAGAGGAAATTGTGGCGCCTATCGTGCAAAACCTGTTGGCAGAGACACGTTTGAACCGTTTGGATATCTACAATGACATTGATAATCAGAAGCGTGATTATCTGAACCAGTGGCATCGTGAAACCCAGGACTTCTACGGACGTAACCGGACTTCGGGTGACGACCTCATCAACATCATGCGTAGTAATCTGACCAAGCTTCTTGCCGCGCAATCCACCTTTGAACGCCTCGACCGGATGAAATCCCGCATGCTGCAACAGATGATGGATGGAGATACCCAGGAGTTGGAAGAAAATGCCGGAGATCAGTTGGAAAACACCTCGCGAAGGTTTGCCGAGCAGTCCGATGACTTCAAGCAAATTCAGGAAGAGTTTAAAGAGTACATGAAGTTTTTGCAGGGTGATATTAATAAGAAGGCTAAAGAATATGGATATATTGAGTATTTCGATGCCAGCCTTCGTGACGGAATGGCAAAGAAAATAGTGGACGCCAATGATAATGTAGCCCTGTTGGATGACCGGCGCCGTCCTTTGGCAAGTATCAATCCATTCTATGCATTTGCTTCCAATATGCCGCCGGCTCCTGCCGTTGAAGAATGTGTGGAAGAGTATATGTCTTTGGATATAGCGCGGGTAGCTACCGATTCCTTGCAGGAAATTGCAGAAAACAGCCAGGAGGCAACGTTGGATTATCATGCTGAACTGGTGGATGATAGCGATGCGATGGAATATTCGGTGTATGCTCCCCAACATATGGAAGAAGCTGAAAAAACAATCAGAATGAGCCCTGATGTAGAAGCGGCAAAGCCTGAAATGTCAGAGACTTCAGAGGAAGCGGAAGTTCCGAAAGAATCTGAGACTCCTGTTGTTTCCGAAGTTCCTGCTGCTTCCGAAGCTCCTGTTATTCCCGCCCCCTCTGTTACCCCTGAAGTCCCTGCAACTCCTGAGGTTTCGGATGAAATGGATGATTTGAGTGGTCTGGACGACTTGGATGACTTGAGCGATCTGGATGATTTGGACGATTTAAGTGATCTTGAAAAAGATAAATAGCATTCATAAATTTGAAAATTAAAGATTATGGCAAAATATGATGTTACAGTCGATACCCGCGACATGGCCAATAAGATAGATACCGTATCTAATAAGGTCAGCGGGGTCACTACAGCAGTTGTTGCTATGGAGGCAGCAGTCATAGCCGCTGAGAGGGATGCTACGAACAAACTATGCAAAAGGCTGAATAAAGGCTTCTTCTCACTGGTCGCCTCGCAGATAGAACAGAAAAATGCTACGGCATTGAGCGCTGTGAATGCGTATTTCTCTGAACTGGAGGAGCAGGGGGGTGCATTGCTTGATTTGAAAAAGAGAATGGATGATGACTTTGTGATTTTGACAGGGCGTTATTCCAAACTGTTCAGAGGGCTGGACACAGCTCTTCACAATCGTATTCATGAGCTGGATAAACCCGTCATTCGCTTTTGTGAGCAGGACATAACGGACACCCTGAACCGCGTCTACTATCAGATAGCTTCTGTACCGGTCAACCAAACCGAATCTTTGTCCACTTCTCAGGCTATTGCCGCCGCACACGTCAAGCACAATGCGCAGGCTTTGATTGCACAAATGACCAACTTCCTCACCACCTGCAAACAGCAGAGTGCCAAGATGCAAAAAATCAAGTTGAATTCGTTTGTTGGCAAATCCGTCCTTCGATATTTACCGGCCATCTTGTTGGTGAAACGGGGAGATGCGGGAGAAGTTATGGAAACTAAACTACCTTCGGGATTGGAGCAGCTTATCGGTCAACGCTCCTGCATGAAGATACGTGAAGGCATGGAGCGTAAGATTGAAAGCAGCGGATGGGAAAACATCTCGATGGAGTCTCAGCGGATGGTGACCGGGAAGCTTGAGCGCCTGATTGCAACTTCCGACCTTAGTGAAAGGGTGAAAGAGAACATGAAGAAACTCATAGCCCGGAATGAAACCTGGCTTAACACGAAGGAGGGCTGATTATGGGAGGACGAAGACATATCCTGCATGACGTGATACGGAAAAGTGAAACTGTGACACTTACCGTAGGCGATAAGTCAGCTTCCAAGACCGTTGTTCTGGAAGAACCGATTGATATCTATCTGGAGATAGACGACCATCCTTATAATAGCAGCGTACAGGATTGCAGCAAGCACATCGAGAGTTTACGCAACTCTGTTGTGGCGTGCAATGCGGCCGAGGTTGCCCATAAGATCGCCAGTACGCAGCAGATTGGTAAACGTATATCCAAAGGCTTTTTGGGATATATAACCGCCAGCCTGGATATACAGAACATGGAGGAATGTTCCAATGTAGAAGCCGTATATAGCGAGTTGCAGTCTCAGTCCGAAGAGCTAACCAACCGCAAATCGGTGATGGAAGATGATTATGACATCCTGACCACCCGCTATTCCGGTGTCTTTGAGAATCTGGACCGTGAATTGCTGCAACGCATCCACATGCTGATGGAACCTTGCTTCCGTTTTGTAGAAAGCAGCAGTAAGGAACAGCTGCGCAACACGGACTCTTCTCTTTCGGCAATGGCATTGGTGGGACATAAAGAGCAGTTGGATGTACAGGCACATATTTCTGCTATCACAGTGAAGCAGCGGGCTGCCGGATTGATAGAGAGTGCCAAGCAATACTTGCTCGGACAAAAGCAACTGGCCAGTCATATAGAACATGTGCTGATTGGCGGATGCAGAAATGCCCGTTGGATGTTGCCGGTTGTTGTTGTTGAGAAGACCGGTGTCGGTGGCGGAAAAGAAACTGAGATCGTGATGAATGAGCAAACCGCACGTATGGGAGTAAATGACTGGAAAGTACGTCAGAATGTTCAGCAAGCATCCATGCCTGCCATGACGCAAGAGGATAAGCAGCGCATTGGAAAACATCTGGAGAGAGAGATTCAAAGATTAGGTTCTTCGGAACACGACAAGCGGGTAGCCGGGATGATGAGGAAACTTGCCGGAGATTTTTTATCGTGAGATGCCGTTACTTGTGTTCTATAAAATAGAAGTAAAGTTATGAAAGAATTGAAAGTGATAAGTCTGGAGAATGGAGTGATATTAAGTGAAAACCTGGTAAAAGGTTCTATTCTCCCCCGCACATCCGCTGAGTTGGAGAGGGATGTGCTGATACAAAATGATACTATCGTAGAAGGGGCTGTATATGCCCGCAAGCTGGAAATACAAAATGGAGATGTGGAAATACGCGGTGCGGTGTTCACCAAACTGGAGTTCCATATCAGTAATAATGCGAAAGGGAACATTATCCTGCGTAAGACGGTGGCTACCTCGGACTCGTTGGTGTCGTATGCCCGTGATTGCCGTCTGATGTTCATGGCTGACATTAACGGAAAGACAGTCAAGCTGTGCAATACTTTTGTTGCCGGAAGCATATTTGCGGATGAAGTCATACTGGAAGACTGTATTGTGCTGGGCGGTGTTTTCGCTACGGCCAAACTGAATATGAAAGACTGTATTGTAGGGACTTTCAATGCAAAGCAGGTATCGGTGAGCGGAGATATAAAGCTACTGTTGCCCAGTGCTTTCAGTGGCGAAGAGATGCAGGTCATGAGCGAGACCCGTCTGTTCAATCTGAGTCTGGCGGACTTGGGCGCCCTTTATGCGGGAACCCCCGAGATGGAGAATACAGGTATCATAGAGATGAACACTTACTCCGACGAACAGGAATCCCAGCTTTTTGAAGGAGATGAGAAAGTGTTGGTGCATTGTTATTCGGTAGTGGGAAAAGTGTTGGCTGCCGATTTGGTCAATGTGGATAAGCTGCGGAATCACTTCCTGATAGGGGCTACTGCATTGGGAAGCCAGTTGCTGAAAACCTACGACCTGGGAGTCGGTGCAAATGGGGAACTCTGTGAAATCATTCCGGAGAAAGTGGCTGATTTCTTCTTCAACTTGTTGCACGGAAAGATTCAGGTACGTGTTTTGGACGGTTCCTTCTCCATTCAGGAGATTGCTCAACGCTTGGCGTAGATTTATACATTGGGAGGCTGTGTTTTCAAAAAGACACAGCCTCTTCCTGCAACAGCCATTTCCATGCAGGTATCACGTTGATTTCCTTGAAACGGCAATATTCATTGAACGAAAGCGGATAAGTTTCATATTCCAGAGGATAGCCACGTAAAGCCGAACTCAACTCTGTGGAAAGCATGGTGGCATTACTTCCGCTTGCTTGATAGCAATAAGCGACTTGATGACATCCTTTCTCATACACTTTCCTTTTTTTACGGACAAAGATATTAATAGTTTCCTGAATTAAAGGAAACATTGGCTTTGTTTTTTCCTTTAATTTGGGAAACCTTGATTCCGTCTGCACATTTGATGCCATCTATCCTTTCTCATTTTCTTTACTTTGTATTCACAAACATTATGCCTTTGAATCCTGTTATCAGGAGTCATTTTGTAATGTGCAACTTTAAAGCGATAAGAGTTATGAATACAGAAAGAATTGAGAAAGATAATGGAAAGATGGATTTAGCGTTGTATATGGCGGAGGTCATTGAAGAGTTGAGGCAGGACAGGAAGTATCCGGCGGTGCATATCTATACCAGTACGCTGCATTCCTTTGCAAAGTTCTCCGGTGGTATGATGCCTATGAATGAAGTGTTTACTCCGGGGCGGCTGAAGGAGTATGAGGAGTGGTTGCTGCAAAGGCGATTGAGGTGGAATACTGTTTCTACCTATATGCGCACCTTGCAGGCGGTGTATAACCGACTGTTCCCGCCCGGCATGCCGGGATGCAATCCTAAACTCTTTGATGACGTGTATACCAAGGTGAAGTCGCAAACCAAACGTGCATTGACGGAAGAACAGACGAACCGGCTGATGTATGCAGACTCCGATACATTTCCCGAAGAGGTACGACGTGCACGGGGCTACTTCTTGCTGATGTTCCTGTTGCGCGGTATGCCGTTCATTGATTTGGCACACCTGCGCAAGGTAGACGTGCAAGGCAACAGGATTGTGTATCGCCGCCACAAGACGGGCAAGCAGATGACGGTGTGTATTCCCAGGGAAGCATTGCCTTTACTGAAAGAGTTTAAAAATAAAGACAGTACTTCGCTTTATCTTTTCCCCATATTGAATGCTGCGCAAAAAGAGGATTATACATCGTATGAATACTATCAGAAGGCCTTGCGTGATTTTAATAAGATGCTGGGCGTATTGGCACGATGGCTACTCCCCGGTGTAAAAATCAGTTCCTACACTGCCCGCCATACATGGGCCACGCTGGCTTATCATATGGACATGCCCATCGGCATCATTTGCCAGGCATTAGGACACTCTTCGGTTCGTGTGACGGAAACTTATCTGAAACCCTTCGAAAATGAAAGAGTGGATAAGGCTAATCGTAAATTGATTTCTACTGTTAGAAAAGGTAAATGGGGAAATGATATGATATGCAATATGTTATGATACATGATGTTGTAAAGGAGTTACTTATCAAGTAACGGAGGATTTCGCTTACAAAGTTGAACATTATTTTTGATT
>ERZ1027087.424-NODE-424-length-22498-cov-8.021833_pt1 | contig 22498 bp, 16 predicted proteins | sample MGYA00519413_ERZ1027087 | MGnify/ENA primary metagenome ERZ1027087 (study PRJEB26926, sample SAMN06164438) | human gut metagenome | biome: ENVO:00009003; feature: ENVO:2100002; material: ENVO:00002003 | host: Homo sapiens | place: USA | collected 2012 ...
GTCATACTTTCAAACTTGAAGAAGTTGTTGAGGGTGATATTTATGCTGACAGTGACACGGAAAAAACAAAAGTAATAGGTCGGATAGAAAGTATAAAAGACATCAAGGAGGCTGAGACTGGAAAAGTCATAAAAAAAGATGTGAAGGTAGTATGGCTATTTTCTAGTTTTACAGAGGAGTTTGAAATAGAAGGTAGTGTATTAAAGGACAATCATACTTTCAAACTTGAAGAAGTTGTTGAGGGTGATATTTATGCTGACAGTGACACGGAAAAAACAAATGTAATAGGTCGGATAGAAAGTATAAAAGACATCAAGGAGGCTGGGAATGAAAAAGTCATAAAAAAAAATGTGAAGGTAGTATGGCTATTTCCTAATAATGTAGATAAACAGGCGCTCCATCAAGCGTTGTACAATGTCTCATCCGTTTACAAGCAGGCTATAAAAGGTGTGCTGAAAAACTTGAATCTGTTTCCTCCGTCTGCTGCTATGGCAGGTATTTACACTATGGTGGATAATAGTCGCGGTGTATGGAAAGCTCCTGCTAATGTAACATTGAACTATGTGGGCAGTACGGTGGAAGACATTGACGACGAGCAGCAGGCCGAACTGAACGTCCCTATTCATGGAAAAGCCGTTAATGTGATACGCCTGTTTCGTGGCGAAGGTGTCAAAGTATGGGGAGCACGTACATTGGATGGAAATTCCTTGGATTGGAGGTACGTGAATGTACGCCGTACCTTGCTATTCCTGGAAGAATCGATAAAGAATGCTGCCCGCGCTTATGTATTTGAGCCGAATGATGCAGGTACATGGATCAACATGAAGTGCATGATAGATAGTTTCTTGCGGAGTGTATGGAAACGTGGCGGACTGGCGGGCGCGACACCTGAAGATGCCTTCGAGGTGCATATAGGCTTGGGTGATACCATGACTGCTGAAGATATATTGGATGGTATCATGCGCATTACAGTACTTGTGGCTGTTACCCATCCTGCCGAGTTCATTGAGATAACATTCCAACAGCAGGCACAAAAGAGTTGATAACTGATTGTTGAACTTTAAATTATAAGAATCATGGGAGAATATAAGACCCCCGGTGTTTACATCAAAGAGAAGAATGCCTTCGGTAATTCCATAGTGGAAGTTGAAACCGCTGTTCCGGTCTTTATCGGCCTTACAGAGGTAGCTCTGGATGGAACCTCATCTTTGCTGAACAAGCCGGTACGAATTTCATCAATGACGGAGTACAACACGTATTTCGGAGGTGCACCCACACTTCTGTTCATGCTTTCCTCTGAAGATATTAAGGCGGATGACAAGGATAAATTTTTGTTTTGTTTTCCTGATAGTGAAAAGAAAACGGCTTTGAAATGCAAAGTGCCGGAACATATTTATACCTTGTACTATCATATGGTGTTGTTTTTCGCCAATGGCGGCGGAACGTGCTATGTAGTTTCATTGGGTGGATATAACGCTGATTTTTATAAGTCGTATTCGGCTAATAAGGACACTGTGTTTGCCAATATCAAAAAAGAACAGGACATCACAATGGTGGTAGTGCCGGAAGCGGTAAACTCAGCCAATTGCATGAATGTTTATACCGATTTGCTGAAGGAGTTGTGCGACAAGCAAAAATATTTTGCCTTGTTGGATGTGCCAATGGAAGCGGGCGCTAAGACAGAGGATATATCGGATTCGTTTGGGACAGGTATAGGCACTACAAACCTGCAATACGCGGCAGCCTATTATCCCTGGCTGGAAACCTCGGTGTTATCGGATGCTGACATTGATAGTAGAGTGCTGGTCTGGAACTATAATGCAGAAACCACTCCAAGCACCTTTAGTGGTGATTCGAAGGTGGACGAGTATATCAAAAAGTGTATTACTATGATAAGCACATCGAAAGATGCAGCTGGTAAGGAACTGAAAGCGGACGATATTCAACAAGTTAAGACCGATCTTCATAATGCCTTGTTGCAGAACTGGCCGCAATATAAGTCGCTGGCGAAGAAAGTGAAAGACTATTTGAACCTGCTGCCTCCCTCGGCTGCAATGGCTGGAGTTTATACGATGGTAGACAATACACGTGGCGTGTGGAAAGCCCCAGCCAATGTATCTTTGAACTACGTGAACAAGCCTGCTGTTCCTATTACGGGCAAAGACCAGGAAGTATTGAATATGCCGATGACCGGAAAGGCTATTAATGCCATCCGTACCTTCCCCGGCGAAGGTATCAAGGTATGGGGTGCCCGTACACTGGACGGCAATTCGCAGGACTGGCGTTACATCAATGTGCGTCGCACGATGATTTTTCTGGAACAGTCGATAAAGAATGCCGCTCGTACCTATGTGTTCGAACCGAACGATGCCAATACATGGATCAACATGAAGTGCATGATTGAGAATTTCCTGCGTAGTGTATGGAAACGTGGGGGACTTGCGGGCTCAACACCTGAAGATGCCTACGAAGTACATGTCGGCCTGGGTGATACCATGACAAGTGATGATATTTTGGAAGGGATTATGCGTATCACAGTGCTGGTAGCTGTTGTTCACCCGGCAGAGTTTATCGAAATCACTTTCCAACAGCAGGCGCAGAAGAGCTGAGAATAATAAAAAAATGAAAATTAACAATTAAAAAATAGAATATTATGGCAGATAATGGATCAGCACAGAGTCAGGACACTAAGATGTGGCCGTTACCGAGTTTTCATTTCAAAGTGACATTGGGAAGTGTGGGTGAAATATCTTTCAGTGAAGTATCGGGCCTTGAAACCGAATTCGAAGAAATCACCTATCGTGCCGGTGACAGTAATGATTTCACGAAGTTGAAGATGCCCGGCTTAAAGAAAGTGAGTGACATTACCTTGAAAAAAGGCATGTTCGTTTCTGACTCCCAACTATGGAAATGGATTGGCAATGTGAACATGAATATCATCCAACGCGAAAACGTAACCATCAGTTTGCTGGATGAGTCGCATTCAGCCGTAAAGACCTGGTCATTGATAAATGCTTGGCCGAAGAAGATTACGGTGGAAGGTTTCAAGGCCGATGGTAATTCAGTAGCTATGGAAACATTGATTCTGGCACATGAAGGAATACAGATTACTGAATAATTTCTATAGATTATGATTGAGAACCTTGCATGGAAATTTCTGCCGCCCTATGAATTCTATTTTCGGGTGTGTTTTATGGAGAGACTTGTCTCACTGTTTTACGCCTCGTTTACAGAAGTCAGCGGTTTAGGGTGGAACTATGAGAAACAGACACAGACGGGGTCGGAGAATACTGCCCAAGAATTGCCCAAAGCAATCAAATACGGCAAAATAACTTTGAAATCACCGCTTGTGCCTTTAGTTGCACCGTTTGAACTCTGGGTGAACGACTGTTGTGACAGTTTGAACATGAAAAATGCCAAAGATCAAATTGTAGCTCTGGATATGGTCGTTACGCTACAAAGTCAGGCCAATGTTCCGGTTGCAGCTTGGCTGTGTTCGCATTGTTATCCGGTAGGATGCTCGCTCAGTGGATTGGATGCCGCAAGAAGTGGACTTGCAATGGAAACTGTCATTTTGAATTGTAATCGGTTGGAACGTAAACTGTAGAAATTATGCCTGTTGTTATAAAAGAAATACGTATCCGGACTGTTGTTGAAAAACGAATCGTTGCCGAGACGGAAATTTCGGAAGAGCTTATCCGAAAGGTTGGAAACCGCGTAAGGGACAGACTGGATGCCGAAGATAGTGTCCGGCCTGCCACCCGGCGGTGGCAGAGAAAGAAGAATGAACGTTAGTAATGCATAGAAGTAAGACAAAATGGGACGGATGACCATAGTAGCCTATACGGATGAGAATTTCAACAGCGAATATAAATCTGCACTGGAACTTCCCATCAATCCGGACAAGGTGAAGTTCACGAAAGGAGTCCGATATGCGGAGGATAAGCAGTTGGGGAGCCTGAACGGGTCGAACGTGTATGTGCGTTATCGTCCGGAAACCCTTTACTTCGAGTGCTTGCTCGATATGACCAATGCCATGGAGGATGATTGTGGGAAGAAACCCGTTCATGATGTGGTGAACGATCTGGAACAGCGACTCTATTGCTATAATAGTGAAGGGCATCGTCCTTCGTTCGTTAAGGTGCAATATGGCGACATTCTTTTTTTCGGGCAACTCAAGACGCTTGAAACGGAATATACTTTGTTCGACTTGGATGGCATACCTCTCCGCGCCGAATTGAAAGTGACACTGACGGGCTATTGCAGCCAGAAGGAGGAAAACAAACGATTTCCAAAACGTTCGCCCGATGTATCCCGGTTGGTTACGCTAAAGGAAGGGCAAACACTGGCAGCCCTATGTAATGAAGTTTATGGTGACCCGCTCCTTGTAGGCGAAGTTGCCCGATTTAATAACCTGAACGGTTACAGGAGCGTGCCCAGTGGTACAAAAATCCTGTTGCCGATGTTAAAAAAATAATTGAGATTATGGCTGAATCGCCTTCTGTACACAAAGACCGCGTACTAGCTTGTTCCGTTTATTGTAACGGAAGCAAACTGAAAGATGAGTACGCTTTAGTTGCCGCTACGGTGCATCAGGAACTGAACCGTATTGGCAAAGCAACATTGAAGTTTAATGCCGGAAATATAGGCAATCAGACCTTTGACGAGAGTGATGCCGACCTTTTCAAACCGGGCAATGCTATCCGTCTGGACGCAGGCGATACGGAAAAGGAAGATACGCTGTTCGATGGAGTGATTATCGGGTTACGCATTATCATTGATAAGGATTTTCGTTCCTATATGTTGGTGGAGTGTCGTGACCATGCCTATTCCGCCACGCAAGGACGTAAGAATTGCATTTTTGAGAAGAGGAAGGACTGTGACATCATTAAGGAAGTATTGTCTGCCTACGGTAGTGTGGAAGTAGATTCCACAACCTATCAGCACCCCACGCTGGTACAGTATTATTGTTCCGATTGGGACTTTGCCCTTTCGCGTGCCGATGCCAACGGCTTGTTTGTCTTCACTGATGGTAGTAAGATAAAGGTGAAGAAGCCCGATGTGAGTGCATCACCTGTACTGACTGTAACTTGTGGTGTCGACCTGACTGCTTTTGACCTCGAACTATCCGCTGACGACCAGTTTACGAAATATGAAGCGATGTCGTGGGATCCAGCTACACAGAGAGCTGTGAAAGTGTCCGCTACCTCCCCCTCGCTCAACAAGCAGGGTGACTTGCAGCCGAAGAGTATTGCCACGGGTGATAGCTTTCTGTTGCAAACCGATGCGCCTACAGACGAAAAAGCGTTGAAACAATGGGCGGATGGTATGGCACTGAAAGCTGGATTGGCACGTTATCAAGGATCATGCAGCTTTTATGGTTCCGCCAAGGTGGTACCCGGTTGCATCATCGAACTGAAAGGCTTGGGTAAACGATTCAACGGCAATCTGTTTGTCGGATCAGTGACGCATACTATCGAGAACAACGAATGGATAACCGAAGCGGGTGCAGGTGTTTCATCTCTGAACATTACTGATGAAACTGATGTGGTATGCCCTTCCGCTTCCGGCTTTCTGCCCGGTTTGCAGGGACTCCATGCGGCGGTAGTGACGAAACTGGACGGTGATCCGCTGAAAGAATGCCGTATCCAGATAGAATTGCCATGGATGGATGGAAAGAACAAACTGCTTTGGGCAAGGCTCTCCACTATGTATGCCACAAATGCATCAGGTAACTTCTTCCTGCCCGAACCGAATGATGAAGTGGTGGTGGGCTTTATGAATGAAGACCCCGGACATCCTATCATATTGGGTGGGGTGTATGGTGCAAAGCACAAACCGCCTTATGAATACGAGGCGAAAAATAATACGAAAGCCATTGTCACCCGTGAGAAGATGCGGATAGAATTCAATGAGGAAAAGAAGGTGATAACGGTTTCCACTCCTGGAAAAAACACAGTGGAAATCAGTGATGACGACAAGCATATTAAGTTGACCGACCAGCACAAGAATGAGATTGTGATGGATAGCAGTGGTATTTCCCTTTCGTCGGCAAAAGATATCAGACTGAAAGCGAAAGGTGCCATCACAATGGATGCCACTTCAAAAATCAGCGCCACCGCCAAGCAGGATGTCAGTTTGGAAGGGCTGAACGTGAAAGTGCAGGCTAAAGTGGGAGCAACCGTTAAAGGCAATGCCACAGCGGAACTTTCAGCTTCGGGCCAAACTACCGTCAAAGGTGCAATGGTCATGATAAACTAATTGACAATTAGGAAACGGATTTTTAATTTATAACTTTTAATTTGAAAACTATGCCTCCAGCAGCAAGAATAACTGATATGCACACCTGCCCCATGCAAACCCCGGCGTTTCCCTCGCCGATACCGCATGTGGGCGGACCGATAACCGGTCCATGTGTGCAGAATGTTTTGATAGGGAAAATGCCGGCAGCCGTCGTAGGCGATATGTGCGTCTGCGTGGGACCTCCGGATACAATAGTAAAAGGTTCATCCACTGTAATGATAGGTGGCAGACCTGCAGCTCGTATGGGTGACAGCACCGCACATGGTGGCACAATAGTCATTGGATGTCCAACAGTGATGATAGGAGGATAAAGAATATGAGCGAAAAGAACACTATATTAGACAACGATGCCTTTTTGGGCAAAGGCTGGAGCTTTCCGCCTACGCTGACAGAAGACGGTGTAGATATGGTGGCTTATGAGCAGGATATTGAGCAAAGCTTGTATGTTCTGTTGAGTACATCGCCCGGCGAACGGGTAAACCGCTATGACTATGGTTGTCCGCTCCGTAAGTATACTTTTGAGGTGATGGATACGGAAATAGTAACGCAGATGCGGAATGACATCACAAGGGCAGTTATGCTTTTTGAACCGCGTATCACGCTGGAGGAAGTTTCTTTTGAAAAAAAGGAGGAGGAAGGAGTGTTACTGGTAAAACTGGTATATACCATTGTGAGGACGAACAATCGGAGTAATATGGTTTATCCGTTCTATTTGAATGAAGGGACAGGTATAAACAACATAGATTTGTGAACATATATAAGTAACAATATGCGGAAAAACAGATTTATTGCAGATGTAAGCATACTCAAGCCGTTTTATCCTGAAATGGAAAGTGGTGGATTTACACTATGCCATTCTAGATAAATATATTCAATAGCAGCATGGAAGCCATTCTTGTTTTACTATCTGTTTACAATAATATTAATCATGTATAAATTTGAAACACCATATAAACAAAATCGGACAATATTGCAGAAGAAAAAGCAATTTGTTCATATTGCAGATAATCGACGGACAATGTTTGATTACAAAACAAGGATATCACCTACTGTTGAAAATAATATATCAAAGACCATTCAGAAAGTTGGTACTAATTATCGTCTGTCAATTGAAATAGCGGGTTCTGGGAATGAAACAATTCATGGAAATAAGGGAATTGCATTTGCTTCAATTGGTAGAATTGGAACAGTTGGTCATGTTAACGAAATGGCTGGTCAAGGGCACACTGATTTAGTATATCAAATTCAGGGTCCAAGCGAATGTGTTGGTGGCATACTTGATGCAGGTCCAAATTCTATTGAGAAAATATCGTTAACATTATTGGAATTAATAGAGTCTGTTTTAAGAAAAGATGATGAAAATGTTGTTTATATTGATATTAGAGGACATAGTAGAGGGGCTGTAGCGATAAGTTTTTTACTGGATAAAATTGAACAATCAAAGTTAAGACAACGGATAGTTATAAATTCTAGTATACAATATGATCCTGTACCAGGGCAAACGGTTTCAACAGCAGAAATGAATCTTTTTAGTCCTGATGTGAGTCCATATTATAAAAAAACAATATTTAAACCTAAGATAGGCAGGTCTGCTGTTATATATTCTCTTTATACTCAATATGGGAAAGAAAAGATAGGTACAACAAAAAACTCTTTTGTACCTCAAGCTGTCTTGGGAACAGATATCGTCATTTTAGAAATGAAAAATCATTCTGTTGGATTGACGATGATGGAAGAATTCAAAGATTTGACACTTGTTCCAGGTGTTTATATTCGTAATGAAAATAATCTGACTCCCATAGTATCAATAAATAACTTTGAAACACATATGAGAAGCGGTTTGATACATGCTTATCATGATAGCCAGATCCAAAAAGATCAGATAGGATTAGATGAAAGAGAGCGGCGAGATAGATTGATTTACCAAGAGCAAAGATATGATGTTATTCGTCTGGTAGTATATACTTGGTTTTATCTGCATAAGGTAGGTACAGATTAATATAGACTCAAATTGAGGCGGAGAACAAAAAACAATAGAAATAAGAACAAAAAATCAGTAAGCAGCAGCGGTGTTCAATCTGATTGAATGTAAAAATATGCAGGTTGCATGAGTATACATAATGCCTAAAACAGAACGAGGGAACCGAGTAGATTGGGATTGTATAATTCAAGAGGATGAGGCGATGATAGGAAGAACGACACATGAACAGAAAGGCGCGCTCCGCACAGACTTTGAGACAGACCGTGCATGGCTGGACGACTTTCCGGCACTGGAAAGGGACTGGAACAAACTCTTGTATCGTCTAATCAAGGCTGGTGAATCTCTCCGTTATCATGATGGTGACGGAGAGGAAGATACATTGTGCCTTCTCTTTGAAAACCAGGTGCTGCCCGTATTTGCCGACATTGCTCGCAAGAAGCTGTCGGACTACGGTAACAGCTTTGCCAATGTGCAAGGTACAGCAATGCAGGCTGCCTATGCCCAGAAACTACGACAGGACATCAATCGATGGATAGTTCGGCTGGACAGCTATCTGCATAACACTTGGCAAGCAGGAAATAACAGCAGCCTTGCCGCTGAAACCGCCCGCTGGTTGAAGGATCGTCTGGAACAGTCATTGTCTGCCGATGATCTAGATGGAAACAATAACTATTACCGGATGCTCCGCACCGTGACCGCTATTCAGGAGAATGTCGATTACTATCTAAATCAAATAAAGGACAGTGGCGATATGAATCCTGCACTGTCCCTGCTCATTGTCTATCTGAAAAACTATGGTAGCATTGCTGAGGCTTTCAACCGCCGCCTTGCCACGTTGCCAGAACTCTATCGTAAGGATATCCTGCATGCCGCACCACAGGAGGCGGTACAAGACAACGTCTACGTCATTATCACACCTACAGAAGGTATCGGAGGTTTTACCTTGCCTAAGGATGAGCTATTCCCCGCCGGCCAAAATGCCACAGGAGAAGAGCTTATTTATCGGACTGAAAAAAAAGAATATATCAGCCCCATACAGTGTGTGGAAGCGGATGCACTGTACGGTTTTTCCAATCCTTCTTGTGGAGAAGCTTTGGAACTCTATAAACAAACTATGCAACTTCAAGATACAACCGATGCCCAAACCCTGTTCACACATGGTGAAGAATTACGCATAGGCTGGCAAGTGGAGTCTCCTATGTTTGTGTTGAACGAAGGAGAACGGAATATTAGTATCTATTTCCACCTTACAGCCGATAGTTCTATACCCAACAATACAAAAGGCTTTGTCCTGCAACTGAGCGGAGCGGAAGGCTGGATGGAGCAAACTAGCGAGTGTTATATCGAATCCGGTCGGTTATGTTTCAGCTTCAGCTTGGCATACGATGCAGTTGCTCCTGCATTCTGTATGGAAGAAGTGCATGGCACAACAACAGAATATCCTGTCATCCGTATCCTGACAGATAATGCGAGCTGTCCTTACAAGTGGGCAAAACAACTCATTTTCGACAGCGTGGAAATAAAGACGGAAGTGAACGGTATTCGCAACTTCAGCTTCTATAATGATCAGGGTGAAGTAGATACTACACAGCCCTTCCACCCCTTCGGTATACAGGCAGAGTGTGGCGCCTGTTTTCTTTTCGGTAACGAAGAAATGAGCCTGAAAAACTTGCAGGAAGTCCGTTTGAAAGGCATATGGAAGAAGCTACCCGGAACTGAAGCAGAATTCAACAAAATATATAAGGAATACGGAATCAATGCGGACGAGTTCAAAGTTTCCACCGAATACCAGAAAGGTGGCAGGTGGAAAAAATGCGGTGATGAGCAAAAGCTATTCAGCTTTAATGAAAACGGAGATCTGAATCCTGCCGAGATGGTATTTAGCTTTACAGTGCAGCCACAATCCATTTCCAGCGATGAAGCTGCCGTTCCTTACGAATACAGCCGTGATAAAGACGGTTTCTTCCGTATCACCTTGGGGGCCCCTTCCATCGGCTTTGGCACAAAAGCCTACCGCACCTTGTTTTCTGAAACGATGGTACACAACAGTGGTTGTAAGGAAAAGAAACGTAAAGACTTACCTTCCGAACCGGTTATCCCTGTGATGGCGGATGTAGAACTTTCCTATATCGCTACGGAAGAGACGACTTTAAGTGATATGGAACGTTCGTTCATTCGACTAAGTCGTATTACGGCATTATCCCGGCAGGAACCATTCCCCATCGCTAAAGGAGAGAAGCAACCGTTTCTGCCTTCTGTCCCGGCTGAAAATCTGTTGTATTTCGGTTTACTTCACGCACTGGGAGAGCAGAACCTGCGGTTGTACTTCGATATGGTATTACCTCAGGAAAAGATCCCATTCTATGACCCGCAACCGGGCAGGCAGGTAACTTTGGCATGGGAATATTGGAGCGGAAATGAATGGCATCCCATTACCATAGAATCCGTCCTTGCCGAAGAAACGCTAGGACTAACGCAAAGCGGATTTATAGAAATCAAGTTGCCGGAGAAAATAAGCGGCAGCCATATGGATAAACAAGGCAAGGCATGGATACGTGCCGCCGTGATAGGCGACTTGTCTTCCTGTCTTGCCGTACGAGGTATCCGGACAAACTGTATCCGTCTCATCTCCCAAAATGGAGATGGTACTCTGTTGCCTGCCGGAACGATACAAGGTATAAAGGAACCGGATGAACGGATTGAAAGTGTCACCCAGCCCTTGAGTGGCTTCGGAGGCAAGCCTGCCGAAACAGCAACTGAGTTGGCTGTGCGACAAAGTTCACGCATCAGTAACCGTCATCGTGCCCTCATGATAAAGGACTACGAGCATCTTATACTGGAATTTTTCCCCGAAGTGGATAAGATACAGTGCATTCCCATCCCGCAGAATAAGGGAGCATCGAAAATATGCCTGGTGGTATTCAGCCGTGCGGAAGACAGCCGTTATTTCCTCTCTCCGGCATGGAAACTGGCGGAAATACAGCAGCTTGTCCGGCAATATGCATCTCCGTTCGCTTCTTTGCGTGTAATTAATCCCGTTTACGAACGTGTGAATGTTCACTGCAAGGCAATCCTGTGGGACAGCGTGCCGGATAAAGGCAAGGCAGTCCGGCAACTTGTCGTTTTGGCACAGAACTATATCGCACCGTGGTATCGGAAAAAAGAAATTCCAATACTTAGGCAGCGTTACTCCTACAAGGAACTTCATACCCGAATGGTGAATCATGAGGATCTGATGCGGCTGGTCACGTTGGAAGTGAACGGTAAGAGTTTGCCGCGTATAGATGTCGATACCGTGGACTTCACTTTCGAAGGTAAGTACCCTTGGAGTGTATTGCTTCCGGTAATAAAAATAGAACTTCTTTCTCCCCACGACGGCATAGAGAAAGCCGAAATCGGGAGTAACTTCATAATAGGATAGTGGTTTATGGAAATGAATAATAACAGACGCAACCGAAGTGTGCTGAAAAGCTACTTTCAGAAAGGTGATGTACCCACAGAACAACAGTTTGCTGAACTGATAGATTCCGTGTCGAACATTGTGGAGGATGGACAGGTGATGAGAACCCCCAGTGGATGGGCGTTTTTCCCTGGACAAGCCGGTCACTTGGATATCGGGCTTTACACGGAAGAACCTCTCACAGAAGTGGATATACCCGCATGGACTCTCGCTGTCACACCCGAAAAGAAGCTGACTGTCAGGAATGCGAAGGGAGAAGCGGTGATGGAAGCATCGCAAGACAAATCGATAGTATTGTATGGTAGTCTGAAGGTGGAAGAAGAAATTACCGCAACGGCTTACCGGACGACAGGCGGAGGGGGAATCACACCCAGCGGTGAGGGCTATCTGACTGTCCCTGCCGACAAACAGTGGCATGATCTGCCAATCGATGTGTCGCGTGAAGGTTTCGGTTGCCGTGTATACTCTGTATATGCCTCTTTTCGTGAACAGGGTACGGGGCTTTGCCAACTGACACGTGTTACCGCGCTTTGGCTTAACTTTATGCAACAGCGAATTGAATCACCCCAAAAGCACTGGTGGGGATGGACGGGCAGCGTCCGCTTCCGTTGGCAGATGCGGGAAAAGAATATATACCTGCAAATGCGTACCAAAAAGCAACTCCCATCCGGTGAGATACATTGCCGAGTGGTGGAAATGTATAAAGGATAAGCTGATGGGAAAAGACAATAATGGACCCTATATCAGGCAGTTGGCGGAAAACGAAAATCTGTACTCATACCTGCAAAGGCAGACGCTTGAAGAAGTGCACCGCCTCTCGGGAAAGGTATGGACGGATTTCAATGCCCATGATCCCGGGGTGACTCTGGCAGATATCGCCAACTATGCGCTGACGGAAATGGACTACAAGCTCGGTTTCGGTACGGTGGATTACTTGACCGGGGAAGATGGAATCTTCGAACCTGAACGTTTCGGACTCTTTCCACCCGAAAAGGTGTATACCACTGCCCCTGTTACACCGGAGGATTATCGAAGACTGTTCTTCGCCCGCATTCCGGAACTGGAAAACGTATGGGTGGAATGTAATGCGGCAACCGGCGGCTACACTGTCAAGATTGCTCTTTCCCCCTTTGAAGAAGAGGATAACGGAAAAACGGTGGTAAAGCAGGTTGCGAAGATTTACAACAGCCACCGTAACCTGTGCGAATACCTCGACAAGGTAATCATCGTGCGGTCCGCAGAATTGGAATTTCATGCAGAATTTGAGATAGAGCCGGGCAAAGATGCGTCTATTGTGCTGGCGAAGCTTTATGAAACCATCTTGCATTATCTTTCCGGCGGAGTGTACGTCTGTGCACCGGAAGGGCTGGAAACCTCTGGCTTGTCACCCGAAGAGTGGTTGGAAGGGTCGGAAAGCATTGTGCGTGTGGTAATCCCCATGCAAAAGAACACCGAATATGAGCTATATAAGAAACTTTGTCAGGTGGAAGGCATCCGGTCGTTCAGCACCTGCTACCTGATGAAGGATGGAAAGCCACAGACCGACTTCTCCGCAGGGTTCAGCTTGAAAATTCCATGTATGGAGAAAGAACTGAAAGTGCGTATCCATCAGGGGCGCTCTGTTATGCGAGTCGATATGGAGAAGTTCACAAGATATCTGAAAACCTTTTATTATGCTCAGAGGCGTATCAGCACGAATGAAAGCAACATAAAAGGAATTGGCTGGGGAAATATGGCAGGAACGTACCGCAATATTTTAACCTATTCTCCCATAGCCGGAGAGTTCCCCGCATGTTACCGTCTCTCACCCGGACAGGAAACTCATGCTTCCTTTGAGGCATACTTGAAACTGTATGACCGAACGATACAACAAGGATTGCAGGAAGTGAAGGAACTTCCGAACGTGCTTTCCATTGACGAGAAAGACATGGATTGTCATTCTTCCTTTCGGAATATCTATGTACTGAAAAGTCGTTATCTGGACTTTCTTGACCATCTGTACGGGGTAGAGAGCCAGCCCGAGTGGTTGGAAGAGTCAAACTGCTATGGTGAAATGGAGAGTGAGACGATTGGGCGGCGAATGTCATTCTTGCGTCATGTTGCCTATCTGATAAAAAATAGAGCAAAGGCGCGGGACATTACGATGTCGGAGGGAGAGCATAACGCCCCCATAGTGAAGGAGTGGTTTTGTAGGTTGTTGGGCATTAACGGAAACGAGGAACATACCGTAGGCAATGTTCTTCCCGGGCATAATCTACAACTGATAGAGAAGAAACCCGACCGCCCCCTGGCGGACCGACTGGATGCTCTACTTATTGATGAACGTATACTGGAACCGGAGAACGTGACGACCGTAACTTATGAGCAACTGGCAACGGATGAGGAAGGAAAGCATAAAGAATATAGTCAGTTAAGAGCGGAATTGCCGATATTCAACCGGAATAGAATAAGCGGCGACTTATTCCGCCACGGCATTTCTCTTGGTAACTACCGGATTGTAGAAGCTAAAAAGGATGAGTATCTGTTGGTGTTCCACAATAAGGAGAAAGGCGGATGGACCAATCTTGGACGTACCGATGACAAAAAGAGGTTGAATACGCTGGCGAACATCCTGCGGAGATATTTACTGGAATTGAACCGGGAGTGTGAAACGGTTTACGTATTGGAACCGGTATTGGTGAGAAAAACGGAACCTTTCCGGCTACTGATTGTGCTCCCGATGTGGACGCTTCGTTTCCACTCGCCGCGCTTCAGGGAGATGTGCAGGGAATTATTGCGCTCTATTATTCCCGCTCACCTGGCAGGCCGGATATACTGGATGGATGAGATAAGTATGCAAGGTTTTGAACATTGTTACAAGTTATTAATGAGGGCTTTGACCAACAGTGACTTGGCGGATTACAGCGCCCAATTGCTGGAAGTCATATACGAGTTGCTGGGCAAAGCGGTAGAAATACAGACATTGGATGATACGAATTGACCATATATCGTTTGAGTTCGCTGCTGCGGACGAACGGTTCGTACACGACTTGTATGCGGACTGGGATGGCTTTTGCCGTAACTGTTTTGAAAAAACGGTGGATGAATGCTTTTCTCCTTTGGATAAGGACAGGGTGTTGCGTGAAATAGAATTGTTGGAACTGGATTTGGGTGGTATCCCCGAGGAGGACTTCTACCGTGAGTTTCCCCGGCGCCTCAAAGCGGAACTGCTGAAAGTGTTGCCTTCATGGGGCATACCGACAGAGAGCGAACGGAAAAAGACGGATGCTTCACGCCTGGAAAATCTACTGTTCTATCTGGAACACGGTTATCAGAAGGTGGAATGGGACGACAGTGCTTTCGGCCTGACGGAAGAATTGGATTGGGCCGTTTCACAACAGGCACTTCATGCAGAGAGTATTGCATCTCTTTGTATGAAAAAAAATCACGCCTTGCGCCGTCTGTTATGGCAGACAAGTGATGACAAGGCTCTTATTCGGCTCTATACCGACTTGCTTTCCATGTCATCGTTCGGCTTGCACGAGAAACGTCGTTTCCTTGCAATACTTCTGGAGATGAAACCCGGTATACCCGTGCGTTTCATTCATGAGGATACTGATGATAACAGGCTGCAAGGTATGGCGGAACTACTCGATACGCTGTCCGTCCGTCGGATAATGGAAACTGAAACAGAAGAACATGCTGAAGTCGATCTGCCCCCATACTGGCATTATTTGTATGAATGGCTTATCAATTATTATCCCTTTAACGGGATTGCTATCTTCGGAGGCAAAGGAGATTTTATCTGTCATCTGCACCATCGGTTGCTCACATTCATCCGTAAGCGGAACTACTCTTTCTACCTCTCCAAACAAGAACTGACAGTCAACTTCCTGCTTGAAGTCTTCGGGACTGATTATTATAGGGATGTATTAAATGCTATCTATGACCTCCAGCCGCACTATGCAGACGGTTCACCTGTGTATGACGGATATTTAAACCGGGAGTTGTATCGTATCTTTTTACAACTTTCTCTACTTCGTCTGCCGATGGCGGGAGAAAGTCCGAAAGAGAAACTGGATTCCGGGTGGAAGCAAACGGCATATCCTACAGATATGGAAATGGTGGCAGAATATCTAAATGATACGCAGAAAAGTATAGCGGACAAACGAAGTTTATTCAGACTACTGACAAAGGAAAAGCCGGAAATACTGATGGATTGGTTACAATCGGAGGCTGCCAAAGACAACGCTCTATTTAGTGTTATAGCTAATATGGTTGATACTGATCTTCTCAACCGTCTGCTTTCTTCCGTTTCTTTCATGGCGATGGAAGTGGTTGACCAGGTAAGAACCTATCTACTGAACCATATATCGAAAACAGAATGGCTAAAAGGGATTTCCGAAACTCAGTTTAACTTTATTTTTTGCAAAGCAGTGTTACTTTGGATAGAAAACGAACACTGCGGTCTTTCGGAGTCGGAACGCATCGAACAACTTCTGCATCAGTTCTATCAGGAGATTTCAAGTGGTAGTAATGAGTCTTCTATCAAAATATTATCTGAAAAATTGTACTTGTCGGAAGATGTTTGGAAGCAAGATGCAGGAAATGGTAAAATACGTGTTGACATTCTGAAACTTCGACAGATATTAGCCGACAAGAGTATACCGGAACTTGTAAAACGTAGAATGACGGCATTGTTCTTGGAGCAATCCATAGAAAATGAAGAGAATGCCATATGGCTGTTACACGAGCATGAAGTATTGGAGTATACACTTACTTTAATAAGTGAGCCCGTTTTAGAAGAAATTATCAGGCAGTCGGTTGTGCGGATGAACGGTATATCCCATATTACAGAATTGTTATCCCTGTTTGATTGGCTGGTAACTAACGAACAGGCCCTCTCAGCATATTTGAAGGATAGGACATTCGGACTGAAGGTACAGATGGTTTTATGGCTGGCAAAAGTTTCCCAATCGTCAATTAAGATGGAGGGCACTGCGAGAGAAATTCTTTATTTACTTCTTATGGCATTGTTTGGCAAGGAAAATATACCGGTTGTCATTAAACAGATATTTCAAGGAAGTATTAGGGAGACAGAAACCAGGAATGAGGAATATGATGATATGGAAGCAGTACTGGACTTGCTGATGACTATCGAGGCCGGTAACGGGAATCCTGCAAAAGTAAGGTTTGAGGAATGGGTACGGAAAACCAAAAAAGATTCCGACATCCTTCCCATACTGTTGGAAAACCGTTGGAACGCTGGAAATGGCTTTACCGATTGGCTGGAAGACGCTACCATTTCTACAGATGGTAAGCGTGAGTTGTTACAGAGAATGGTTGTCGAAAAAGTACATGAATGGGTAGGTCTGCTACGTAGGCAACCCGAAGAAAGCAAGGCTGTAATGTTTGTTGCAACCTATTTGTCAGCCCCTCTTCTTCTGCAAAGCGTGGCACAAGCGGACTTCCGTCAAGCAGCGGTATTGTCGGAAACGATTGAATGGCTGCAATGTAAAGCTGATGGGATTCCATTCCTTACCGGAAATGACAGGCTTCTTTCAACGGCTCTTTCTGAAGCATTGCTGTTCTTTATGCAAGATAGAGATACATTAGGTGGAAGATCCTTAACGGAAAAAGAGGTGGTAAAAAAGTTCCTGGCTCATTTGTATTTTGTCTATACCGGAAAGACTGATTTCCAAAGCGATGCGGAATGGACGAATTTACCGGTCAATCTGGCTGTTGACTTGGAAATGGAGGTATGGCAAGATGTACGGGAGGACGAGTTTGCTGATGTGTTGTTACAAAAGAATATAAGCAATACCATATTCAGTCATCATATTGTTTCCGTTTTGGAAAAGTATCCGGAGAAATTTTTGGCATGGCTGGAGAAGGATGCTGATCTGGTTTTGATAAAACGGATTGTCGATGTATCGGATATAACCATACTGGGACAATTGAGTCTGTTTTTGTCTGCCATTGCAGGATTTGAATATCCTGATGATTTCAGGCGGTTGACAGGCTGGCTCAGCCGATTCGCCAATGATCGGATATTTACTTCGGATATAACCAGAGTATTGCTGTTATGGGTAAGGGAAACAAATTGGAAAAAACAAACGCCGGAACAAATGGAAGATTATTTCATTTCCCGCCTGTTCGGTAAAAACGTAGCCCGATTACCGATAGAGTGGATTGCAGACAATACTTTGCCGGAAAGTGTACGAAAAAGAATGCTCTACAACCATATCTTCTTCCGACCGAAAGAACTGTTGGATTACATTCGTCAGTCTGTGGTACGGAATACATTGCATACAGATAAATGGTTGGAATGGATGAATACCGGAGAATGGCTGCGGCTGGTTGCAAGTCTGTCTCTTTCGCAAGCAGAACTGTTGCAGCAAGTTATGGATTACATATTGATAAGTTATCCGGTTCAAAAGGAACATTTAGAGACAGCTCTGGCAACCTATATCATTGAAAATCCTTCGGAAGAATGGGCGTACAATAGCAGGGAAGAGAAAATCCGCTCATTTGTGAAATCACTTCCTATCCTGCAAGAAAAAACAGAAAATGAACTTAAAAACATAGTGAATATGATAAGTGAAAAATTAATGCCGGAAGAGGAAAAGAATTGGTTAATCGGCGAACCGATGTCTGACCCTAAAATATTCTTTATTGATAATGCAGGTCTCTGTCTGCTGTCTGCGTGGTTTCTCCGATTGCTGAGTATGCTCGATTATCTGAACGAGGCAAGGAAGGATATCAAAGATACGAAATCAAGAATTCGTGCCATATTCTTGCTACAATACCTCACTTGCCAAGAAGAAAAGGAATACCAGGAAACAGAATTGGTGTTCAATCGTCTGCTTGTTGGGTTGCCGATGCATATCCCGTTGCCAAAACGGCTGGAACTGACTGCCGAGGAAAAACAAATCGCTGACAGCTTACTATCGGCAGTAAAAGCGCACTGGCCCAAGATGAACGGAACATCGATGAAAGGATTTCTGCAAAGCTTTGTTACCCGTACAGGTCGCTTGGAGGAACAGGACGAAAAATGGGTACTTACCGTGGACGACAAGGCGTTTGACATCCTACTCGATTCCATCCCCTGGGGATTCCGGCAGATACGTTTACCGTGGCTGAAGAAATATATACAAGTAAAATGGCACGAGAAGCAGGAATTCTGATATTGAATATTAAATAAAGAAATCGTATGGAAGCAGAGAAAGTACATCAGGAAAAAGTAGCACGTACCATACAGCAAAAGCAGGATGGCGGCGGTGCATTACAATTTGTTGATAATCGTATGGTAAACACGCTTTTGCAACGTGTTGGCTTAGAGGATGAAGAAGGATTTCAGATGAAAACTGCCCAGTTACAGTCTGATGAGGAAGAAGATACCTTGCAGGGTAAATTTGAACCTACTGTTCAGCGTGCGGAAGACGATGAAGAGGGCTTGCAAATGAAAGCGGATACTGTATTCCAACAGAAACCGAATAATACCGGTCTGCCTGATAATCTGAAAGCTGGGGTCGAAAGTCTTTCGGGGTTTTCAATGGATGATGTAAAGGTACATTATAATTCTTCACAGCCTGCCACTGTCCAGGCACTAGCTTATACGCAAGGAACGGACATCCATGTGGCACCCGGCCAAGAGAGGCATCTGCCCCATGAGGCATGGCATGTAGCCCAACAGCTGGCAGGACGTGTTGAACCTACTACGGAAGTGGGTGGTATGCCGGTCAACGACAATATAGGTTTGGAACATGAGGCAGACGTAATGGGTGCCAGAGCGAATAGCTTATAAAAGAATAGTCTATGAATGAATTTATCGGATGGTTCAATCAAGTTCTGACTATTTCTATCCAGCTTTATTTCCGACAGGAGTGTGAATACTCTTCGCTGGAAGAAGTAAAACCACCTGTAAACGGATGGTTGGAAAAGGTGACTGGCATTCCTGACTTGACATTTGACGAACGGACGGTGGTCATGTTGGCGTTGATGCCGCATGTCTGTCCGCAGATACTGGACATCTTTTTTGTACAAAACAAGAACTTCGACCGACAATATACGGAATTCGGTGGTTGGAAAGGCTTGTCACATGGAGGTTTTCTGCCAACTGGTGAGACTGCCTCTTTTATCCTTGCCGGAGAAGATATGGAAAAACGGAAAGGGGTGATCCGGTTTTTCCAAAAGGATCACTGGTTCTACACAAAGAATATCCTCCGTCTGGAAGGTGCCGGAGAAGGTGAACCCTTTCTCAGTGGGCAATTGCGTGTATCGGAAGAATTCCTAAGCCGTGTCTTGCTGGACAAGGAATATAAACCTGATTATAACATCGGCTTTCCTGCCAAACGCATTACTACGCAGCTGGAATGGGAAGATATGATACTGGATTATCAGGTAGCTACCGAATTGGAAGAAATCAATGTATGGATTTCCTCCGGTAAGACTGTCATGGAGGATTGGGGACTGTCCCGTATTCTGAAAGCTGGATACCGTTCGCTGTTTTATGGGCCTCCGGGTACGGGAAAAACATTGGCTGCAACTCTTTTGGGCAAGAAGAACGAGATGGACGTGTACCGGATAGACTTGTCCATGATTGTATCCAAGTATATCGGCGAAACGGAAAAGAACTTGGCAAAGGTATTCGACCTTGCCGAGAACCGGAACTGGATTCTGTTTTTTGATGAAGCGGATGCTTTGTTTGGCAAGCGTACATCCACCAATACATCCAATGACCGGCATGCTAACCAGGAAGTGGCTTACCTGCTGCAACGGATTGAGGATTTTCCCGGCATGGTTATTCTGGCTACAAATCTACGCTCGAATATAGACGAGGCATTCTCCCGCCGTTTCCAGTCGGTGATTTATTTTCCGATGCCGACGGAGGAACAACGGGCTGAGTTATGGCGGAATATGCTTCCTGGGAAATGGTTGGGAAAGGATGCAGAAGAGTTGATAACTATGGCAGCGGAAATGGAGCTTTCCGGTGGGTCTATTACGAATGTGGTGAGGCGGTGTGCATTACGTATGATCCAATCAAAGAAGAAACTGCTGGATAAAGTAATGTTGAAAGAGGCATTGCAGAAAGAAAAAATAAAATGTTGAATGTAAGTATACTTTTTTGATAGATTTAATTCATACAGTATTTATTGCATGGTTTAAGAATAAAAATGTATATTTGCGAAAACTAACTTTTAAACGTTATGAGTACAATTTTGCAATTAGCTCCACAGAATGTGTGGAAGCATTTTTATTCGCTGACTCAAATTCCCCGTCCGTCCGGACATATGGAGAAAATAACAGAGTTCCTTGTAAACTTTGGAAAAGGCTTGGGCTTGGAATCATTTGTCGATGAAATAGGCAATGTTATCATTCGTAAGGCAGCTACTCCGGGTATGGAAAACCGCAAAGGCGTCATTCTTCAGGCACACATGGATATGGTGCCTCAGAAGAACAATGATACTGTTCACGATTTTACAAAAGATCCTATTGAAACCTATATCGATGGCGATTGGGTAAAAGCTAAAGGTACAACTCTGGGAGCTGATAATGGTCTGGGTGTTGCTGCTATTATGGCAGTGCTGGAAGATAACGGCTTGAAGCACGGTCCGCTGGAGGCTTTGATTACGAAGGATGAAGAAACAGGTATGTATGGTGCTTTCGGTTTGAAACCGGGGACACTGAAGGGGGAAATTTTGCTGAATCTTGACTCGGAAGATGAAGGCGAACTTTATATCGGTTGTGCCGGAGGTATTGACCTGACGGCTACACTGGAATATAAGGAAGAAGCGCCCGCTGCTGATTCTGTGGCCCGTAAGATTACCTTGAAAGGTTTGCGTGGCGGACATTCCGGTCTGGAAATAAATCAGGGACGTGGCAATGCCAATAAACTTTTGGCTCGCGTGGCACATGATGTGCTGATTGAATTTGATTCTCAGCTGGCAAGTTTCGAAGGTGGAAATATGCGTAATGCCATTCCTCGCGAAGCGTGTGCTGTATTGGTGTTCAATCCGGAAGATACGGAAGGGCTGGAAGAGTATATTAAAGAATATGAGGCGCAAATCAATGCGGAATATGCTCCAATTGAAAGTGGCATTACTTTGACGATAGAGCCGGTTGAACTTCCTGCAGCTATTGTACCAGCTGAAATTCAGGACAATATGATTAATGTGCTGATGGCTTGTCAGGATGGCGTGATGCGTATGATTCCTACAGTGCCTGATACCGTGGAAACTTCATCTAATCTGGCAATAGTTATCATTGGTGGTGGTAAAGCGGAAGTACGTATTCTGGCACGCAGTTCTTGCGATACGATGAAAGAATTCCTGGCAGACAGTTTGACGGCTTGTTTTGCCATGGCAGGTATGAAGGTAGAACTAAGTGGAGGATATTCTGGCTGGCAGCCTAATGTGGATTCTCCGATTTTACATGCTATGAAGCTGTCTTACAAGCAACAGTTTGGAGTAGAACCTGCTGTGAAAGTAATCCATGCAGGTTTGGAATGTGGTATTATTGGTGCTAATTGTCCGGGCTTGGATATGATTTCCTTCGGACCTACACTGCGTTCTCCGCATTCACCGGATGAACGTGCATTAATTCCTACAGTTTCTAAATTCTACGATTTTCTGGTAGCAACACTGGAACAGACACCTGAGAAATAGAGAAATATCTATAGATTTTAAAAGCGGGGAGAATGTTTTTTAGAACATTCTCCCCGCTTTTTTTATTTGATATTTTTCTGTCTCTTATACACATCTGACGCTGCCGAC
>ERZ1027087.448-NODE-448-length-21719-cov-4.678360_pt1 | contig 21719 bp, 19 predicted proteins | sample MGYA00519413_ERZ1027087 | MGnify/ENA primary metagenome ERZ1027087 (study PRJEB26926, sample SAMN06164438) | human gut metagenome | biome: ENVO:00009003; feature: ENVO:2100002; material: ENVO:00002003 | host: Homo sapiens | place: USA | collected 2012 ...
ACTTCTAGCTTCGTCGGCAGCGTCAGATGTGTATAAGAGACAGCTATAAGACCCTTTTGCAGAGTTTGTCACTTTCTTATTTTGTTTATTTTACTAATAATCTTATCTTTATAAAGATAAATAACAATTAAATTTTAGCTAAAATGAACAGATACAAACAACCTAAAACAGAATGAAAGACCGACGCATGAGAGGATAAGCAGATAATCCAAAAGGCGGTTAAATGGAGCCAAACAGAGGGAATAGTCCTGCTTGTAGGAAAACCCAAAGACGAAATATTTCCCGAAACATTTATCTACATGTTTGCCCCTAATATGGCAGACATTACAAAGCCCGTCGAAATTGTCCTTACAAAGAATCGACAATACATATTTGGATGAAAGTGCGAACTTAACGAAATGGACGGGATAATCGGCACAATGACGGCTAACGAGGCACAAATCGAGGGAACGGGCGAAAAGGTGAATTTGTTCGACTACCACGTGAAAGCCGATACAATCCTATTCCAATACGTCACACCCGACGGACGGGACGAGGTAGTGAAATTCCCGTTAGCTGGATTTTGCGAAAACTATCTGATGCAGTTTGTAAAATAATTCGGTGGAGTTGAATTGCATCGTATCTATAAAGGTTAAGGAGAAAGGGCCGAAAAAATGCGGCGTTTTCCCTTATACATAAAATTTCAGATTAAAAACAAGGCAAATTTTTTCGTTCATTAGTTGGTTTGCGACAATTTTGATTATTTTCTGTAAAGGTCGTCGAGAATGAAGCAGTCCACACGGTTGCCCGTGAGCGCCCCCTCGCGGCCGACAGAGAGCAGGCCGCCCCGGTGACCGATGATCTCCACCTCATCAGCCGTACGCAGGTACTCCGGAGGCCTGGCTCCCCGCTTGATGGTCGTTTCCGGGAAAAAGGCCGCATATTCGGGCGAATCGATGATACGCTGCACGCGCCGGTTGAACTTCGAAGCCAACGAAGCCGAATAGGAGGCGATGGCGATCCGCAGATCGGGATTGCGCCCCAACAGGTAGGCGGGCAGCAGGGTCGAAGCCCCGACGCTCTTGCCATGCTGGGGCGGCATGGTGACGATAAGCCGGCGGACGCGCCCGGCGGCGAATGCCTCCAGTACGCGGTAGTAGGCCTCGTGAAACCACCGGAACTCCAGAAAGGGATAGACTCCGGCGGCAAACAGGCCGAACGGAGGCAAATCCCCCGCAGAAGCCGGTTCTGCGGGGGACAAGTCCTTCAATACATCTATATTCATAGGTCAGTAGTTTTTAAGCTCCGCCCGGTGGCACGGCGCTGCCGAAGGGAGGCGGAGGGTTTCGATACGCACGGGTCGGCCGGATTCCAGAATCGCCGCATCCGACAATCGCAGAACAGCGTTCAACTTTTCGAACGACAACGGAAAAACGGAACCGCCCGTTGCAGCGGGTATCGAAAACCAAGAACAATGTGTTCGGAAAAAGACCGCAGGAGGTGCCGCTCCGGATGGGATGTGCGATCTTGCGGAGTCGAATCAGAAGAGGTACTCCTTAAGCTCGGAAAAGGAGAAATCGTTGGGGCGTTCCCCCGCTTGGTCGGATGTATGGAATTCCCACCAGACGGGAACCAGGTCGTCGATTCGATCGGCGTCGCCTTCGGGCAGACACTCCTTCGAACGATAGATTACGATCGAGGCGACGAAACGACACTCTTTCGAACCGTAGTCGAATGAAAACGAACCGGAATAGAAACTCTTCTCCCCGATTTCATCCAACAGCTTGCGAGCGACGATACCGTATAACTCCGGAATAATTGGATAGGTCATCGTAAAAGAATTTAGTTCAATAAAAATTTTGCATAAACAAAATAAATCGTTTAACTTTGCAAGACAAAGATAAGTTCAATTTTTGAATTTAATACAAGAGAATCAAAATATTTACCATAAAAAATTTTGATACGATATGACGGGGGATCGCTTAAAACTATTGAGAAAGACAATAGGTCTGACACAAGAGCAGTTAGCTCAACGATTAGGCATCGGAAAGGCCGCCCTTTCGATGATCGAAACGGGCAAGGCGGCGCTCTCGTCCCGGAACAAGAACATCCTGGTTCAAGAATTGAATGTCAATCCGGACTGGCTCGACAGCGGAGAAGGGGAAATGTTCAATGCCGAACCCGATCTGACCGCCTACATGCACCGCACGGACAACACGCTGCCGCTGCAAAGCGTCCCCCTCTACTCCATAGAAGGGACGGCGGGCCTGGTGCCGCTCTTCGCCGATCACGCGCAGACGCGGCCCGTCAATTTCATCCACATCCCCAACCTGCCCAAGTGCGACGGTGCCATCTATATCGTGGGCGACTCGATGTACCCGCTGCTCAAAAGCGGCGACATCGTACTTTACAAACAGCTCAAGGATATCGGCGACATCTTCTGGGGCGACATGTACCTGCTCTCGATCGACATCGACGGCGAAGAGTACATCACGGTCAAATACATCCAAAAATCCGAGCGGGAAGGGTACGTGAAACTCGTCAGTCAGAACCCCCATCACGCCGACAAAGAGGTGGCCGTGGACCGCATCCGGGCCCTCGCCCTGGTCAAGGCCAGTATCCGGATGAATTCGATCCGGTAGCACGAAATCGCGCGAGCCGTTACGGGCCGTACCCGAAACCGGATTTCGGTGCAGCGTTCCAAATGTTCCGGTTGCGATGCCCGCAGCCGGGATTTCTTCCTATTTATAATTACAAAAAGCACAAAAAAAGCAAAGTTTTAACCAAACAATATTTTTTTAATTACGATTTGTGAGTTTTATCCGGAATATATTTCCTATATTTGTGGCATTATATTATAATGTTTTCGACAAAGGAAGGCAGGGTCGAATCGATCGAAACCGTGCCGGACACAGAAAACGACCCAATAAAGCAACCTTATTATATTACTAATTCACATACAGCAATGAATGAAAACAAGGTACAAGAGCTGCAAGATGTCGTGATCCGCTTTTCGGGCGACTCCGGTGACGGCATGCAGCTTACTGGCACGCTCTTTTCCGACACTTCAGCCTTGCTCGGCAACGGAATCTCGACATTCCCCGACTATCCCGCCGAAATCCGCGCCCCGCAAGGTACCGTAGCGGGTGTATCCGGATTCCAGGTGCACTTCGGAGCCAAAAGACAGCTCAACCCGGGCGACTTCTGCGACGTACTGATCGCAATGAACCCTGCGGCACTGAAGGCGAACCGCAAATGGCTCAAGCCGGGTGCAACGGTAATCCTCGACGAGGACTCCATTACCGAAGAGCACCTTCGGAAAGCGGGTTTCGCAACGCTCGACCCGATCCGGGAGCTGAACCTGGAAGATTTCAACGTAGTCGTTCCGAACATTACGGAGATGACCAAGGCGGCTTTGGCGGATTCCGGTCTGGACAACAAAGCGATGGTCAAGTGCAAAAACATGTTCGCACTGGGTATCTGCTTCTACCTCTACAACCGTCCAGAGGATCATGCGAAACACTACCTCGATTCAAAATTTGCGAAGAAAAATCCGGCTATAGCCGAAGCCAACAAACGCGCTATCGACGCCGGTTACAACTATGCCGCCAACACGCATCAGTTCGCCAATACATATACCGTCGCATCGGGCCAGATGGAGAAAGGCACTTACCGGTCGATCAGCGGTAACGTCGCAACGGCATGGGGTCTTTGCGCCGCATCCGAGAAGAGCGGTCTGCCCCTCTTCTGCGGTTCGTACCCCATCACTCCGGCTACCGTCATTCTCGAGGAACTCGCCAAACGTAAGGACCTCGGTGTGAAAACCGTACAGGCCGAAGACGAAATCGCGGGTATCTGTACGGCCATCGGTGCTTCGTTCGCCGGTAACTTCGCCGTGACGACCACGTCGGGTCCCGGTCTTTCGCTCAAGAGCGAGGCATTGGGTCTGGCCGTGATGACCGAGCTTCCGCTGGTAGTCGTGGACGTACAGCGCGGCGGCCCCTCGACGGGTCTTCCGACCAAGACCGAGCAGAGCGACCTTCAGCAGGCCCTCTACGGCCGCAACGGAGAAAGCCCGGTAGCGGTCATCGCCGCCTCGATGCCGAGCGACTGCTTCCACTACGCATTCGAGGCCGGTCGTATCGCCATGGAGCACATGACGCCGGTAGTGCTTCTCTCGGACGGATTCATCGCCAACGGTTCCGAACCGTGGAAGATCCCTTCGATGAAGGATTACCCGACCATCAACCCGCCGATCATCGACAAAACCGAGGACGGAGGCCCTTTCATGCCCTACGCCCGCAACGAGAAGCTGGCACGCAGTTGGGCATTCCCCGGCAAAGCAGGTCTGGAGCACCGTGTAGGCGGACTGGAGAAAGACAAGCTGAAAGGCAGTATCTCGATCGACCCACAGAATCACCAGGAAATGACGAACCTGCGTGCCGCGAAAATCGCCAAGATCGCCGACTACATCCCGCACCAGACGGTTTACGGCGACCCGGAAGGCGATCTGCTCGTAGTAGGTTGGGGCGGTACACGCGGACACCTGCAGAATGCCGTCGATAAAATGCGTGCCGAAGGCAAGAAAGTTTCGCTCTGCCACTTCAACTACATCAACCCGCTGCCGCACGGCGTCGCCGACATCTTCAAGCGCTTCAAGAAGATCGTGGTTTGCGAGCTCAACGAAGGACAGTTCGCCAACTACCTGCGCGGCAAATTGCAGCAATTCGACTACGAACAGTACAACAAGTGCGAAGGCCAGCCGTTCACGGTGACCGAGCTCACGAACAAGTTTCACTCTTTACTGAAATAAAGCCATGGCAGATTACAAATATACTCCGGCAGACTTCAAAAGCGACCAGGAAGTAAGATGGTGTCCCGGCTGCGGTGACCACGCAATTCTGAATGCCGTACAGCGGGCCCTGCCCGAAATTGCCGACCAGACCGATACGCCGCACAACCTCTTCACGTTCATCTCGGGCATCGGCTGCTCGTCGCGCTTCATTTACTATATGAAGACCTTCGGCTTCCACTCCGTACACGGACGCGCCAATGCCATCGCTACGGGTGTGAAGACTGCGAATCCGCGTCTGAACGTTTGGGTTACCTCGGGCGACGGCGACTCGCTGGCCATCGGCGGCAACCACTTCATCCACGCGATCCGCCGCAACATCAACCTCAACGCGATCCTGTTCAACAACGAGATCTACGGTCTGACCAAAGGTCAGTACTCGCCGACCTCGAAGCTGGGCAAAATCACCAAGACCTCGCCCTACGGTACGGTCGAAAAGCCGTTCAACCCCGGCGAACTGGTGATCGGCGCGAAAGGCACCTTCTTCGCCCGTTCGATCGACATGGAGGTGAATCTGACCAAAGAGTGTCTGATCGCAGCGGCGAAACATCAGGGTATGTCGGTCACCGAAGTTCTGCAAAACTGCGTGATCTTCAACGACAAGACCCATGCGGCTTTCGCCGGAGACAAGGCTACCCGCCAGGAGCACACCATCACGCTGCGCCACGGCGAGAAGATGCTCTTCGGCGCCAACAACGAAAAAGGTCTGGTGTTCGAGGATATGCGCCTGAAAGTCGTAACGGTCGGACAGGACGGCTATACGCTGGACAAGATCCTGACGCACGACGCCCACACCAAAGACACGACGCTGCACTCGATGCTGGCCGCAATGAAATATCCCGACTATCCGGTCGCACTCGGTGTAATCCGTTCGGTCGAGGACGAAATCGTTTACGATCAGGCCGTTGAAAAGCAGGTGGAAGAGGTGAAAGCCCAGAGCAAGATCCACTGCGTGGACGACCTGCTCCACTCGGGCGCTACTTGGGAGATCTAATCTTCAAGATATATTCGAAACAAAAAAGCTGTCGAAAACGACAGCTTTTTTGTTTCGATAACAGAGAGAACCGATCTGCAGGAAATATCTCAAAGTTTCAGCACTTCATCGACTCCCATATCCTTATAGGTGGACTCCAGCTCCTCGCCCCGGTCTGAAATAACCAAGAGCTTGTCACCGACCTTCAGTTCGGTATTGCCCTGTGGAACGAAATAATCTCCGTCACGATAGACCATCATCACCAGCGTATTCTCCGGCAGGTTGATCTCCTTGAGCGTAGCGCCCCCCTGAAGCATCGATTCATTGACAAGGACCTCGGTAAATATCGACGGAATATCTTCGTGGACATCGACCCCGAAGGCAGGACTCTTTTCGGCATACCCAAGCCCGAGCAGATTCGCCATCCAACTTACGGTCGTACCCTGCACCAGCAGCGAAAGAATCGTCACCAGAAAAACCACATTGAACAACAACCGCGCTCCCTCCGTACCGGCCAGCAAAGGATAGGTCGCAAAAATAATTGGCACAGCACCGCGCAGACCGACCCAGGAAACATAAAGACGGGCTTTGGTCGTAAACTTGCGGAAAGGAGCCATACAGGCGAACACCGTGACGGGACGCGCAATGAACATCATGAAGGCTCCTACCAGACAGCCCAGCATCAGCACGTCGGGCTGCAAGAGTTCGTCGAGGTTGACGAGAAGACCCAGCGTAAGAAACATCACGATCTGTACCAGCCAGGTGAAGCCGTCGAAGAAGATCGTCAGCGAACGTTTCTGCGTCAACTGGTTATTACCCAACACCAATCCTGCCAGGTAAACAGCCAAGTATCCGTTCCCGCCAATCAGGTCGGTAAACGAGAAGGTAAAGAAAACGAAAGCGAGCAAAAGCACCGGATAGAGCGAATGATTGCTCAAATTGATCCGATTGATTGTCCATACACCGATCCGGCCGATAGCGTAGCCCATCAGACCGCCGAGCACCATCTGAATGACGAACTTTACGATACTCATCGGTACGCTCACGGCTTCTGCGCCGCCGGACAATACGCCGATCAGCACAATGGTCAGCACGTACGCCATCGGGTCGTTCGAACCGCTCTCCAGCTCCAGCAGAGGGCGCAGGTTCTCGTTCAACCCCTGTTTCTTGCTTCGCAGGATGGAGAAAACCGAAGCCGAATCCGTCGAAGACATCGTCGCGGCCAGCAGCAGCGCCGCAGGAAACGATACGGCCAGCCCGACCCATGGGGCAATGAGCGTGACGAAACCCGCTACGATCACCGCCGTCATGACGACTCCGGCGGTCGCCAGTACGATACCCGGTCCGATCACCGGTCGTATTTCCGAAAACTTGGTATCCATACCGCCCGTGAAAAGGATGATACAAAGAGCGATCATACCTACGAACTGGGTCGCTTCGACGGAATGGAACGAAATGAAATTGATGCCGAACAGCATACCGACCCCCAGAAAAAAGAGCAAGGCCGGGGCGCCGAAACGATAGGCCGCCTTGCCGGCCATTACAGCGACGAAAAGAAGCAAGGCTCCGATCAACAGAATGTTTTCGGTCGTAATGATATTATGCATAGGAAATCCTTATATAAATTTACAAAAAAATGCCTGTCGCGTACAATCGCTGACAGGCACCGCACCCTATTGAGGAATGAATAGGTAAGTAATCGTTCCCGACTGTCGGGCAGGCGCCGAATCATCGATATTGAAAAGCGAGTTGCGTGCAGCTTCCAGCGCAGCCTCCCGCATACAGTCATCGCCTCCGGAGGCCACTTTTGCAGCAACGACCTCTCCCGAGGGATTGACCGTAATACCGACGACCACTTCGCCGCCTCCCTCGCACTGATAGGCCGGCACCTCCAGATAACGGCGCGTCCGCACGGGATCGGTCAGCGAAAAGGAAACCGTGACCCGTCCCTTGGCCCGACTGTCCTGTGTCCGATCGTCCTTGCCGCTGCGCCCCATACGCTCCCGAATCGCACGCTCCTCGGCCAATCCCTGCTCGTAAGCGTCCCGGTTGGCCTGCATCCGTTCGCCGACCGCTTCGGCGGATTCTTTCAGCGACGAGGACATCGAGCCACGGTCGTCACGCGACCGCTCCTCGAGCGCATTCTCGTTGGAATACTGGTTGCGCACATCCCGCCAATCGCCGCCTTCCTGCGCCTGTTGGCGAGCCCGTACCTCCTGTTCAAGACGCATCTTCTCCGCCTCGAGCTCCGCTAAAGTTTTCGTATCAATGATTATGCCTTGCACGGAAGGTTTGGCCCCCACGACGATTTTTCCCACCATAAAGGCGATCGCAAGCACCAAATAGGCAATCAACGTGACACACAATCCGATCCGATGGTCGTAAGCCCATTCTCCCGCATCGGTTTTTTTCTGCTCGAAGGGAAGCTGCAATTTCGGAGGACGAGGAGTTCTGTCGGGTGATGCCACGGAATTTCGGTTTATCAATAATTTAGGCAAAAATACGATTTTTGAATAATATTTCCTATATTTGCGCGCAAATAATGCGATAAACATTTCCGAAAATGACGGTCGGCCCCACACACGTCGGGACCCGGCAGTCAGCGGGAATGTATGTTGCGATTTGAATAAATTCAGATTATGGCTGCCAAACAACAAACCCTCAAAGCCCCGATCTCGTTTTCAGGTACAGGCCTCCACACCGGCGTCAAAGTGACGATGACGGTACATCCCGCCCCGGAGAACAGCGGCATCGTTTTCCGCCGCATCGACCTGGAAGGCAAACCCGAAATTCCGGCCCTGTGCGACTATGTCACGGATACCTCGCGGGGTACGACCATCGAAAAGGATGGCGCACGCGTTGCGACCATCGAACATATCATGTCGGCCCTCTGGACCCTGGGCGTGGACAACGCCACGATCGATGTCGATGCCGGTGAAACTCCGATCATGGACGGTTCGGCCAAAGAATATGCGAAAACAATCGTCGAAACCGGCCTGCAACATCAGGAAGCCGAACGCACCTACTACCACGTCACCGAAAAAATGGTCTATACGATTCCGGAAAAAGGCGTGGCCATCATCCTTTACCCCGACGACGAATTTTCCGTATCGCTGCACGTGGACTACAACTCCAAGGTGATCGGCAACCAGTATGCGACATTCGACCCCGAAGACGATTACGCCGCGAAGATCGCCCCCTGCCGCACCTTTGTCTTCCTGCACGATCTGGAACCTCTGATGAAGATGAACCTGATCAAGGGCGGCGACCTGGACAACGCGATCGTCGTCGTGGAGAATCCCGTCCCGGACGATCAGCTCGAACATCTCAAGAAAATTTTCAACAAACAGGATATCCGCATCACGGGCGGCTACCTGAACAACCTGGAGCTCCGTTTCAACAACGAATTGGCCCGCCACAAGCTCCTCGACCTGCTGGGCGACTTCGCCTTGCTGGGCAAACGCATCAAGGGCCGCGTATGGGCCACTCGTCCCGGCCATTTCGCCAACACGGAGTTTATGAAACAGGTAAAACGGACCATCCGCCGCGAAGGCGAAAAGCCCCGTTTCCAATACGACTGCCGCAAACCGCCCGTCTATGACATCAACGATATACGGCGGATGCTGCCCCACCGTCCGCCGTTCCTGCTGGTGGACCGCATCTTCTACATCGACGACACGACGGTAGCCGGCATCAAGAACGTCACGATGAACGAGCCGTTCTTCGTGGGACATTTCCCCGAAGAGCCGGTCATGCCGGGTGTGCTGATCGTCGAAGCGATGGCGCAATGTTGCGGTATGCTGGTATTACGCAGTATTCCTGATCCGGAGCACTACTCGACCTATTTCATGAAGATCGACGGCGTAAAATTCAAGCGCAAGGTGGTTCCGGGCGACACCCTTCATTTCGAAGTTCAACTGCTGGAGCCCATCCGACGAGGCGTAGCCGTAGTCGAAGGCAAGGCCTTCGTCGGCGAAACGCTCGCCTGCGAAGCCACGATGATGGCCCAGATCGTTAAAAATAAAGAGTAACCGCACATGATAAGCAACCAGGCATACATCCATCCCGACGCGAAACTCGGAAAGAACGTAACGGTGGAGCCTTTCGCCTACATCGCCGGCGATGTGGTGATCGGCGACGACTGCTGGATCGGCCCCGGGGCCGTGATCCACGACGGAGCCCGCATCGGCAAAGGCTGCAAGATCCATACGGCCGCATCGATCGCCTGCACCCCGCAGGACCTGAAGTTCGTCGGTGAAAAAACGACGGCCGAAATCGGCGACTACAACGAAATCCGCGAATGCGTCACCATCAGCCGGGGCACCGCCTCCCGGGGCAAGACCGTCGTCGGCAGCCACAACCTGATTATGGCTTACGTGCATATCGCCCACGACGACGTGGTAGGCAGCCACTGCGTCATGGCCAACCGCGTATCGCTCGCCGGAGAGGTCGAAGTCGGCGATTGGGCCGTTATCGGCGGCCACGTAGCCGTACATCAGTGGACCCGCATCGGAGAGCACACGATGATTCAGGGCGGCGCGTTGGTGGGCAAGGACATTCCCCCCTTCATCACCGTCAGCAACAACGATCCGGTACGTTTCGCCTGCGTCAATCGCGTCGGTCTGAGCCGCCGCGGATTCACGCCGGAAACGATCCCACAAATTCACGACGCCTGCCGCATCCTCTTCCAGAGCGGCCTGAACTACCTGAACGGCTGTGAGGAGGTCGAAAAACAGATTCCGCAAAGTCCCGAACGCGACCGACTCATCCGGTTCATCCGCGAATCGCAGCGCGGCATTATCAAGCCCTACTCTCCGAGCAACGAAAAAGACGAATAATTTTTCAACACAAAGGTTTGAAAATAGGAAAACATTCGCTATATTTGTAGCGTAAACGGGTATAAAGAGGTAAGGGGACGAGCAAGTCCCCTTATTTCGTAGATATATTCACCGCTCCCGACCGGCGAATCATCCGCACGATTTTCTCGACCCGCATGCCCTCGCATGCCCATTCCGTCGGGAGAAACCGGCAGTTGCGGGCCATGCGGGGACCCGATTACAGCTCCTGCTACAACAGGGACAAGATTCGGGCGCGAATAGTGCTCCTTGCGATGCAATGTTCGAAGAAAACGCAGGACGCAAGACGATGAAAACGAACGGGAAGCGACGATTCCCTACATTTTCGTCAAAAAGCCGAACGCCTCCGGGCCGGCCGCAAAAACGACTGAACGAACTTCAAGTTTTCGCCGAGGAAGGACAGAGGTCCGGATTTGCACGGACCGCCCGCACCGAAAAACGACTTTATTGATAACATCAGCAAATATGATCGATTGTACGAAAATCACCGAAATAGCCAATGCCAAACTCGTCGGCACCGACCTGTTCGTAGTGGATTGCACCTGTTCGCCCGCCAACGAAGTGGAACTGCTGATCGACAGCGACACCTCGGTAGGTATCGAAACCTGCGTGGAGCTGAGCCGCGCGATCGAGGCCGAATTCGACCGCGACACGGAGGATTTCTCTCTCACGGTAGCTTCGGCAGGCATCGGCTCGGAACTCAAGCACCTCCGCCAATACCGCAAACTGATCGGCAAGCCGGTCGAAGTGCTGCTCAAAAGCGGCGTGAAGATTCTGGCGACGCTCGACGAGGCGGACCAGGAGGGACTCACCCTCTCCTACGAGGAGAAGCAGGCCGTAGAGGGTAAAAAGCGGAAACAGACGGTGCGGGTTACGCGCCGCTACCCTTTCTCAGAGATCAAATACACGAAGGAATACCTCGATTTCAAATAGTGGAAATTCAAAAATAAACAAGATAAAAAACCAATGGATAATCTTAATCTTATCAGCAATTTCGCAGAGTTCAAGGAGCTTAAAAACATCGACAAGGCCACGATGATCGGAGTCCTCGAGGACGTTTTCCGCCACGCGCTTCAGAAGCAGTTCGAGACGGACGAGAATTTCGACGTGATCATCAACCCGGAAAAGGGCGACCTGGAGATCTGGCGAAACCGTACGGTCGTGGAGGACGGCGCGGTGGAGAATCCGAACATGCAAATCGCCGTATCGGAGGTTAAGGCCATCGATCCGACCTACGAAGTGGGCGACGAATACGTCGATCCGATCAAACTTGAATCGTTCGGACGTCGGGCCGTGCTGTCGCTGCGTCAGAATCTCGCTTCGCGCATCCTCGATCTGGAGAAGGCCAACCTTTACGAAAAATATTCGGAGAAGGTCGGCGAGATCATCACCGGCGAGGTATATCAGGTATGGAAGAAAGAGGTGCTGATCCTCGACGACGAGGGCAACGAGCTGATCCTGCCCAAGACCGAGCAGATTCCCAACGACTATTACCGCAAGGGCGACACGATCAAGGCGATCGTCAAGAGCGTCGAGATGAACAACAACCAGCCGCGCATCATCCTTTCGCGCACGGCCAACCAGTTCCTCGAACGGCTCTTCGAGCAGGAGGTCCCCGAAATTTTCGACGGTCTGATCACCCTCAAGAAGATCGTCCGCATCCCCGGCGAGCGTGCCAAGGTAGCCGTCGAATCCTACGACGAACGCATCGATCCGGTCGGTGCCTGCGTCGGCATGAAGGGATCGCGCATCTACTCGATCGTCAAGGAGCTGCGCAATGAAAATATCGACGTGGTAAACTACACGACCAACCCGCAGTTAATGATCCAGCGTGCCCTGAACCCCGCGAAGATTTCGAGCATCACCATCGACGAGGAGAAGAAGACAGCTTCGGTCTATCTCAAGCCCGACCAGGTATCGCTGGCCATCGGCAAGGGCGGCCTGAACATCCGGCTTTCGAAGATGCTGACCGGCTACGATATCGATGTTTACCGCGAAATCGAGGAGGAAGACGTTGCACTCACCGAATTTGCCGACGAGATCGACGGCTGGGTGATCGACGCCCTGAAAGCCTGCGGCTGCGACACGGCCAAGAGCGTGCTGGAACTGCCCGTCGAAGAGATCGCCGCCCGTGCCGACCTGGAGCTGGAACAGGCACAGAAAGTCGTCGAGATACTGAAAGCGGAATTCGAGGAGTAATCCGTCCCATCGCACAAAAATTAAAACCGATATATGAGTAACGAAAGAAAATTAAGACTTATCCAGGTTGCCAAGGAGTTCAAGGTGGGATTGAATACCATCACGGACTTCCTGCAAAAGAAGGGTATAAAAACCGACGGTTCGCCCAATACGCTGGTGGAACCGGACGTCTATGCCGTTCTGGAGAAGGAATTCGGCGGGAGCCGAATTACCGGCAACGAACGGGAAAGCATCCGGGAGCGAATCTCCCAGAAGCAGGCTACGATCACCCTCGAAGAGGCACAGAAACAGACGCGCGAAGAGGAGCAGGAGGTAATTATCAAAAGCAACGTCATCAGCGTCAAGGACGAACTGCCCCAGCCCAAAATTCTGGGCAAAATAGATCTTTCGCCCAAGCCCAAACCGGCTCCGAAACCGGTAAGCAAACCGGCGGCAGAGCCCGTACCGGAGGCTGCGGCTCCGAAACCGCAGCCGGCACCGCAACCGGCCGCCCCCAAAAGGAAGCGGCACCTGCCTCCGAAACGGCTTCCGCAGCCAAACCCGAACCGGAAGCGGCGCCCAAGAGCGACAACATCTTCCGCCCCGCCGTGCAGACCCTCACGGGCCCGCAGGTACTCGGCACGATGGACGTATCGGGATTCACACCGGGCAACCGCCACAAACGCAAACGCCTGAGTAAAGAGAAAGTGGACGTGACCCGTACGCCGGCAGGCAGCCCCAAGCCGGGCAGCAACGGCAAATCCGCCGCACAGCCCGGCCGCGGACAAGGCCCGCAATCCAACCAACCCCGTCCGGGAGAGAACAAGAAGACCCGCAAGGACAAACTCAAAGCTCCGAAGCCCGTCGTTCGGCCCGAAATCAGCGACGAGGAGGTTTCGAAGCAGGTGAAAGATACACTGGCCCGCCTGACGTCGAAAAACGCCAAGAGCAAAGGTTCGAAATACCGCAAGGAAAAACGCGAAGCCGTAGCCGAGCGCATGAACGAAGAATTCCAGCGCGAAGAGCAGGAACGCTCCATCCTGAAGGTCACCGAATTCGTGACCGTAGCCGAGCTGGCTACGATGATGAACGTTTCGGCGACCGAGGTCATCACGGCCTGCATGAACCTGGGCCTGATGGTATCAATCAACCAGCGTCTCGACGCCGAGGCGCTCGTGGTCGTAGCCGAAGAGTTCGGCTTCAAGACCGAATTCGTATCGGCGGACATCCAGGAAGCCATCGGCGACGACGAACAGGACAGCGAGGAAGACCTCGTGCCGCGACCGCCGATCGTAACCGTCATGGGACACGTCGATCACGGTAAGACTTCGCTGCTGGACAATATCCGCAAAACCAACGTCATCGAAGGTGAGGCGGGCGGTATCACCCAGCACATCGGTGCTTACAGTGTAGAGCTGAACGGCCAGAAAATCACGTTCCTCGACACCCCCGGCCACGAGGCTTTCACCGCCATGCGCGCCCGTGGTGCCAAGATCACCGACGTAGCGATCATCATCGTCGCGGCGGACGACAACGTGATGCCCCAGACCGTCGAGGCGATCAACCACGCCCAGGCAGCAGGCGTCCCGATGGTTTTCGCCATCAACAAGATCGACAAACCCGCAGCCAACCCCGACCACATCAAGGAGCAGCTTTCGCAGATGAACTACCTCGTGGAGTCGTGGGGCGGCAAATACCAGGATCAGGAAGTTTCGGCCAAAAAGGGCCTGAATCTCGACAAACTGCTCGAAAAAGTGCTGCTCGAAGCCGAAATGCTCGACCTGAAGGCCAATCCGAACCGCCGCGCTTCGGGAGCCGTCATCGAATCGACACTCGACAAGGGCCGCGGTTACGTAGCTACGGTGCTCGTACAAAACGGTACGCTGCACATAGGCGACGTAATGCTTTCGGGCATACACACGGGCCGTGTGAAAGCGATGTTCAACGAAAACGGCCAAAAAGTGACCGAAGCTGGCCCTTCGACGCCGGTACAGGTGCTCGGTCTGAACGGTGCTCCCCAGGCAGGCGACACGTTCAACGTCATGGAGGACGACCGCTCGGCCCGTGAAATCGCCAACAAACGCGAGCAACTCCAGCGTATCCAGGGCATCATGACCCAGAAGCACGTGACGCTCGACGAAATCGGACGCCGCATCGCCATCGGATCGTTCAAGGAGCTGAATATCATCGTAAAAGGCGATGTCGATGGTTCGGTTGAGGCTATGTCGGGTTCGCTGATCAAGCTCTCGAAGGAGACCGTGCAGGTGAATGTGATCCACTCGGCCGTCGGTCAGATCTCGGAATCGGACGTTCTGTTAGCGGCGGCCTCGAATGCCATCATCGTCGGCTTCCAGGTCCGTCCGTCGGCATCGGCACGCAAGCTCGCCGAAAAGGAGGAGATCGAAATCCGCCTCTATTCGATCATCTACGATGCGATCAACGACATCAAGGATGCCATCGAAGGCATGCTCGAACCGGTGATGAAGGAAGAGATCGTCTGCTCGGCGGAAGTCATGGAGATCTTCCGAATTTCCAAAGTCGGCACCGTCGCCGGATGCGTCGTCCGCGAAGGCAGGCTCCAGCGCAGCACCCCGATCCGCGTCATCCGCGACGGTATCGTCATCTACACGGGCAAGCTCGGCTCGCTCAAACGGTTCAAGGACGATGTCAAGGAGGTGCTCACGGGTCAGGACTGCGGTCTGAACATCGAATCCTTCAACGACATCCGCGTAGGAGATGTCATCGAAGGTTACGAGCAAGTCGAGGTAAAACGCAACTAACCGAATGCAAGGAATCTTATCTAAAATAAGAAAAAAGAAATGAACACTCAGATTAAATTCACAACGGCAGCCGAAGCCGTGAAAGTCATCAAATCGGGTGACCATATTCACCTCAGCTCGGTCGCTTCGGCCCCCCAGTGCCTGATTAAGGCCATGTGCGAACGCGGCGCCAACCACGAATTCAAGGATGTGCACATCCACCACCTGCACACGGAAGGGCCGGCTCCCTATGCCGATCCGCAGTTCGAAGGCATCTTCCAGCTCGACTCGTTCTTCGTGGGCGGGAACGTGCGCAAAGTGACGCAGAGCGGTTATGCGGACTACATTCCCGTCTTTTTGAGCGAAACCCAGAAGCTCTATCGCAGCGGCACGGTACCTTGCGACGTAGCGATGATCCAGGTATCGACGCCCGACAAACACGGCTACGTTTCGCTCGGCACCTCGGTCGATGCGACCCTGGCAGCCATGGAAACGGCTCGCACGGTGATCGCGGTGGTGAACAAGCACGTTCCCCGTTCGTTCGGCGACGCGATGATCCACTCGTCGAAAATCGACCTCTTCGTACAGGACGATACCCCGCTGGAAGAGGCGCATTTCACCGAACCCAACGAGATCGAAACCCGCATCGGCAAGCACTGCGCGGCCCTGATCGAAGACGGTGCGACGCTTCAGATGGGTATCGGCGCTATTCCGAATGCGGTTCTGGCACAGCTCGGCAACCATAAGAACCTGGGTATCCATACCGAAATGTTCGCCGACGGCGTTCTCCCGCTGGTGGAGAAGGGTGTCATCAACGGCGAAGCGAAGAACATCGACAAGGGCAAGATGGTTTCCACCTTCCTGATGGGTTCGCAGCGGGTTTACGACTTCATCGACGACAACCCGGGCGTACTGATGATGGACGTGGGATACACCAACGATCCGTTCATCATCGCCAAGAACGACCGCGTAACGGCCATCAACTCGGCACTCCAGGTGGATATCACCGGTCAGGTTTGCGCCGATTCGCTGGGCACGAAATTCTATTCGGGCGTCGGCGGCCAGATAGACTTCATCTACGGCGCTTCGCTGTCGAAAGGCGGCAAGGCGATTATCGCCATGCCTTCGGTGACCAACAAAGGCATCTCGAAGATCGCTCCGGAACTGACCTGCGGCGCAGGCGTGGTAACCACCCGCAACCACATCCACTGGTTCGTCACCGAAAACGGCGCCGTCAATCTCTACGGCAAAAGCCTGCAGGAGCGTGCGCGGCTGATCATCTCGATCGCCGATCCTTCGGCCCAGGAATCCCTGGACCGGGCAGCATTCGAGCGCTACGGACAGCACCACCACTACGTGAAAAACTACATGGGCAAATAATAACCGCCCCTCGAAATGAAAAGCGTCCCTTCACGGGACGCTTTTTTGCATATATACGCACATTCGTATCCAATCGACACAAGGCCGCATCGGACAGGATAGGAAAATGACGGAACGAACGTTACCGCGCAGGCTTATGCAGTCCGAAACGCTCGGCGACGGCGTTGCGGTATTTCCGGGAAACTTCGAGAGTGACCCGCTCTATGGTCACATCCGTCATAGTGACCCGGGACACCCGCTCGGCATTGACCAGCCAAGCACGGTGGATGCGTATGAACCGATCGTCCAACAAACGCTCCCACTGCGAAATCCGGGTTCGCGTAGGATAGAGCCCGCCGTCCGCCGTGTGCAGAAACACTTCCGTGTCGTTGGATTCGACATAGAGCAATTCGCCGACCGGAAGCGTCACCTTGCGGCGCTCCGAGATGAAGCTCACTGTTTCCATCCGCGGCAACCGCGCTTTTATCCAGCGGTCCAGCAGCCTCTCGGGGATAAGGACCGCAGCCAGCAGCAACCCGATGAAAACCGGATTGTAGAAAAGAACGTGGAAAACCATCCCGTCACCGGGCAACCAACCGCTCCAGATATAGCGATGCGCCAACAGCAACGCCAGCCATTCGATGACCAGTATGCCACCCGCAACGCCGGCGACCGCCACGGCCCGACGGTTCGAAGCACGCAGCGCCCCCGGCAACGACAGTTTGGCGCAGAACATCCCGGGCAACATCGTCGTCGAAAGGAACACCCCCTGCCGAAACTCATACCCGCAGCTCGCCATCACCGAAGCGAGCATCAGTACCACCACGCACCAATAGCCGATCATCACCGAATGTCTCATATCCGTCGTTTTCGCACAAAGGCCCGCAACAGACCGCGTCCAGTCGGCGAAACCGAACACCGGAGTACGCCCTGCAGCAGCCGTTTATTGTAAATTTAGCAAAATTCCGGTCGCAACGCAACCTCTCCGGGACGCAACAGCGGCTTTCGACCGGCAAAGAGCGGGATTCGACATTGGATTTGCAGCCGAGTCTCCCTACCTTTGCAATAGGATCGATCCACTCAATGTCAAACCTAAAATCATTACGCAATGAAACGACTGCTTGCAACCGGCCTACTGCTTCTGCTGGCCTCGGTCCCGCTCTTCGCACAGGAAAAGGTCGCCATCGTACCGCCTCCGTCCGCCGACACATCGGCTGCGGCCGATGCCGAATCGACATCGGCGACACCCGGCGAGAAAACCGCCCTCCCGTCCGCCCAAGAGATCACCCGCACATTACCGACCGAACCGGGGAAAGAGCCCCAACTGAACGAGCATGAGATCGCCATTCTGAATCCCGAAACACAAGAGTGGGAGGTCAGCGAATTTGCAATATCGGAAAGCCGACATTCACCGGCCGATCTCTACCTGGAAGGCGGCTACGGCTGGATGACCGCACTCACCCTCTGTCTGATCGCCATGCTCTTCTGCACATGGAAAGCGCCGCGCTGGATCAAGGAGCTCGGATTGCTGGCCTGCACCCTCGGAGTGTTGAGTATGATGATCGGCTTTTACTCCATTCTCCAAATCATCCAGACAACCGGATACTCCGTCACATTCACGCTGCTCTCGGGCGGTCTGCGCGTGGCGTTCATCGCTCCGATCTACGGCCTGATTATCTACGCACTGTCGCTGCTGCTGCGCATCGCCGTAAAACCGCGCATCTGACTCTCCGGCCCGTGCGGGTCGTACCGGGGACATCGATCTTCGGCACGACCCGCACCTGCCACAGCAAAGACGAGTCCCGGGGCAAGCCGAGCACCTCGTACCGCACTCCGGCACCGGACACGCACCGACACGGGCCGCGTGACACAGCTCGATGCAAAATCCCGGACAGATATCCGCATCCCCCGAAACCGTCCTGCCGCAACACCGACGAATTACCGACTATACGACCGCACAATGAGCAAAGCAGCAACGAATCCCCCGATCGCATTGCCGCGACAGGGCGATCGACTTGTTCCGGCATTTGAACGCGACCGCCCCTGCATACCGGTTGAAATGCCGGCCCCTGTCGCCTCCCGGAAACAGAAAAGCCTGCTTCCCAGCAGACTTTTCCACACACAATCTTTAACAAATAAAATTTCTTGGCAAAAATTTTTCTAACCTTTCATCAACCCTATTAACACTTATCCCTTTTCACAATACAAAGATCGTTCTATTCATTATCTTTCACAATCGCCTGAATCGGCTAAAAAACACAGAAAACCATCCCCATTACAAGGGATAAGCCACTAAAAGCCTCCTTTGGAGAGCAGTATAAATCCATAAGACCCTCTGACGCCGCGATAGACCTCTCAAAAAATCACCTCGCCGCAAGACACAACTTACAGACGATAATACCCGGATAATTCTTTATGTCCCCCTCAAAGTTCCCCTATATCCCTACCTGTCCCTATTAGACAACCGTAAAACTCCGGCCGAAATCGGATCGTGTATTTTACATCGAGAGCGTATCGAGATTATGTTGGAACGCCTCCCAATAACGCCCCACCTGATAACCATCGACAAACCCATGATGGAAACTTACAGCCACAGGCATCGTACGGCGTCCCTGCATATCGACCATTATCTTTCCGAATACCGACAAAGGGATATTCTCGCCTGCATTCTGCGGAAACTGGAACTGTAACCCTGTGAAGCTATACCACGGATTCACACTTATAACAAACGTGTCCTTCTCGGAATCGGCTCCGTACGCATCTCCCTCGCCCCGCATCGCGGCTGCAATGATCCCTCGCGCTTCAGCGACGAACTCCTCCAGCGTATCATTATAGGGAATGATAACCGATGCAAAGGAGTGATCCTCACGCGCAACCGCCGTATTGAGCCTGATCCGATCATATAGCCAGACCTTTCCATCGACCTGCCTGTACCTCAATGCCTCAATGGAATTGACAGCCCGTATCGAAGCGTACATCGCATAGTGCGAAAACTTGATACCCAGCGCTTTCGCCCGAATATACGCTTCCGTTACATCGACCTGCGATGTAACACTGTAATAAGGATTGGCGAAATCCCGGAAAAAAAGATAGTTCTCCCGACGATTCCAATTATCAATATCTACCGGATGTTTCATAGTCGCACATAATTATCCCCAAACTTACAAAACATACGGAATTATCCGCGAGTTTTTCGGCGAATAATATGGATCATACATTCAAACCGGCCCGTGGCAGCGAGCGGCATCTTTACCGATCGTCCTCGGTCCCGATTCCATATCGACATATACTCGTCCTTTCCACAATTTTTTTGGAAACAGCAAACTCCGGACTATATGGGATATAGTTGGGTCAGATAATCTGTTTACCAATAAACAAAGTATAGGAAACGATTTGACCGTCGGGTTTTTGAACGGTATATGTAGTTTCTCCCTGAAGTTCCAAACCTTTTCGTTGCTCTTCCCAGGTTATTTCTTTGACAGGACGATTATTTATGGCTACAATTATATCACCGATTTCGATACCGGCTTGCTCCGCGACTCCTCCTTTATATAGGCCATTGACAATCCAGCCACCGCAAATATCCGTACGGTCACCAGTAACCATATGCGTCACCGACGATTGGGCGTAGGTACCCTGATTCTCATTGCGTTTGACCCATACAGAAGAACTTACCGGATCCAAAACAATGTCGTAGAGCGACCAGATCTCATTACCTATTATACCTATATAGGGTCTGTCCGACGATAATGCCCCCTTTTCATTGAGCGAGTAATCTATCACGATATTTTCGAGCGTATCGACCATACAGAATTTTGCAGCCCTTATCGTAACCTCCTCAGAACCGCCGCCGATACCTCCGGCCTGCGTACGAAAATATGCCTTCGGCACATCCATAAAATTGAATGCAGACGCCGTTTCATTCGTGAGAATAATCGTGGAGCCGCACCCTAAATCCATTCTAAACCAACCCTCCAGGCTATTTTCATCGTCGATTTGCAGCGTCGCCTTTACATCGATACGGTTATCCTCGAATCGAGCGTCGAGTTTTACATAATTATCGAGCTGTTCAGCTAACAACGGTTCTTTTAACTGGCGCAAATAGCTCTCGCTGAAATTGATTTCCAGAGGATTCATCAATAGATGAGTATTACCTAACAAGCCGTCAGTGTGCCTCCCGAGGAGATCACGCAACTTAATTATAGGTGTAATCTCGTTTTGGTATTCCCTCGCCCCGCAATGGACTGTAATCGGATCGATGAATATTTCTATGCGTTCAGGCTCGCCATTCCCCGCACCTCCCATTTTAGCCTTACCTTTTCGTCCGAAAGCGTTTTGCAGATTTTTGAGTTTCAAATAATCTTCGTCGAGATAGAGAAAGTCAGCTCCTGTATCGTAAATAAGGGTAACGGGAATAGTATCATTCAAGGTCGATTGCAGGTACAGATGTCCGTCGAAAACAAACGGAATAGCTCCCTCAGGAACAGCAGCAATGCTTTTCAACGAAAATAAAGCAGAGAAAAAACAAACTAAACAAAATATTTTCTTCATAACCGAATCTATTTTTCAGCATCTATCTCTAAATGGCCCCATCTAAGAAACGCTATATTGATTTTATTTCAAGACAATTTAACGAATTCTCTCTATTTTTCAAACGATATTCAGCTCATTAACAGGATTTCGGATTCGGGCGCCATCATTCCCGGCTTTTGGCTGCGTTTATAAACCGCCCCCCCCACTACGAATACGTGCTGTAAAGCGTA
>ERZ1027087.458-NODE-458-length-21539-cov-7.313163_pt1 | contig 21539 bp, 14 predicted proteins | sample MGYA00519413_ERZ1027087 | MGnify/ENA primary metagenome ERZ1027087 (study PRJEB26926, sample SAMN06164438) | human gut metagenome | biome: ENVO:00009003; feature: ENVO:2100002; material: ENVO:00002003 | host: Homo sapiens | place: USA | collected 2012 ...
CTATAAAATGCCCTATTTACCTATAATATATAAATAATTTCAGCCAACAGCTTAGCAATCATAGAAAACTAATTTGCGTCAAACAAATGTTTTTTTTAACATTCAAAAAGAGAAACAACTATGGACGGAAGATGTAAAAAGACATAAAATTACTAGTTAAATCAACAATCTACAAAACCAGTAAATATTATTTTTTAGAGAGACTGATTACTCTTACTTCCTCACAATTGAGCATGTGGCCCAAATCATATAAATTTCCGTATCCTTATATTTACACTTGGTTTGATATAATTTTATCTCCAAACTAACATATAACAAAATATGTAATTAACCTAAAAGTCACAAGACCAAAAGACCTAGTTAGTTTAAAACCAAGAAAGAAAAAGTTTATGATAAATTAGGATCAATTTTCCCAGAGAGGCTGATACTTTTATCCTTTCGCATTCAATAAAGGCTTAAACTTCTCTAAAGCACGCTCCAAAACTTTCTTTGCTTCATCCATTGTACCATAGAATTCACCGCCGGAAGCATTCAAATGTCCACCTCCATTGAAGAATTCGGCAGCCAATTGATTACAGGGAAATGTGCCTACCGAACGCAACGAAACTTTAATCATTGGCTTCTCCGTATCTTCACGTAAGAAACAGGAAAACACCACATCCTTTATACTCAGAGGAATATTTACAAATCCTTCACTGTCACCCCGGATATAATCAAAGCGTCCCTGTTCGTTTCTGGTCAACGAAATCAAGGCTGCATGATAATCAGAATACACCTTCATTTGCGAAAGCACATATCCCATCAACCGCAAACGGCTCTCAGAGTAAGTATTATAGACTTTCCTGTAAATATCATCTTTATCGATGCCCTTGGAAAGCAACTCGCTGATGATAAAATAGATTTCCCGGTTATTGGAATTATAGGTAAAGCCACCCGTATCGGTCATCATACCGGTATAAATACACTCTGCTCCTGCTTTGGTAATTTCATTGAAATAACCCATACGGCATATCAGACGGAACACCAGTTCGGAAGTGGAAGATATATTCGGATGTGAAATTGTAATATCACAAAATTCTTCGGGATACAGATGATGGTCTATCAATATCTTTTTCCCTTTTGCTGCCTTTACGGCATCTGCCATTGCATCAATACGGCTCAAAGCGTTGAAATCCAGACAACAGATTATTTCGGCCTCAGATATCAGCTTATCGGCAAATTCTTTGTAGTGATCGTAAAGTAGCACATCTTTGCTGCCCGGCATCCATCTCAGGAAATCGGGAAAGGCATTCGGCACAATGACATTTGCCACCTTATCCTGCGAATTGAGGAAATGCCACAATCCCAATGAAGAACCTATGGCATCGCCGTCCGGCGCTACATGGGCAACAATAACAATTCTCTCCGCATGCCCCATCCACCTGGCAAAACGGTCTATCTTAGCTTGTTCGATTACTTTAGTCAACATACGCTTAATCTATGATTTACAAACAGACGGCTGGAGTGCCCCCATTCATCTATAACAATTTGAAGCGACAAAAGTACGAAAAAGTTCGAGAGTTGAGGGAAAGTGATGCAGGTTTTATTTAGCTTTACCCACAGGCCTCATTTCCCAAGGCTTTTTTCATGCTCTTCGTAACCGGCGAGATTATATAGAACAGGGATAGTACTAGGCTATCCGCCCTCTGCCTGTTAATAGCATGCGGTAGTTCCGAGCAATCTGCCGTGATAAAGGTTTCCGAAAAACATTGATGCATGAAGTCCGTGCAACTCCCTCTCCTGCCGATGGCACATATGTCAAGGTGAATCCGACGCGTTTCATGTGCCCGGACAAATTCCCTCATTTAGGTCCGGTGCTGGATGGAGTTCCGGGACAGGTAGATGAAAAGCCAAACTCACGCATATCCGGCTTCAACTTCTTTGCAAATCCGTGTATAATAATAATGCCTTATATGTTATCTATCAGCAGCCCTTATGGTTCCACATCCCATGCCTTGGCCAATCAAAACGCTTTCAACACCTTCTTTGGGGGTAAAGCTATCTTTTATAGCAGCGGGCATCGTACCGGATTTACAGATGATCATTGTATGTATGCCTACCGGAATACCCGTGCCCATAACTCCATATTAGTAAACGGTATGGGTCAAAAGATAGGGACAGAAGGCTATGGTTGGATTCCCCGCTACTATGAAGGTGAAGAAATCTCTTACGTTGTAGGCGATGCCTCCAACGCCTATGGGAAAGTAGTTTCTCCGTTGTGGCTGGAACGCGGACGTTTGTCCGGCACTCAATTTACACCGGAGAAAGGTTGGGATGAAAATAAGCTGGAATTCTTCCGAAGACATATCGTTCAGCTCGGACACTCGGGTTTGTTTGTTGTTTACGATGAACTGGCCGGTAAAGAACCGGTAGAATGGAACTATCTGCTGCATACGGTGGAACTGCCTATGGAGGTTGTTAAGGAAGAAGGAGGATTGCGCATCTTGGGTAAGAATAAAGCGGATGGAATATCAATAGCTCATTTATATTCTTCACAGGAGATGACTTATGCACAAACGGATACATTCTTTGTAGCCGCCCTTGACTGGAAAAAGCGTCTTGGCAAAACTCTTGCTAATCATTATCATTTTACGGCAACGACAACTCCTTGCAATAAAGTGTTTTTTCTCAATATAATCGATGTACATGGAAACAACCGTGCCGATGCCGTGATAAATCATCAGGGAAATCGCATTACAGTAGAAGGATGGGTTATTGAATGTAATCTGGATAGTGAAGGTAAAGCGTTCCTGCGCATAGAGAACAAGCAGAACGGTGCTTCACTGGACTTCAACTATAATTCGAATAAGGGTGCTACGACTATCGTCGATCAGGCAGGCGGAAAGAGAATAGAGAAAAGACTGGTTGATTCCCTACCGAAACCTGAAATATAAAACCGAATATTAAATCATGAAAGCTAATAATATGGTAAAACAAATTCCAATGAAGCATCTGGCATTTTTTTCTTTGCTATGCTCTTCTGCGGCTTCTGCGGCCGAACGTCCCAATATCATCTATATATTCACGGATCAACAGACAGCCAGCGCCATGAGTTGTGCCGGAAATCCAGACCTGCACACTCCTAATCTCGACCGATTGGCAGCGGCTGGCGTAATGTTCAATAATGCTTATTGCACTGCTCCGCTTAGTGGTCCTTCACGTGGAGCCATGTTTACGGGGCATTATCCGGATGCAGTAGGACTGTCAGTCAATGGTTCACCGATGCCCGACTCTCTCAGGACACAGACATTAGGCACCTTAATAAAGAATGCCGGATATGATTGTGCTTATGGCGGTAAATGGCATCTTCCTCTTCTTGATGTCCCCGACAAAGAATACGGCTTCGACAACATATACAAACATAGTGACGACGGACTGGCGGAAGCTTGCGCCGAATACCTCTCACGCAAACATAAAAAGCCGTTTTTCTTGGTAGCTTCTTATGACAATCCACACAATATCTGCGAATACGCACGGAGCCAAAACTTCCCTTATGGAAATATCGATACGCCTGATATACGGGACTGCCCGGGAGTACCTGCCAATTTCGCCAAGAATCCTTACGATGCCGATGTCATTGAAAGCGAAAGAGCAAACAATTATAATGTATATCCAACTGACGGTTTTACCCCCGAAGACTGGCGTATGTACCGTTATACCTATTATCGTTTGGTAGAAAAAGTAGATAAGGAGATCGGAAAAATTATTGATGCGATTGATAAGAACGATCTTTGGAAGAATACAGTAGTGATCTTCTCCAGTGACCACGGAGATGGTATAGGGGCTCACCATTGGAACCAGAAATCTGCTTTATATGAAGAAGTTATCAACATTCCTCTTATTGTAACCCTGCCCGGCAAGAAGAATGCAGGCAAAGTATTGCCTCAGCTTATCAGTAACGGTATAGATTTCTTCGCTTCCGTATGCGACTGGGCAGGTGCCAAGATGCCGGAAGGGGCAGCCGGAAAGTCTTTCCGGAAAGTTGTGGAAGAAGGCAACCCACAAGCCTTGCATCAAGAATACATCATCACCGAAACACGTTTTGACGGTAGCAAGACAAGAGGCTGGGTGGTACGCAGTGAACGCTATAAATATGTGCTTTATGATAAAGGAAGACATCGTGAACAACTGTTTGATATGCAGAATGACAGAGGGGAAATGAGAAATCTGGTTATGGAAAATGCATATAATCAGGAACTGCAAAAACTTCGTGATGTCCTTGAGAAATGGATGAATACATATAATATACGTCCAAGCCGCCCAAAACTGCACGATGTTCCCGGTAAAAAACTCGTAAGCACAACCCGATATCAGACAGCTTATAAATAGATAAGAAAAGATTCGTGAAATAGTGCGCATTGCAGGGTTTTAAGATAATATTAAGTTTGCGCATTGATAAAATGATTAATATTGACGGTCGTCCCCATTAAGAGAAACGAAAGTTCCCATTAGGAGAAACGCAAGTTTCTATTAAAGGGAACGCAAGTTTCCTACTGTAGGGAACGACAGTTTCCGAGGCAGGAAACGATAGTTCCCACCTGTAAAAAGATTCAATATGCTATATATCAGCAACATACCAAAGCTATTATTACAACAAGAATAGATTATTCCAACAGTCCTGCCAGATAAGAGCAAGCACCCGAATCAGAATATTATGCGGTGTAGGTAACTGATTTGCCTACACCACTCAGCATCCTGCCTACACCTTCTGAAACGCCTATCAATAAAGCATTTAAAGCACATTGGTGTAGGATGTAGGCAAATGGCATCAAAAAGTAGATTTGTAACAGACTTATTGCTGACTTCTTTTTGGAGTCTTAGCACCTTTTTTATGGAATTTGCAAATCTCTTTCCTCTTCAGACAAAACACCGGCAAAAAGAAGAAAATACCGATAATAGACATAACCAATCCGCCAATAGTACCCGCAGCCAACGGGAACCAGAAAGCCTCCTTATCCGTCCCCACCATAAATGGAATGAAACCCAGAATGGTGGAAACCACTGTAAGAAAAATAGGCAGTATCTTTGCATTCCACGCCTTTGTATAGGCACGAAGCATGGAAAGCCGGGGAAAGCGACGACGAATGCTATTATACTCATTCAGAATATAGATACTGGCATTTACCGTAATACCACAAAGCAGCACAAACGAAGCAAAACCACCCTGATCAAAATTCAGGCGGAACCAATAGAATGTAAGGAACACTCCGATATAAGATACCGGAATAACAAAGATAATAGCCAAAGGCTGTTTCAGAGAATTGAACAGAATACTCGTTGTAAAGAAGATAATGGCAATCACAACCAGCAACAACAGGTATTGCTTGTTATCTTTCTTACCCCATGACCACGATTGACTATCCGATTCAGCAGTATACCCCATCGGAAGTAATTTATTAAACTCTTCCAAGTCCCGCTTCTGTATTTTATTGCCTTGCTCGTACGAGCCGATATACTCATATTGCAGACAAAGACGATATTGCTGATTCTCTTTGGCTATCTGTTGCGGCATCTGCCCCTTCTCTACCGTAGCCAATTCGGAAAGTTTATAATGCTTTCCGCCATCCACACCGTAAGGAAAAAACTGCATGGCCCATACATCATAGTCGTGAGACTGCCGGGAAGAAAGCCGGATACTTTCCGTACCGCTTTCCGTCACCACCGAACCCACCTGCATATTCTTGCCGAATATCGGCTGGATAGCGGAGAACAAGTGCTGGGCATTAATCCCTTCCTGGGCCATACGTTCCTTATTCAGATTGAAGTAAAACTCTTGATAATCGTCTTTCCACCAGGAAAATTCCGACTTGATAAACACTTCCTTGATGCGACGGTGCGAAAGTAATACCTCCTTCAGTTTTTCGGCCCATGCATAGAGTTCATCATAATTGTAGCCATACATCTTGATGCGATAAGAACCTGCGCTCTCACGAACATCATTACTAAAGCCCTGATCTTGCAAACCATATACATCCCAGCTACCACCACCTAACTCAGATACTTTACCAATCAGATTCGCCTTTAACGTATAAGGGAAACCACTGTGCTGATACTCTTTCTTGAAATAAATCTGAAGATTAGCCCTGCGTGCATTATAGACAGAAGCATGAAACTGCTTAATCTCCTTGAAGCCGCTAAGATAAGTTTCCACACGTTTCACCAGCGTATTCATCTGTTCCAGCGTACTTCCATTCGGTAAGTTCGCATTCGCATAGAGCACCACTTCTTCGTTGCGACTAAAATAACTGCCTTCGTACACTTTCTGCACAAACAATCGGAGACTACCCCCTAAAGCTTTATCCACCACAGGTTTCACTTTCTCTTTATAAGTAGAGGACCCCAACGTCTTGTTATACCGTTCTATCCATTTACCTTCACCCTCCAATTTCTCAGGAAGAAGGAAAACGGGTAGCCCGAAACCAAGCAGGAGCAAAATGCACACCGCCACCCTCCAGCGCAGAAGAAAGCGGATGAGCAACTGATAGAAATGCGTGAAGTAAACAGTCAGCCTGCGAATACGTATATGACTCCGCACCCAGCGTTTCACGCTCTGCATCCATCTGTAAAGACGAATCTTCTTCCACCAACCCAGTCGAGAGGCCTTCCCCGAAGACTTCTTCACAAGCTTTATTCTATCAATCATGGCCGGCACAAAAAAGAGAGCCACGAAAAGAGATACCGCCAGATTAATAATCACCACAGCTGCGAAGTCCTGCAGGTTCAGGCGGATTTTCTCATCCAGAAAGAAGATAATAACCAAAGCCCCCATTGTGGTCAAGGTAGCCGCCAGCACGGACATAAAAGCTTTCAGATTACGCCTGTGCAAGATGTGATCCGTCATCACAATGGTACTGTCTATCACAAGATTCAAGGACACAGTAATCCCTGCCAATGAATACAGTTGCATCTCCAAACCGAAAAGATAATAGAAAATAACCGCCACGGAAATGTTGACAGCCAGGCTGGTAACGATCAGCAACAGATATTTCAGATTCAGCGTAATAATCCAGACGAATACCAGCAGGATCAGTACTGTCAGCCCCGTGCGGAAATAAATTTTATTCAGTTCCTCGCGAATATACTCCGTAGCATCATAGCTGGTATGCACCTCGTAGCCGGGCGGCAAAGTCAGACGTATTGCTTCCATTTCCTGCATCACTTCATTGCTCAGTTGCAATTGGTTAGCAGTCTCTACGGCCGTGACAGACATATAAATGGAATTCAGACCATTGATACGGTAATAGCTTTGAGGAGCTTCTTCCATACGGGCTACTGTCACCAACTCGTCCAAACGGACAATCTTCCCGTCCGAAGCAGTCACCGTGATGTCCGAAGGAATAAATTGCCCGCTGACTCCATCCGGTATCAAAACCAAACGTATCCACTGCTTACCACCGGACGTATCCATATTGTGCGTTCCCAAAAACTCTTTATTATAATGTAACTGGATGGCCCGTTGGATATCAGAAATGCTGACTCCCAGCGTCCGCAATTGTTCACTGTCGTATTCCAACCGCCATTCCATCGGGGTAGCACCACTTAAATCTATTTTATAAATACCTTGCAACTTAGCCAGACGCGGCTTGATATGTTCTTCTGCATACTGCTGTATCAGTATAGGAGTGGACGGTGCATTCAGTGTGAACGATAAGAACGGACGGGCTGTATTCGCATCGGGCACCTTCATGTCGATATATGGATAACTGACACCGGAAGGCAGTTGCGACCATGTCTGCCGGATAATAGTAGAAGCCTCAAAACGTACCGCATCCACATCAGCGTGTTTATCCAGATCTACCGTAATGGAGCCGTAACCATTGCCTGAAGTAGAGTACATTCCCTTTACCCCTTTGATGCGGGCCAGCATGGACTCCAGTTTGCTTGTCGCCTCCATCTCTACCACCCGCGACGAAGTGCCCGGCATGCTAAAGCGCACCGTAAAGCCCGGTAATGTGCGCGACGGGTTCAGCTTGACCGGAAGCATCGGAACCAAGGCCAAACCCACCAGTGCTAGACAGACAAAGGTGACGATGAGGGTGAAAGGGGAAAGGCGATTCATTCTTTTTTTAATTATTAATTACTAATCACTAATTACTTATCGGGCATAGTCGAACTTGTCAGAAAGAGAGAAGCCGCTGGCAAAATCGTGCAGGGTTAGCTTGCGGATTTTGTAATAGTTCAGCCAGTAGTTTTTCAGGGCTGAGATATAGTTGCGCTGGGCTTCTTGCTGACGGTTCAATGACAAGGTAAGGCTACTGATATCCGCCTTACCGATGATGAAGCGTTGGCGGGTTTCATTGTATGCCAGGATGGAAAGGTCGAGGGCTTCCTCGGCACTTGTCACCAAGTCTTGCTGGACATTGAAATCACTTACGGTCATAATGACTTCTTCTTCAATGCTGATTTCGTTCTGACGGGAAGAGGTCTTTACTACATTCAGATTGTTACGGGCCATATTATATTTACCCTTACGCACTCCCCAGTCCACTAAAGGAATGGAGACGCTGACGGATACCATTTCCTGCTGCATAGGGCGGTTGTAGGCTTCTCCAAATTTCTCCGCCACCTGGTTGAAACCGACACTGGCGTTGATACTGGCGTTGAAGCGGGATTCTTTCTTGGTCTTGTCTACATTCCGCTCTGCTTCCAATATGTCCTGGCGTAATCCAAGGAAGTTCGGGTTGTTGGAACGGGCGGCATCCAAGGCAGCATCTACAGGAATGTTTAGTTCTCCGGGACGGCTGGGGAGAAGAAGCCGTATCTCTGTATTCTTTTCCAGATTGAGGAAAGAAGCCAGCGAGAACATGGCACGTTTCAATGAACTTTCAGCATTCTGCAAAGTGTTACGGGCATTCACCACGTCCAGCTTCAGCGTCAGAAGATCGGCGCGACTGATAGAGGCTATCTTCAGACGTTGCATACCAATACGATAAAGCGTATCGGAAGAAGCGACATTCTCTTTTGCCAAGTCATACTCAGCCTGCGCCATGGCAAGTGCAAAGAAATAAGTAGTGGCCTGTTCGGAGACCTGCTCGGCATTGTAGATATATTCCTTCTTAACTTTCTCGTATTTCAGCGGTTCAATCTTTCGTTCCCAGCGAAAAGGATTATAACCTACCAGACTTTGCGAATAACCTAAACGAACAGGGACACTGGTATACTGCGTGTAGGGATTGGAACCGAAACTACGCATATAGCCCAACTCGGTATCCAAATAGAAAGTACCACCCGTCAGGTCAAAGTTTTGCCTGACAGCCAAGTTACCATAGGCATAGAAAGACTGTTGGCTACGGTAAATATCCAAATCCTGTTCGGAGTCATAACGCTTCGTAATGTCACGGTTATACTGTGCAGGAGTCATATTCAGTGTCAGACTCGGCAAGCGATTTGCCTTATAGGTGCGATATTCCCAATAGCCTGAAAGATACATATTTTTGGTACGAAACGCCTCCAGCGAACTGTCGTTCGCCATCTTAATCGTCTGTTGCAAATCCAGCGTTACCTGCTGTTGCTGTGCGACGGACGGAAGCGCCTGTGAAAGTCCTAAAAGAATAATTAAACCAAGTTTCTTCATTATATCAAACTTTTAAATATGAGGTATGAGGTATTAAGTATTAGGTATTAAGTATTAAGTATGAAGTATTAAGTATGAAGTATAACCATACGGCATGATAGCGCAGCCTTATACTTAATACTTAATACCTAATACTTAACACTTCATACCTCATATTTCATTTTTCTTTCTTTATAAATAAACCAATATATCAAAGGGATGATGAACAGACTGACCAGCGTACCGATAAACATCGCCCCAATCATGGCAATGGAAAGCGGTTTCTGCAATTCCGAACCCATATCGAAAGAGAACAGCAACGGCACCATGGCAAAGATGGTGGTCAGCGAGGTCATAATGATAGGACGCAACCTGCGCCTTCCCGCCTCATGAATAGCTTCCAGAAGCGGCATCCCCGTCTTACGCAATTCATTAATCGCATCCAGTTTCAAGATGGAGTCATTGATAATGATACCACACGTAACGATCAGACCGATGGCAGACATCAGGTTTAGCGTATGCCCGCATATCCATAACAATACAAGGGCAAAAGCTACGTCTATCGGTATCTCCAGCAACACAACAAGCGGTTGCACAAAACTCTCGAACTGTGCTGCCAGAATGAAGTACATCAACAGAATGGAAATAAACAGAATAACCACCAGTTCATCCAGCATCTTCCGGTTAGAAAAGAAACTTCCTGAAAAAGCGGTATCCCAATCGCCGGTAGCATCCACCACTTCCTTCACTTGCTCCATAAGCGGTTCCGCCTCTTTTACTTCATAAAAACGGAACGGAACATATTCTCCGTTACGCCCTGCGGTAATCGCTTTCAGATCTTCCGCCGGTGCCACTGATACCAGCTCACGCAAAGGCAGATATTCAACACCATATTGATCCGCCCGTGTCGGAACGAGTGTTTCCTGTAAGATGCTGTTAACAGTTTGTTCCTCTCCCACAATGCTGATAGGCAGATATTGCTGGTAAGAATGAAGAGTGGCTATGCTGTTTTCTTTAAAAGCAGTTTTCAGTATGCGATACAACTCGTCATACGAAACATTATAAAGTAGCAGTTTTTCTTTATTGATACGGATATTCAGCTGATTTTCAAAGGCAATACCCGTGGGAGCATATCCTGTGCGGGTAGCAAACTCAGCTTCCAGATTACGTAATTCATCCGCCGTCGGCACCTTTTCTTTATTGCGGGAATAAAGTTCGGCCACCACATCGGCTTCTCCCGTCACAAACAGTTTCTCAAATACCGTCTCGGGCGGTGAAAAAGAAATCACGGCCAATGGATACTCCGCTTTGAGGACACGGTAAACCTTTTCCTGCAAAGGAGCTATCTCAGAAGGATTCTTTGTCTTGAAATAAAGTTCTGCTTCCGAAGAAGAAAGAGCCTGCTCCCGGTTCAGGAGATAGTCCTGTTGTCCGACGGCGGCAGTCTGTTCGATAGTCTCTGTCTTAAACAACTCAAATAAATTGTCTACCCTGCGACGATTCTCGTCCACATGGATATTCTCATTCCATTCCACACGGGCTATCAGCTCGTTCTGATCTATTTCCGGCATACGCTCTTTTCCTATGAAATAGAACATGAATACACACAATGGCACGGAAACTATGCAGAACAATACGCTTGCCGTTTTATGAGCAAATATAAAATCAATCCCGGCATCATAGAAACGATCGAGTGTATGATCCTTTATAGGATTATTGATCCGGATACGCGAGAACCATGATTTGCGCAGCCCCGTCCGGTAAACCAGCATATAGAGCACCGGCAGCAACATGATGCCCGTGAAGTAAGAAACCATCAATCCAACGGTTACCGAGAAAGCCTGATCGTAGAAAATGGCTCCGGCAATACCACTCATAAAGATCAGTGGTACAAACACCGCAATGGTAGTCAATGAAGAGCTGAGCATCGGAGTGACCACCTCACTGGTACCCGCAATACAGGCACGTTTCAGCGAGTATCCTCTTTCCCGATATTGAGAAATATTTTCAGTTACGATGATGGAACTGTCGATCATCATACCCAGTGCAAGAATCAATCCGGACAGGGATATGATGTTCAGTGACATCTTGAACAGATAGAAAAAGAGAAAACAGATCACAATGGAAACTACCATACTCAGTCCGATGATGAAAGGAGATTTGACATCCCCCAGAAAGAGTACGGCTACGATACAGATAAATAGAAAGCCCAACGAAAGGTTTTGTTGCAAATTGGAGATAGTATAATCCAAAAGCTCTGTCTGGTTTCGGCTAACGCTGAATTCAATGTCAGGATATACACTCTGAAAATAATTCATGGTGCCGCCAATAGCTTGCTTCATATCATCCATATTCTCGTCCGCTTGCTTGATAATGGCCAATGTCACCGCCCGTTTACCATTGCTCATGGATACACCTTTTTCCCTGACGGGAACAATACCTATCCGGCAGAACTCTTCCAGACGGATGATACGTCCGTTTTTGTTAATAAGAATATTCTTCACATCTTCCTCCGTACGCAACAGAGTGGAGAACTTGATATTGTATTCATAATATCCATCGCGTACGGTCATGCTGCCCGGTTCCACATTATTTTGGGCAAGGGCTGATTCTACATCCTGTATGGAAAGTCCCAGTACGGCAAGCTTATTTTCATCGGGAACAATCTGCAACTGACGCTCCACCAATCCTGTAATGTCCACCATAGCTACCTCTGTCAGCTGCTCGATACGCCGTTTGATGACGCTTTCGGCAAATTCACACAGGTCGAGAAAAGCACGTTCGTCCGTTTGTCCGTAAGCACTGTCATTCTTCAGGGTGAGGCTGAGATAGAATACCGGAATATCGGTAGCACTTGCTTTTACCACTTTAGGACGGTCCGTATCCTTAGGCAGGTAGTTCATGGCGGCGTCAATCTTCTCATTCACCTCGATAAAAGCAAGATCCGTATTGGTGCCGAAGTCGAAATTCAGTCGGATAAGGCCTGCACCATCATGAGCTTCGCTATCCATATCTTTCAGACGAGCCACCTGGATAAGCTGTTGGCGCAACGGTTTCACCACAGTATTCTCCAACTCACGCGCAGAAGTATTCTGTGCCGAAATTTGTACTGTAATCTCCGGGATGGCAATATCCGGCAGCAAAGATACCGGCAACGTGAAATACGTCACCATACCGACAATAAAACATGCGGTAAACGCCATCAATACGGCAATGGGCCGCTGTATCAAGAACTTAACCACCCCTTTTATTTTTTATTTTCAATAACTTTCACCGGTGCCTCATGAGCCAGGTTCACATTACCTGTCACAATCACCACATCTCCTTCTTGTACTTCATCTTCCACAATGGTGTATTCATCGGAATTTTCCAGTACGGTCTGCACGTAGTTCCATTTCGCTTTATTATCTTTCAGTGTAAAAATCACCTGCTTACCGGAACGCAATACCACGGAACTCTTCGGAACAACCAGCTGTTCACCTAGCGAACGATGTACATTAACCCGTATGTTCATGCCATTAAAGAGCTTGCCCTGTCCGTTGACAACGGCTTTCACTTTCACCATGCCTTTATCGTCCACTAGAGGATTGATTTCGGAGATACGTCCTTCGTATTTGGCAGAAGGATCCGCATAAGGGGTAACAACCACTTTGTCGCCACCTTTGATAAGAGGGAGTTCACTCTCCAATACAGTAAAGTCAGCTTCCATGCCCTGTGAACCGATAATTGTACAGAAAGCGTCTGAACTGCTGGGAGCATTATAGGGTTTGGAAAAGAGATTAGCCACCACTCCGTCAAAAGGAGCAACCAGAGTGGCATGTTCTTCTTCGTATTTAGCCAGTTCATATTGAGAAAGGGTCTGATCATAGCCGCTTTTCACCCGTGCCAGTTGCATGATATCATCAGGCACATTGGCAGTATCATCCGCTGCATACCCCTGCCCTATCAATACATCCTGCAATTCCAACTTAGCTTTCTCCAAAGCATCCTTGGACTGTGCGGTCTTATTCTTTAAACGGAATTTATCCAGCTCTGCCAGCTTTTGTCCTTTGTGCACCCGGTCACCGTTCTTCACATAAATCTGCGCTACGATACCCGAACTTTCAAAACGCAAATCTGCCATTCCTCCGGCCACTATCTTGCCATTACTCACCAACTCGTGATTGAATATCTGCCGTTTCAAAGGCAACACGGTCACTTCATTCTTCTCATCCGGCAATACGGTAGCTACTCCTTCATCGGCGGCCTCTTCTTTTTTCGCACCGGAACATGCTGCCAACGCAAATAGTGCCAGACAGATCAAAAACCGGTAGTTCTGTGTCTTTATCATTTTATATTAGTTTTTCCGTTTACACTTAGTGTATGCAAAAATAGTCGTTTTCCCTTTACGAACCGCCATATATATATGGACAAAACAAGACAGGTTACAAACCATTAATTTTCTAATTATCAAATAAGTATATTCTTGCCCATCCCCAAACAGGTGGACAAGAACATACCTCCTTCCTTATTTAGGGACTGTAATAATCACTACCGGATTAGAATCGTCCGTCAATTCTTTCAGTGCCGAAAGTTTTTCATTTTCTGCCGCTTCAGGATTTTCTTCCAACCAAGTCATCACTTCTCCGGCATCAATAATCATTCCATATTCTCCCAGTGCGCTGTATGCCTTGGGACGGAAAGCCATAAAGCTGGTCAGGTCATCTTTTATACCTTCCTTTTCGGCATACATCTGGATAGTATTTGCCTTCCGGTCGTAGATTCCGTTAAACGTTTCCGGTTCATCTGTATACAGTCCCCGGATACACTGAAAGAAAACAGTATGATCCGTCTCAAAGATACATCCCACCAACAAGCGTTTTTCGTTATCTTTGGATTCGGTACGTGCCTCGGCGCCCCAATGCCATTTACCGGTGGAGAACGCAATATAAGGTGTCAATTCATTCCCTTCCACTGTATAAATGGTATCATTGAAATTCTCTTTATAACGTATCTTATTATCACTTTTCCACAGGAAAGGAATACCCGCTACACTTGCCGAGGCATCTCCACTTTTGAATGTAGTCAGAATAATACCTGCATTTCCCTGCCTTTTGACGCTGATACTGTTTATGTCATCTACTCCTCTATTAGGCAAAACCGGAAGTAGGCTGGGCACCGTATCTATCTGTTCTCCCGCTTCATTAAATAACAACAAAGCACGCCCGTTATCACCTACAATATTACCGTAACGGCCTATTATCACGGAGTCTGTAAAGCAGAAATCACTTGGTGATTCAGGCGGAGTAGGTATCGTTACACTGCCACGATAATTACCTCGCAGATCATATTTCTGTAATTTGCCGGGCCGGCGCATAAAATAAAGCAGACCGTTTACATCGTTATAAGTAGGCGCCGCAGTTGAATAAGCTTCCGGATCATCACCCAAATGTCCTACTTTGCTTAAAAACTTACCGCTCTCTTTATCAAAGACAAAACAAGTTTGACGTGAAAAAACAACAATCTCTTTATCCAGCAACAGAATATTCGGGCTTCCACCTACCAGACACGAATCGGTTGTTTCCAATGGAACATAGCGTACATCGCTTCCTAATTCCGAAAGTTTCAATTCGGCAGGCTTTTCCATAGCTCCCGCCACATCAATAGAACACAGTTCATCGTCAGCCGACGATTGCGGAGTACCGGTACAAGCCGACACCAGGCAAACCAGACCTACTGCATACAACCATTCTTTTTTCATAACTTCTTGTGTGTTTTTAGATTTAACATTCATAACATCTCCGCAAATAAACTAATATTTTTAGTTTTAGAACTATGTTTTATCGTTAAAGAAGTAAAAAGGGGTATTTAAAACGCGACTTTATATATAATAGAAAGCTACCCATCATTCAATTCTTCGAAACATTCTATTCCAACTAATCCTAGCATAAAATAATACTTATGGTTGAAACGAAAACTTTCCAATAAGCAACTGGCATTCCGAATATACATAATGCATCTTCATATTTCCAGATAACAATGTAAGCATTTGCTTTTGGACTTCCAGGGTTTCAGATTGTTTCGCTATTTGAACATCCTTATGCATAGCATCACGTATAGAGTAAATGAGTCCTACGCTCAATAATCCTATCAATATTACTAAAAGAAATGTTGCTCTTTTCATTGTAAATCCATCATTTCAACTCAAATTTAACGATAATCGGGTTATCATCTAATTCCACTTGCTTTCCGAAAGCTTTGGATTCGACAAATCGTCCCGGAGATATACAACTGTACACAGCATTCTTATAAGTCGTCAACGGGATAAAAACAGCCATATCATCCATATCATTTACCACTGCATTTTGTTTATAGCCTGCTGCTTCCATATAGATATCCGATTCCTTATGGTTAATAATTCCCACATAATAATAATCTCTCCAGCTATATCTCAAGAAGGAATAAGAAGGAGTCTCAAGAAACATATACATACAAGGGATTTCTTTCATCAGTTTATCACCCTGATACGCGTCAATTTTTTCTGTTTTCAGCCTTTCTACATATTCCTTTTGAGCCTTCTCCAATTCCCCGCCAAACCGCATGGCATATTTCCTCTTCAAAATTGAGGGTGACAAAGCTTGATAAACAGTATCATTCAAAGAGAGCACCAGATTACCATTACTTATGAAATTGAAATCGGATCCAACTATTCCTGTCGTACAGATGCGAGAATCATAATACAAATCGGGACTCGTCTGTCCAGTGTCAATATTAACAAACAACAGATTGGGGAATGAATTGTCTTTTAGATACGCTTTGTTAGTTTTATAACCGCTGCAAAAAGCCACCCATGAATCGTCTAATACATAGAAAGTAGCAGCCAAATAATCTTCTTTCACTTCCCGTTCCAAATGTCCGTCAGCAGAAAAAATGAATAATTTTCGCATTGAACAATCCCATAAATAGACCCTGTCCTTATACACATTAACATCGGTTATTTCTACATATTGCCCTGGTGCGACGCCCCTTTCACCGATTTTTCGAACAAATTTTCCTAATTTATCGAAACATAGTACAGAACTTGTTTTCTGTTTATCAACCACATAATAATAATCATTCGTCGCCACAATCTTGTCAACAAAACCTATCAAACATTCATCTTTTGTTTCAAGAGGAATATACGAAATTGAATCCACAAATGAAGACATCCTTATTTCATGATTGCTACTTCGCAAAGGAACATCAATTACTTTCAAGTTCTGACCATCCCTTTCTACCGAAGTTGAGCATCCGGCCAATATCACTAATAACAACAGTAAATATTTTCGCATAGCTAAAATTACTAAAATACATTTCTTCATTCCATTTTCATTTCTGTTATCATTATTATAGGATTATCATCACCAGATACTTTTTCTTTCAAATCAACAAGTGCTGAAACCTTTGGTTCCACACTGCTTAAGTTGTAAGATTCAATGATAGTGTACAAATCATGTCCTTTGATTGCAATAGGATTAATATAGAATCCATTATCTATATCATTTTTGATAGGGAAACGCTCCATAGCATATCCACCTATATAATTTTGACTTTGAAAATTATAAAATCCCACTCCAATTTTCATTTCAGATAGATTATTATACAAAATACAAAAAAAATCATCACTACATAAGAGAGTAAGTAAATTAGGAAAATTTGTTTTTCTATTTTGAAAAATCTCCTCAATGGGCACCTCTTCTTCTTTTAACATCTCTACATAACGCTCTCTTTTCTTACAAAAGTCTTCTCCCCAATTCACATAAAATTTTTGTTGAATACCTAAAGAGTCTATTAAATAAATGTTAGGATCTAAAGGATAAGCTAAAGAAGCACCATTGGCAGCTTTATACATAGACTGATTAGCATGGACTATTTCTTGAGGACCGATCCTACTATCTGCAGATAACAATATTTGCTTATCACCTGTTCTCAGGTCATATAATATCAAAATAGGTACCTGGCCATCCTGCTCCTTTCTTTCCATATAATCACAATAACATGCCATTTTGTTACTACCAACATAAACAATATCTTTCACCGAGAAATCAACACCTATTTTGTCTAAATATTCACCTCTCATATCATAAACCAATATATTTCCAGTACCCATATCAGCAATAAAAATACGTTCTTCTTCTTCATCCACAGCTACACTGGTAATCGTCACATATTCTCCGGGAGCCACCCCCACACGAGAAATATGAGTAATGAAACGCCCTGTAGCATCGAACAAAAGGACTTGCTTAGATGCAGAATTATCAACTACCAAATACTTATCTTTTAAAGGTATCAATTGACTAACAGTGCCAATCAAATTATCAGAAGTAGTTTCCAGCTTTACATAGCGTATATTCTTTACCAACTCAGACATTTTTAGCACCTTCTCGCCTGACTGAGCAATATATATTTCATCAGTCTGCACTCTACGAGACTGAGTATTCGTACAAGCACTTATAATTATAAGTAACAAGTATAACAAACAAGCATTCTTTTTCATATTACAAATTGTTTGATCTTAAGCAGATGAAACTACAGACAGTAGTCCCATCTGCAAAAGAGCAGAAATATCAACTATTTTTTATCACTGACAAACGGTCTGTTCAGCAGGATTGCAACAAACCTTTATAGAAAATTCAGGTTTAGAACATCCTTTATATGTACGCATCATATTGGGGCAATGCATAATTATTAACATACTATAGGGAATGTAGGTTGGATTACCTCCACATCCCCATTCTGTTTCACCGCCGCCACATTCATTACCATCCGACAAAGCCATAAGATTTGCCAGATACAAATTACCAGTAGAAGCACTCGTCCTTAAGTTAAGAACATTAACGGAAGCTACAGCCACAATAGCAACCATAGCCAAAACATAAAACACTTTTCTTTTCATGTTCATACATTTTTAATTAATAATTAATTGATTTATATTGCATTTCCATACAATTTCAAGACTAAAGGACTGCCTGATGCATTACAGTACACCGTAATTGTTTCATTGAAATACCCTTCTTTCTCTTTTTTCACAAAAACTTTCACTAAACCAAAATCACCCGGATTTATAGGTTGTTTTGTATACTCTACCGAAGTACATCCACAACTCACATTTACTGCATTAATAAGCAACTTTTTATTACCCACATTCTTTAATGGGAAAGAATATTGTATACTATCCTTTGCTATTTTAGGAAAGTTAACCTCACGTTGTGATATTTCCACATCAGTTCGAATCATTGGAACCGTATCAGGAGCTAATAGTATATCTCTATAAAGTTCCGCTATATTTTCATTATTAACCGGGCTTCCAACAAGCACCACTTTATTGTCTCTGTTAAGTAGGAATGTATGAAACTTTCCACCCGCAGGAAATTTATTCAATTGATTAAGACGATCTGTTTCATCTATACAGACTGGCACAGAAAAGTCATAGAATCTCAATAAATCAACAAGTTCTTCAGTATCCTTAGGATAAAAATCAAATAAATAGGATACAGAGTAAGAAGATTTATTCTTCAAGCAGTCAACCCAATCCAGCCATCTTTCAAGTTGAAGTTGACAACTTGTACATCCTACGGTATCCACATAAACCAAAATTTTATAATCCGTATAAGCCTGTGAATATTCCACAGTATCCGTACCATACTTAGTATAAACTAAATCATTCGGAATAATAACTTGTCGTCCTATCCATTCTTCCAAAACACGATTTGCTTTATGTTGTCCACTTCCTCCACACGAAAAAAGAATAAGTATACTACAGGTTACCCCAAATAGCCCTAAAATCATTCTAATAATTACTTTCATATCATTAATATAAAACATCATACAATATGATTATTTTCACTCATACCCAACAAACTTCTGTTCCCCATCTTCCACATAGAATACCTGCTCTTCCTTCCCGCGCGTCAAATTGCGCAGCCACAACAAGGCACCTTCAGGAATATTCCGATAGATTAATTCATTGGTAATAGCAGTCTGTACTCCCAAAGAAATCCATCCCTTCACGCCAGACTGATAGAATAATTCATACACATTGCCCGGAGTGATAAAATTATCATCATTGCGAGGAACGAATAATATCTTTTTTATGGTGCGAGCACGTTGCAGGTCAAATACGATGGAATCCTGCGGCCCTGATGAATAATAGAATGTCAGCCAATCATCGTCACACGCCTTGTCTATGTCGTGCGCGGGATTCTCATCCACCGGACCACCACCGTATATGGCTTTCGAAGGAAGATGTTCTTCACTGTCCACACTATCAAAGAATGCCAGTTCCGCAATTTCCGCCCTACAATCTGCTGTGGGATAGGCAGGAGGCGGTGGAGTGAAACGCACATAACGATAAGGGCGTGAAATCTTCGGATAATAATAATTGAGGTTGGTGCGGGGAGTATCTGTCAAGCAACAAAGCAGCTCACTCGTACGGAAATACCGGTCATTACTCACCTCAATCTCAGCACCTGTCATGGTAGCCATGTAACCATAAAGGTATTGTCTTAACGGGTATTTTCTCCGTATATGGGCAGTGACCGCCTTCGACATATCCGGTTCAAAATAGCGTACATTTCCGTCTACTGCCATAAAAGGATATCCGGCAGGAGAACGTGTTCCGTTCTCAGAGGTCAAAGGCTGGAAAATAACGCCCGGTTCTATATTGTTCACTTGTGCTTTGCCGCGTCGTAATGGAACTTCATCCACTGTGACATATCCGGAAGGACTGAACATTCCCAACAGAATACTATTTCCTTCTATATTGTCATCAACCTTTACCTTGAACTCATTCTCACCAAAGTATTCCGCTGTCACATCCTGATAAAAAGGTCCAAACAAAGAAGCTGTCTTACTATCGTGCGCTTCAAAAGTATTCCTGTAGACTTTACCTTTCTTTCTGCCGTCCGTAGACCCACGTTTCACCACAAAGTCGGACGAATCCATATACCAGAATGGGATAAATCCACCGTCCGAATCCTTCAGTACGTTCCACATGTGGTCGTGCTGATTAGAAGGAGAATACCAATATTTATCTATATTTACCGGAAAGCCCAATGCCCGAAAGACGTATACGGCATGGTCGGTGATTTCGCGACATGTACCTACCAGGTATTCTGACAAGAAACGGGCACCTAAATGCGGCATACGGTATTCAGTGGTAAGAACAAAGAGGTTAGTCCGCTTAAAATGACGTGCCAGGAGGTTAACGGCTTCTACCATATCGTCACCGGTATACAGCGAATCTAAAACCGGTTTATAAAGATCATAGTACATTTTCCGCCAATTGTCTAATGGCTCGTCACCTATACGATAGGGCAATACCCACTCGCAAAAGTCATCAAATGAATAATTCTTTGCCCACGGGCTTTCTTCCCAAACTTTAAAGGATTGTTCGATATTTTCTATCAGATAATCGGCAGATATGTATTTAATATCCGGACGCTTCGGCAATGTCCTGTAGTTAAAGCCAGTCCACTTGCGCTTCCATTCGCTATCAGGCAGATAACCTCCTATATTCAGTTCCACCGCGGCCTTCATCACTGCCTTCACACTGTCCAGACGGTCATCTTCATAACCGCCATGCCCCGGCATATTTCTTATAAGAAAGCGGGCGGCTTCTAACTTCAGACTATCATTTCGGTAGTAGTTCAGCACTTTTTCAAGTTCTATCCTGTTTTTTCCGGCCTGTTCGAGTGCAAAATCCAAACGTTTATCTCCCGCACTTTCGCATGATACAAAAAATACAATTGACAGAGACCATATTATTGTCACCTGTACTCTATTCATAGTATTATAATTATAGTAGTTCTTCTCTAAATAACGTTTTTACTTAGAGGTCTAATGCCACCATTAGGCAAGTGCAAATGTAAAGAGCCAAGGTTAATTAATAGTATCTGTCTCTTATACACATCTCCGAGCCCACGAGACC
>ERZ1027087.465-NODE-465-length-21324-cov-8.219945_pt1 | contig 21324 bp, 24 predicted proteins | sample MGYA00519413_ERZ1027087 | MGnify/ENA primary metagenome ERZ1027087 (study PRJEB26926, sample SAMN06164438) | human gut metagenome | biome: ENVO:00009003; feature: ENVO:2100002; material: ENVO:00002003 | host: Homo sapiens | place: USA | collected 2012 ...
GAGATCAGCCTCGGTCTCGTGGGCTCGGAGATGTGTATAAGAGACAGGTATTTAATATGCTCGTCCTTGTCGGTGCGGTCAAAATGGCAGACCGTGTTGTGAGAGAAATGATGGGCTTGTAAGGGAGGTGCGATGATTGGAAGTCAAGATAAATAAGGAAATCCGTAATTACACGGAGAGTATGTTTTTTGGACTGTCACTTCGACAGTTCATTTTTTCTGTCCTTGCCTGCGGTGTGGCGGTAGGCTTGTATTTTCTGTTACGCCCACGGTTTGGGATGGAAACACTCAGTTGGGTATGTATCTTAGGTGCGTTCCCATTTGCCGCCATGGGATTTATCAAATATAACGGTATGACCGCAGAGCAATTTGTCTGGGCGTGGATAAAATCAGAATTTCTGATGCCAAAGAAGATTTTATTTGTGCCAGACAACCTCTATTGCGAAGCGTTGAAAACGAATATTGAAGCAAGGGAAAAGGGCTTGCCCGCCCCGACTAAGAAGCAGAAACGGCAGGCAGGAAAGCCAGAGAAAAAGAAAGCAAAGAAATCAAAAAAGCGTAAGGAGGTAAGCCATGATAAAGACGCTTAGAAACCTGTTCAAGCAGGATAAGGAGAAATTCGTCGTGCCGAAATCGGTGCAGGTAGTTATCCCGATTAAGACCATCTGGGAGGACGGCATCTTTCTTGTCGGGAAGAACAAGTATGCCAAGACATTCAAGTTTGAGGACATCAATTATGCGGTGGCAAGCCGTGAGGACAAGGAAACAATGTTCCTTGAATATTCCGAGCTTCTCAATTCTCTTGACAGCGGAGCGACCACGAAGCTCACTATCAATAACCGCAGGCTGAACAAGGTGGATTTTGAACAGACCATTTTAATCCCGATGGCTGATGACGGTCTGGATAAATACCGCAAGGAATACAACAAAATGCTCCTTGATAAAGCCACGGGTGCTAATTCCATCGTGCAGGACAAATATGTGACCGTATCTGTCTGCAAAAAGAACATTGAGGAAGCAAGAAATTATTTTGCCCGTGTGGGTGCTGACCTTATCGCCCACTTTAACCGTCTGGGGTCAAAATGTACGGAGCTTGAAGCGGAAGAAAAACTCCGAATCTTCCACGACTTCTACCGCACAGGCGAGGAAACGGCGTTCCATTTTGATATTTCCCAGACAATGCGGAAAGGTCACGATTTCAAGGATTTTATCTGTCCCGATACCTTTGAATTTGAAAAAGACTATTTCCGTATGGGCGACAGGTATGGGCGAGTGATTTTCCTCAGAGAATACGCCGCCTATATCAAAGACAGTATGGTGGCGGAGCTTTGCGAACTGAACAGGAATATGATGCTGTCCGTTGACATTATCCCCGTTCCTACGGACGAAGCCGTGCGAGAGGTGGAAAACCGTCTTTTAGGCGTAGAAACCAATATCACGAACTGGCAGAGAAAACAAAACCAGAACAACAATTTTTCTGCCGTTATCCCCTATGACTTGGAGCAGCAGCGAAAAGAAAGCAAGGAATTTTTAGACGACCTTACGACCCGTGACCAGAGGATGATGTTTGCCGTATTGACGATGGTGCATACTGCCGAAACCAAAGAGCAGCTTGACAACGACACGGAAGCCCTGCTTACCACGGCAAGAAAGCATTTGTGTCAGTTCGCCGTGCTGAAATATCAGCAGATGGACGGGCTGAACACAGCCCTGCCCTTTGGTGTCAGAAAGATTGATGCCCTGCGTACCCTTACCACAGAGAGCCTTGCGGTATTTATTCCTTTCAGGGTGCAGGAAATCTATCACCAAAACGGTGTGTACTACGGGCAGAATGTTATCAGCAAAAATATGATTATCGCCAACCGCAGACAGCTCCTTAACGGAAATTCCTTTATCCTCGGCGTGTCTGGTGCAGGAAAATCCTTTACGGCAAAGGAAGAAATGACGAACATCATTCTGACCGACCCAAACGCCGATGTGATTGTCATAGACCCCGAACGGGAATATTCCCCACTTGTGAAAGCTATGCAGGGCGAGGTCATCCACATTTCCGCTACAAGTGAAAATCACATCAATGCTATGGATATGAACTCTGATTATGGTGACGGTGCAAACCCTGTCATTCTGAAATCGGAGTTTATTTTATCCCTTTGTGAGCAGCTCATCGGCGGCACGAACTTGGGAGCAAAGCAGAAATCCATCATTGACCGCTGTACGGCAAGCGTGTACCGCTATTATCAGCAGGGCAACTATATGGGAACGCCACCGACCTTACAGGACTTTAGAGAGGAGCTGCTAAAGCAGAACGAACCAGAAGCACAGGAAATCGCCCTTGCTATCGAATTGTTTACAGATGGCTCTCTCAACACCTTTGCCAAGCATACCAATGTGGACACCCACAGCCGCCTTATCTGCTATGACATTCTCGACCTCGGCAAACAGTTACAGCCTATCGGTATGCTTGTGGTGCTTGACAGCATCTTAAACCGTATCACACAGAACAGAGCCAAAGGCAGGAACACCTTTATTTTCATTGACGAGATTTACCTGCTCTTTCAGCACGAGTATTCCGCGAATTTCCTCTTTACCCTCTGGAAGCGTGTTCGTAAGTACGGGGCGTACTGTACGGGTATCACCCAGAATGTGGACGACCTTTTGCAGAGCCATACGGCAAGGACGATGCTTGCTAACAGCGAATTTATCATTATGCTGAACCAAGCATCCACAGACAGGATTGAACTTGCCAAGCTCCTTAATATCTCCGACCTTCAGCTCAGCTATATCACGAATGTGGGTGCAGGACAGGGGCTACTCAAAGTCGGCAGTTCCCTTGTGCCGTTTGTAAACAAGTTCCCAAGAAATACGGAGCTTTACAAACTGATGACAACCAAATTTGGGGAGGTGTAAGGCTATGTCAGAGATACGATTTCGCTCTGCGGCTCATCGTGATTTCTTTCTGGAAAATATGATGAAATGCAGGGTCAATGACTGTTACCACCGGGCGTTTTTCTATGTAATGGGCATCGCTTCGGAAACAAGGGCAAACATCAAGCAGATGTTTGACTTTAAGAATGACTGCATCGTGCCAGAGGGTATGCGGGGCGGTTGGCAGACAAGCGGAACGGTCAAGGTCTGCCACCTTGCCTTTAATCTCTGGAATGGGTATGCAGAGGAAGGAAGGGAACGCTACTTCACACCAGAAGAATTGTTCTGCTGCGAATTTGCCCCGTACTTTATGGAGGGTATCAAGGTAAGGTATCCCGAATATTGCAGGGATTTACCCAATCCCAAGAAACAGACCGAGCCTACACGATAAAAAATAAGCGAAAGGAAAATAAGCGTATGAATATAAAAAAATATCAATCCATTATCTGTATTGTCGCCGCTGTTGCCCTATTGGGAGCAGCGGTTTTCTGCGGCTATCACATTTACGACCACTATGCACAGGTGGACGAGCAGAAGGAAGTGTTTGACGGGCTTGCAGAGGTTGTGGAAAATACACCCACAGAGGAAACCAAAGCAGAAGATACGCCTGTCAGCGAGGGAGAAAATGTGCTTGCCAGGTATCAGGAATTGTATTTGCAGAATGAGGATATGGCAGGTTGGATTTCCATTGACGGAACAACTGTCAACTATCCCGTGATGCAGAGCGTGAATGAGCCGAATTTCTATCTCAAGCACAACTTTGAAAAAGAATACAGCGACTTAGGTGTACCGTATATCCAAGAAAACTGCGATATTCTCACAAGCGACAATCTGGTTATCTACGGTCATCACATCAAGGGCGGCAAGATGTTCGGTGCGTTGGAAAGCTATAAGTATAAAGGCTTTTATGAGGAACACAAGACCATTCATTTTGACACGCTGACAGAACAAGCAGAATATGAAATCGTTGCTGTATTCAAAACCGTTGCGTACAGCTTAGAGGGCTTTCGTTACTATGACTTTGTAAATGCAGAGGACAAGGAAGGCTTTAACACTTATATCGCAAAATGTAAAGACCTTGCCTTGTATGATACAGGCGTAAGTGTGGAATATGGCGACAAATTGATTACACTTTCCACCTGCGAATACTCCGCACAGAACGGCAGGCTTGTCGTGGTGGCAAAAAAGATTGCCTAATATCCGCACAGCTTCAAGGAAAGGAGGTTTTCTATGACTGATATTAAAACCAGAGATGCGGTCAAAGGCATGATTAAGACCATAGATAAAGCCGCCATTGCCACCGAGCGTATGAAATCTGCCTATGCAAAAACAAGGGATAAGGCGGAACAAGGCTATTATGCTGATGATAACTCTGCTACGGAATATGCCGCCGACAGGATTTCCTACGGAGCAGACCGTATTAAGGACGAGGGCATCCACCAATTCAACAAACAAGGTCAAAAGGCTGTTAAGGAAACACAGGAAAACATCGGAAAGGCAAAGGATAAAATATCGGCTTATAAGCAACAAAAGGCTGCTAAAGCCGCCCAGCAGAAAGTAGCACAGAATATGTGCGAGCATCACGGCTTGCAGATCCGTCACGGGGCTGCAAGCCGTGATGCTGCTCCCGATAGTGTTCAAAATACAAAATCACAGTTTATCAAGACCAGACAGCAAGGGAAAAGGACGATTAAGACCACCAACCGAAATGTGGAAAAAACGGTTAAGGCTACTACAAAGGGAGCGGTCAAGGTTGCTGAAAAAGGAATTAAGACCGCACAGACCACCTCAAAGACGGCAATCAAGACCACCGAAGCATCGGCAAAGACAGCTAATGCTGCGGCAAAGGCTTCTGCGAAAGCGGCACAAAAAGCAGCACAGGCGGCGAAAGCCACCGCAAAGGCAACCGCCGAAGCGACAAAGGATGCGGTCAAAGCCACGGTTACGGCGGTAAAGGCGATTATTGCAGGAACAAAGGCATTGATTTCTGCTTTGATTGCAGGTGGTTGGATTTCCGTTGTGATTATCCTCATTGTTGTCCTGCTCGGTTGCGCTGTTTCTTTATTTGGCGGAGGAAGCGGCAGCAATGCCTATACCCCTGTCAGTGCGGAGGTAGAAGCCTATGAGCCTTTGATACAGAAATACGCCAAGCAGTACGGCATCCCCGAATATGTGGAGCTTATCAAGGCGGTCATGATGCAGGAAAGCGGTGGGCGTGGGCTGACCCGATGCAGGCGGCGGAGGGCAGCTTTAACACAAGGTATCCCCACGAGCCGAATGGGATACAAGACCCAGAATATTCTATCAAGTGCGGTGTACAGGAGCTAAAGGCGGCTCTTATTTCCGCCGAGGTGGAAAATCCGATTGACATGGAGCATATCAAGCTCGCCCTGCAGGGCTATAATTACGGGAATGGATATATTTCGTGGGCAAAAAGCAACTACGGCGGCTATTCCTATGCCAATGCGGTAGAGTTCTCCACGATACAGGCATCACGGTTAGGCTGGGACAGCTACGGAGATACACAGTATGTTGCCCACGTCCTTCGGTACTATCCATATGGACGGGCATTTACAAGCGGAGGAAACCAAGCCATCGTTGAGGTGGCGTTGACACAGCTTGGCAACGAGGGTGGTCAGCCGTTTTGGAGTTGGTACGGCTTTGACGGGCGTGTGGAATGGTGTGCCTGCTTTGTTTCGTGGTGTGCCAATGAGTGTGGCTATATTGAAAACGGGCTTATCCCGAAATTTGCAGGCTGCGTGGACGGCTCAAACTGGTTTAAGTCAAACGGACAATGGCAAGACCGAAGCTACGAGCCGCAGGCAGGCGATATTATCTTCTTTGATTGGGAGGGCGATGGAGAAACCGACCATGTTGGTATTGTAGAGAAAAGTGAAAACGGTGTTGTTTATACCGTGGAGGGCAACTCTGGCGACGCTTGCAGGCAAAACCAATACGCGGTTGGAAGCAGCTCCATCTATGGCTATGGGTGTCCTGCCTATTAAAAAACGGCAAAAGAAAACCAGAGGTTTATTCCTCTGGCTCTTTTGCCTTACATAGTCCGCTGACAGTTGCTTCAACTACGGACAGCTCTTTATCGTTTAGTTTGTCGAGTTCTGCGTCTAAGCGTCTGCGGACGGAACTTTTCTTGACTTCTATATCTGGGAATATGTATTCATCAACCGACACACCGAACATCGTGATGAGCTGAATAAACAGCTCGATACTCGGATACTTTCCCTCGTTCTCAATAGACTGAATGTGTCTGGGGTTACGGTCAACGATGACCGCAAGCTGTTCTCTGGTCATCCCTCTGGCTTCACGGGCTTTCTTAATCGCCTGTCCTATCGGCATAAAATCGAACTCGAAGTTGTCATTTCTCTCGTCCATAAGCTCACCACCTATTCTCTTAAAATACTACCCTTATATTTTACAGAAATGTAACTTCTTATGAAACGGTGTGAAAGTGCCTGTAATAAGGCGTTTCACTTCTTGCTACAAGATGTAAAAGTTCATATTTGCAGACTTGATATAGATTTCTTGACTTGTTATAATATAAAAAATGTTTTTTTCAGTTAGATGGCTGACTAATTAGAACACAGAAGATATTTATAAATTAAGATGGTGGTGAGATTTATGTGTCAAAATAAAAAACGGAGCAACGATGCTTATCTCCACGCAAAGCCAGTATAAACAGCGACATTTGCGTGGAGAAGTTGTAAGTCGCTCATATTTATGCTGGTTTTGCTGCTTGACTTTATTATTCAAGGAGGAAGCCCGCATGAAGTATATAAATGCAAGTGCAATTCTCCCTGATATGTTGGTTGAGGAACTTCAAAAATATGTTCAGGCAGGATATATTTATATTCCTGCAAAAGACGAGCAGCATAAATCATGGGGCGAATTGTCTGGATACCGAAAAGAACTTAAAAAACGAAATGAAATTATCATAGGGAAATATCAGGAGGGTGTTTCCATTGAAAATCTTGCAAAAGAATACAACCTTTCGGTATATGCCATAAGAAAAATCATATATCACAAATGACGATGGGAGAGCTGCTCAAAAGGCAGCTCTCTTTTATACTGATTGGGTCTGCAACATCTGGTGTATAGAGAAGTTATTTGAATGTGCTAAAATATAGATATACCTTTGAATAGCAGGAGGAAAAGAGAATGGCTAATTCAGACAAATTGTATCCGAGAACAGGAGATACACAAACGGTTTATCTTAAAAATGTGATTTCACGACCCAACATAGAGGTTGGCGATTTTACGATGTATAATGATTTTGTAAATGACCCTAAAGATTTTGAGAGGAACAATATTCTGTACCAATATCCTATCAATAATGACCGACTTATTATTGGAAAATATTGCTCCATAGCCTGTGGTGCAAAATTTCTTTTTAATAGTGCAAACCATACGATGACTTCACTATCTACATACCCGTTCCCCTTATTTTTTGAAGAATGGGGTCTTGAAAAAAAGAATGTTACCAATGCGTGGGATAATAAAGGAGATATAGTCATTGGTAGTGATGTATGGATTGGATATGAGGCGGTTATTCTTGCAGGTGTTACGATTGGGGATGGAGCGATTATTGGAACTCGTGCTGTTGTTACAAAAGATGTTCCGCCATATACCATTGTTGGAGGTATCCCTGCGAAGCCCATTCGAAAACGCTTTGATGATGAAATGATTTCTCATCTACTTGCATTGAAATGGTGGGATTGGGCGGAAGAAAGAATTGCTCAAAATATCAATTTGATACAGTCAGGGAATATCGAGGAGATTAGGGGGATTTAATTATGTGTACAAGATTTGTTTATAACGGAAATGATACTATTGTGGGATTTAATTTTGATATAGACCTTGCGGTTTGGAAACATACCGTTATTAAAGAAAAAGATAGATTTTATATTGGGATAAAAATGCCTGATGGAAATTACCATTCATTTCATGGGATAAATAGAAACGGAAATGTTGGTACGCTACTTTATGTAAATGGAAATGAAAACGGGCAATATGTGGATAGCAAAATGTGCTATACAATTTCTGAATTAACAGAAAACTTTGTTAAAGGTATGGTTTCACTAGATGATGTACTCAATATAGTGAAAAACAACAAGATTGTGTATGCTCCAGATGCTACAATGCAAGCTATGCTCTCAGATAGGAACGGGCGTGTGCTTATTATAGAGCCTGGATTAGGTTACCGTTTAGAGCAGGCAAGGTATTCGCTCATTACAAATTATTCGATATTAAATCCTGAAGAAACAAAACCTTATATTGTATCTGGTGATGATAGATATGAAAGAGCTAATGAGGAACTTGCAAAATGTAATAATGATTTTTCTGTTTCTGAAGCATTTAGCATATTGAAATCTGTAAAGCAAGAAGGACTATGGGCAACAAGGGTTTCCTTCGTATATTCAGTTAGCGAAAATAAGGTTTATTATGTTCAAAATAGTGACTTTGAGCATATTTCAGAATATCAATTTGAGAAAGAACGTAACCGTTTATTCGCTCCAAAAATAAAAACTAAAGACCGAGAAAGATAATACTGTATAACTCAAAAATGGATACTACGTCGGCTTGTAAGGGAAAAAACGTGATGGACTTAAAGCAAATACGAGTTTATTAAATATAGCCTCTTGACTTTTACTATTAACGATAGTAATATTATTGATAGTAAAAGGAGGTCAATTATGTCATCAATAGATTTAGTAATACTTGGTATCGTGTTGGAAAAACCGCAGAGTGCTTATGATATACAGAAAGATGTGGAATATCATCATCTTTCACGATGGACGAAAATCAGTGTTCCGTCTATATATCGAAAGGTCATTCAACTTAATGAAAAAGGGTATGTGAAAAGTGACATTGTAAAAGGAGATAAATTTGCTGATAAAGCTATCTACTCCATTACAGATAGTGGAAAAGCATATTTTGAAGAGCTGATGTCATCCTATGTTTCTCAGCCTGTTCCCCTGCTCTTTGACTTTAATGTTGTAATTTCAAATCTAAATAAAGTAGATAAGAAGGAAGCACTGAAATTAATTGCTCAATTAAGAAACAACATTCAGGCTTCTATTCGATTAAATGAAAATTACACCGCTGAATACGCTGATATTCCACTTGTGGGCAGAACAATTTTTGAACAGCAGAGAATGCTCTACCATTCACTTTTAGAGTGGCTTGACAATTTTGAAGGTCAATTAAAAAGGGAATAGCAGTATGTCTATGAATTGCAGCTTGACTATTATGTTTGAAGCTCCGTTCTGGATTGGTTTATATGAGCGATACGATGACGGGAACTATGAAGTATGTAAAATTACTTTTGGTGCAGAGCCGAAGGACTACGAGGTACATGAGTTTCTGTTAAGGAATTGGAGAAAATTGAAATTCACCCCATCAATCAAATCGGAAAAGATAGAAGAACGGAAAATTAACCCTAAGCGTATGCAGCGTGAAATTAGCGGTCAGTTGCAAGAGCGAGGAATGGGAACAAAGGCACAGCAGGCATTAAAACTTCAACACGAACAAAATAAACTTGAACGAAAGACGAAAAGCCGTGAGCAGAAAGAAGCTGAAAAAGAGCGTCAATATGCTCTGCGGCAAGAAAAGAAAAAAGCAAAACATAGAGGGAGATAATATTTATGACTCAAGAATGGATACTATGTCCTGTTTGTGGGGGTAAGACCCGTGATAGACTTAGAGAAGATACAATTTTGAAAAATTATCCTCTTTACTGTCCGAAGTGCAAGCAGGAAACTTTAGTTGCAGCAAAAGATTTACAAATAACAGTTATCAAAGAGCCAGATGCAAAGACACAGAGCCGATGAACTTATGAGGTAAACTCACAGATCATCGGCTCTATTTTTATATTCAATTCAAAACTGTTGACTTTCCGACAGTAATGTCGTATAATTATTTCAGACACAAGTGTCGGAAAGTGACGGTAAAATGTGATGGAAAACAAACGTGGTAAGGAAACTAGACAACTTATTAAAAAATATTCTTTTGCTTTATTTGCGGAAAAGGGCTTTAAACAGGTTACAATGAAAGATATTTGCGAAGTGACAAAATTAAGTCGTGGTGGTTTGTATTGTCATTATGGAAGTACACAGGATATTTTCAAAGAAATATTAAATGATATGATGAGCCAACAAGAAAATACATTTTCAAAAAAAATATCACAAAACCTTCCTGCAAAAGAAATATTAAATGATGTATTGAAAATATATGAGGAAGAAATGCTTGATAGCCAATCATCCTTAAGTTTAGCAATATATGAATATTTTTCTATTAAAGAGAATGCAGAAACTCAAAATGAATTATACATGCAATACCTGTGGTCTTTGAATGTTTGGAAAGAACTGATTGAATATGGTATTAAAAAAGATGAGTTTAATAATGTAGACGTTCTATCTGTATTCAATTTAATTATATTTTCATATCAAGGCGTAAGAATGTATAGTAAACTTATGCCGATAGACGAAACTATACCTAAAAGAATAATCGAACAAATCAAAAAAATATTAATAAAGACCTGCTAATAAAAGTCAAGTAGAAATTTCAGATTTTTAGAGAAGCAAAAAAGGCAACACAAAATCAAGCCGCTGAGCGTTTCAAAATTAAAACGGCGGCCAGCCAGATGGTATAACGCTGGGAAATCAGTCGTGTTCCAGAGAATCCAAGTAGGCTTTCACAGAAGCATAGTAAATGCGCAGGAACTTGTTGGCGGAGGCCATCATGTAGACACGGTAGGGCTTGCCCTCAGAGCGTTTCTTGTTCATGAACTGGTAGACCGGCTCATCCATTGGAGCGCATTGCAGGAGAACGCCCATCACCAGAAAAAGCGTTCTGCGCAGCGAGGCAGATCCCCGCTTGGAAATGCTGCGGCTACGAATATCCATTTGGCCGGATTGGTAAGGAGGGGCGTCAATGCCTGCAAAGGCCACCAGCGCTTTCTTGGAATGAAAACGGCGCACATCGCCAATTTCAGCCATGAGTTGGGGGCCGAGCGCGGGGCCAACACCAAACATCTCCATCACCACAGGATACTCCGGCAGAGAAGCCGCCAGAGACTGCATCTCCTGCTTAAGAGCAGCTAATGCGGCGGAAGTTGCCCGGAGTTGAGAAATGGCCTGTTCTACCAAAAGTTTTGCGGTATCCGTTTTGGGCATGACACCGAAGTGTCCACAGGCGGAAGCGTAAATGTCCAGCGCCTTATCTTCGCTGAAATTGTAGCCGTGCTTTTTGCACCATTTCTGGTACTTGGCGGTAAAGGCCTTCTCAGACAGGCCGCAGACGCACTCGCAGTGCCAAAAAGCAGCTACAAAGTCCACCCATTTCTCGCTGCCGTCGGCGCGGGGCGGACTGGTAAACAGGCGGTTTGCGTCCGGGAAAGCGGTGTCCAGGAGGGAAATCAGGTTGTTCTTCAGCATGGTCCGCACTTTGGAATACTGCTGGTACTGCCGGTAGCAAGACTTCAGCATGAGCCGGGTATCTTCCTCCGGGACATATCTCGGTAGCGTGAGCCAGTGGTCAAGACCGTAGTTGGCCAGCTTCACGGCATCCTTCTTGTCAGTCTTGGCCCGTCTTAAACTGTTGTTCCCATAGTCATGCACCAGCATTGCATTGACTACGGAGACATAAAGCCCCGCGTCGTGGAGCAGCCAGGCCACCGGCGCGTGGTAATTGCCCGTGGACTCCATCACCACACGGGTCTCACCGTCCAGACTTTTGAGCAGCCTTGCCAGCTTACTCAGTTCGCTGTCGGTGTGAAGTACCTCAAAGGGTGAGACTACCACCTCTCCGAAGGGCCGCATGACGGCGATCATGCTTTTTCCTTTGGAAATATCGATGCCAACGCAGTTCATCCACATTCCTCCAATACAACGAATCTGCAACCGGAATCCATCTTTTCTCGCTGCCGATTCAATCTATTGGGTGACACGAACTCTCCGGCATCCGGTGGCTCAACCTGCTCAAATCGAACGCTGCAACAAGAGGATGGCTGACAGTCTTTCTAACGGACATAGAAGCCCAAGGAGTGAATGGTCAGCCAGTTGCTCCTCTTATTGTAGCTTAGGCACGAGATGGAGGGGAAACCGGACTGGCTGCCCGGCTTCCCTGTCCAAATTTATTGTAATAGGAGTGAACATAATGACAACTATTTTTAACAATTTCTGTAAGGATAAAAATGCTTTTATCAATCCTGCCGATGTTTTGAAGCCATTACCCAACTTTCCAGAGATTTGCGTTACTACTTTCTCCCAAAAAATTATTGCAGAATTTATAGAACAAAATAACGCAAAAGTTATTGCAAATCTTATTTCTGCAAACGGAATAGTACCTGTTTATGAAATTAGGTACAATAATATATCCGTCGGCTTATTCCTTTCTAGGGTTGGTGCATCAGCTTGTGTTGTTGGACTGGAAGAAATTATTGCATTAGGAGCAAAAAAAATCATTCAATTTGGAAGTTGTGGAATACTTAATCAATCTGTTGCTGAAAACAAAATTATTATACCAACATCTGCGATAAGAGATGAGGGAACAAGTTACCATTACATAGAAAAAAGTGATGAAATTATTGCAGATAAATCTTCAATCGAAATTGTAACACAATGCTTAAATGAGCATAATATCCCATATGTACTTGGAAAGATTTGGACATCAGACGCTATTTATAGAGAAACAACCAGCCTTATAAAAAAACGTAAAGAACAGGGATGTATTGCTGTTGATATGGAATGTTCAGCTTCTTTAGCTGTTGCACAGTTTAGAAATATTCCAATAATCCAATTCCTATTTGGAGCTGACAATTTGGACTCTGATACTTGGGAACAACGAGATTTAACTGACTATGGTTTGCGGTCAGCTAATAAATATATTCTGTTAGCTTTGGAATTGGCAGTCACATTTGGAAAAGAGGTTTGATAAATGATTACATCAAATTGGGTGCTCTGCCCAATCTGTGGGAATAAAACCAGAGTGAAAATTAGAATAGATACAGAATTGAAGAACTTTCCACTGTATTGTCCGAAATGCAAACAAGAAAGTATCATCAATGTACGATTATTGAAAATAACAGTAATCAAAGAGCCAGATGCAAAGACACAGAGCCGATGAACTTGTGAGATAACTCACAGATCATCGGCTCTTTTCTTAATTTATAAAACAGGTAGGACAAGCCCACCGAATAAAAAAAACGGTGCTTTTGGTGGGCGGCTTTGTCACGCACAGAGAAACTTTGACCCTCTAAACCCGTTTCGAGTTTGGAGGGATTTTTATGCGTTGGTCTGGATTGACCACATTGCTGCTTATTAGAAGTAGCAACTACATATAAGGCTTTATGGATTAGCGAGGATAACCTGTTAAAAAAATCCTTGCGTGTCCGTGGCGGTTTTATACCTATGAAGTAGAACACACATTTCTACATTGCAGAATTGAATACTCTTATATCCGCTTAGATTATGAGATCTTTGCGGATTTTTTTGTGCCATTTTTTGTTGGAATGCAGGATAAGTCTGTTTCTGGTGTTGGTTGCCGTTCTCCGCCTGCCAATCTGAATTTTCAAACAGAAATTCAGATTGGAGGAAATATTATGGCATACAACAAAGCCAGAGAAGAAAAGAAATGGCGACTTTGGAAAGAAGCTGAGGAAAAACAGTTACGGAGTTTAGGTGTCAATGAGGATACCATAGAACAGCTCCGTGTTCACGATTGGACGATTTTCAATTCCGACAGGCGGTACTATCAGCGTTTGCAGGAAACGGGTACATATCTTGATGTAATAGCAGAGGATACAACACTGCCCGAAGTAAAAACGGTAGATGATTTTCTTGACAGCATTGAAAATCAGCATCTCTACCAAGTGTTGATTAAGGTGGACAGGCTTACCTTGCAGGCTATTATATTGCAGTTACAAGGCTTTTCCATCGCTGAAATTGCAGCCAAACTTGATATGAAAGAAGATACTGTCTATAAGCGATTAAGCAGACTCAAACAAAAAATTAAAAAACTTTTGGGATAGTGTCCAAAAAAGCACTTTCCCACGGGCTACAGGGTGAGAGGACAAAACCTCTTGCCCTGTTTTCCTTTGTGTGGCGAAAACGGGATAGCTCCTTGACAATCGAATACCCATTCGCCAAATACTTTCTCTTTGTGATTGTGATGAGCATAAGCGTGTGCAGCGGTACGCCACGACCTGCCAAGCGGCAGCGAGCGATTGAAAGGTGGTGAGCCTAACTAACCGACTCAAAATATCGGGCAGCTCCCGATTTCGCCATAACCCACAAAGAGGATAATGATACTCCCGTCCAGTCACAGTCCGAGCGTGAAAAAACCGTCGCAGGCAATGAGGGCGGCTCTGTCAGAACGACAGTTGGGGTGGAACTCCCGTGGCGTCAGTTCGCTGCTGACCATTTGGCGACTTCCCATAGCATTTCGGGGTGTCGAGGACAAGTTGAAATGCTCCTATCATATTCAGCCAGACGAAAGACAGTCATAAGGACAGGGATTTTGTTTATATTCTCCCGACCTTAAATACTTCCTTTTGTTTGGCTGCCTACATAGGCAGAACATACCTGTCTAAATAAATTTGGGAGGTCAAACACAATGGAAAGAACAATCAAGCGTGGCGACGTCTACTACGCAGAACTTAATCCCGTTATCGGCTCAGAGCAAGGCGGCACAAGACCTGTACTTATCATTTCTAACGATATTGGAAATAAGCACAGCCCTACGGTTATTGTCGCTCCTATCACAAGCCGAGTACACACAAAGGCAAAGTTGCCAACACATACTTCTGTAAAAGATTTTGATGGACTTGATAAGGACTCTATTATCCTGCTTGAACAGATACGGACGATTGATAAACAGAGATTAAAACAGTATATAGGAATGATACCCGATAATGTAATGGCAAGAGTTGACAAGACTCTTGCCATTAGTGTTGCACTTGAAAAAATCAAGAAATAAATGTGTAAAGCAGGTTTGAGGGATAGATTGCACATTGGTAAAATTGTGGCTGTATTTTTATAATTTAAGAGTACAGCCGCTTGTTTTTTTAGCGGAGGTGTTCATTATGGGAAATGAAAATTTAATTCAAAATGCGGAATTGCAAATGGAACAGTCAAAAGATGAGACCGAGATATTCAATTCTTTTATCAATGTTATGGTGCAGATAGTTGAAAAATACGGAAAGACTGTTTTGCAAGGATTGGATTGTGCTGCGTAGATTACGCAGCCTTACATATCACATTTCCCTATAAATTATGGAGGTGTTACGATGAACAGAGAAGGAAAGAAATGTGTCCTGTATCCAAGAGTAAGTACGGAAATGCAGGTGGACGGATATAGCCTTGAGGGGCAAAAAAACAGCTTAAAACGATTTGCTGACCGAGAAGAAATGGAGATTATCGGTATTTATGAAGATGCAGGCAAATCGGGAAAATCCATTGAGGGGCGACCTGCATTTAAGAAAATGCTTTCCGACATTAAAAATGGATTGGAAATAGATTATATTCTTGTCTATAAACTTTCTCGTTTCGGAAGAAATGCGGCGGATATTCTAAATTCGTTGGAGTTTGTGCAGTCATACGGAATAAATCTTATCTGTATTGAAGAAGGTATTGACTCATCACAGACAAGCGGAAAACTTTTGATTTCTGTACTATCTGCGGTAGCAGAAATTGAAAGAGAAAATATCATTGAGCAGACGATGAACGGACGTAGAGAAAAAGCTCGACAGGGTGGCTGGAACGGCGGCTTTGCACCGTATGGATATTATCTGAAAGATAATCAGCTTTTAATAGAAGAAACGGAAGCTGAAGCAATCCGAATTATATTTGATAAGTTTGCCAATTCAGATATAGGACTTGGTGGAGTAGCAAAATATCTTAATCTTCAAGGAATAAAAAAGATACCCCGTCAGAATGGAACATTAGAAACTTGGAGCAGTCATTTTATACGGTTGATATTAGATAACCCTGTTTATTGCGGTAAGATTGCTTATGGCAGGAGAACACGAGAAAAGATAAAAGGTACAAAAAATGAATACAAGCAGGTTCATACAGATGATTATATTCTGGAAGATGGACAGCACGAAGGAATTGTTAGTGAAGAATTGTGGCAAAAGGTTCATGCAAAACGTATGGCAACAGGAATTAAACAGCCGTCCAAAATTGGCAAGGACAGGTCACACCTTTTGACGGGAATATTAAAGTGTCCTCTTTGTGGAAGCTCAATGTATACGAATAAACACGCTTGGACGAATAAAGATGGCACATACAAAGAAGTTTATTATTATATCTGCGGTAGGAACAAACAAGAGAGAGGGCATCATTGTGATTACAAGGCATCTCTTAGAAAAACAGACATTGAACCACTTGTAATTGAAGCTGTTAAGGAACTGGTAAGTGATAAATATTTTGCAAAAGAGATAGAGAAGCGAATTGGTGTGCAGACTGATACCACTGCCATTGATAAGGAACTTGCTAATTATGAGAGTAAGCTGAAAGAAGTGGATTTGAACAAAGCCCGTCTGGAGAGGGAGATTGATAATCTGCCTATTGATGCTCGTTACAGGGAAAGAAAAATCCACGATATGACATTAAGGCTTGACGGTTTGTATGATACGATTGTGGAGCTGGAAGAACGGATTGAAGATGCGAAGCTCAGAAGAAGTTCCATTGAAATGGAAGCAATCACTCTGGACAATATTTACAAGCTTATGCTGAATTTCGGAAAGCTCTATGATATAATAAGCGATGAGGAAAAGAAAAGCCTTATCACTTACCTTATAAAGGAAATTCAGATATATCCAAATGGGGAGTCAGAGCAGCCTTTGAAGTCAATAGAGTTTAATTTCCCAATATATCGGGATGGTCAAGAGGTAAGGCGGCTCTTGTGGGAAAAAGGTAATACCGTTGAGACGGTTGTTCTTTTGTCCCAACAAAAACCAGATGACACGATAGAGATCGACTTAGACCTGGACGAGCTGGATGCCACCAGTGCCGAGTTGAAAGCAACCTATCAGGAAATCAAAGATTATGTGCTGAAAGAATTTGGCTTGAAGGTTTCAAGTTTATATATTTCTCAGGTAAAACGCAAATGTGGAATTGAAGTGGGAGAAAACTATAATCTTCCAAAATCAGAAAATGCAAGAGTTCCACAATGCCCGAAAGAGAAAGAAGATGCTATCAAGGCTGCCCTGAAATATTTTGCGATGATTTAAGGACATCGCTGATTTCAAGGAGGAATAACACATGAAAAGCACATTTGAAAAAATGGGTGGAACCTACACACTTGGCGCAGACGGAATTTACTATTCGAATCTTGTCAGTACAGATGAAGAACCGCATTATGGGAAATATGGAATGATGCGGAAAACATATCTGAAAGAGCATCGTCCGGCAATGTATTCACTGTATATGCTGGAAGACAGACTGACAGAACATCTGAATACTGTGGACGATGAAGCACAGGAGAGAATGGATATTCTGGTGAGTCAGATGATGGAGAAGCAGGGCATTACGGAAGAATTGAAAGCTCGTGACCAGATGGAATGGGTTAGAGCGGTAAATAATGCCCGGAATGCTGCAGAAGAGATTGTGTTGAAAGAATTAGTGTATATTTAAAGCGTGGAAAGCTCCTTCGGGAGCTTTTCAGTGTTTGTAAGAGTTTATATAAAATGGGCTAAGAAGGTGGTATGATCAAAATAACAGATTAAAATTTATATTAAGAAATGAATTTAAAATTTTTAATTATGAAATAAAACGTAAGATAATTTCAGAGGTGAGAATAATGGATAGAATTGCATTAGTAATCGGTAATTCTGATTATTCAAATGTAGGGAAATTGAATAATCCTAAGAATGATGCTGACGATATTGCTAGTATTTTGAATAAATTAAATTTTGATGTTACAAAAATAATGGATGCAAATTTAATAGATATTCAAAAATCTGTTAATGATTTTTTACAGGCATTAGATGAATATGCTGTAGGGGTATTTTTTTATGCAGGGCATGGTATGCAAATCGACGGTAAAAATTTTATCGTTCCTATTGATTTAAAGTTAAGTGATAAAAGCAAGACAATGGTCTCTTGTTATTGTTTAAATTCGCTGTTAGAAGGTGCATCTTCATATAAGGGAAAAACATTAATATGTATATTGGATGCATGTCGAGATAATCCTTTTGCTATGGGGAGGGGATTTTTAACAGGCTTTGCGCCATTTAATAATCCACCTAAAGGTACTATGATTGCTTATTCTACAAGCGCTGACTGTAGTGCATTTGATGGACAATGTAGTAATGGATTATATACACAAGTTTTAAAAGATGCTATGCTTATTCCAAATTTGAAAATTGAAGAAATGTTTAAATTTGTTAGAAATAAAGTGTCAGAAATATCAATTAGCCAATACGGAGAAGAACAGCTTTCATGGGAATATTCTTCGTTAGTGGGAGACTTTTATTTTTCTGTTACGCCACAACCAGTCAATGAACAGGTTACTGATGAGAAAATATATGAATTCATATGTGCTCGTCGAAAATCTTATGAGAATGCTTCGGATAATATTTATGATATTGAATGTTTGCCATATATAGATGCCTATAATAAATATCATATACCAATTATTAAAATTTTACGTGCATATTCAAGAGTAGATTATTCAAAAAGAGGATTTCAGTTTTCGGATGCTACTATAGATCAGTTAAACAGCAATTATTTGTCATCATGGGGATTTATACAGAAATATGGTAGATGGTATTATAAAAATCATTACGTTGAGATGGGAGATTTATTGCCATTGCCCGAGGAATTAGAACCTAAACAACCTATTAATGGAAAGGAATTGAAGATTGAAGCTTCATTGAGCTGGAAAATGAATGATGGAAAGATAAGATTTCAAGTATCTTCTAATATTCCAGAGGAAACCCCATTAATGTTTACATTACGTGGCAAAGAATATACAGCTCAATGTAAATCTGTAGCAGGTAATAGAATTTCAATAAGTGAATGGTTTAGTGACAGAGGTAATCCTATGAAAAATGGATTTTATACTATAGATGTGTCATGTCCGATATATAGTGTATTGCCAGAAAAGATAAAGAAAATATTTGGTGAACGTAATAGAAATATATGTGGACAATATGTTAAATTTGAACCAGTGGGAGGAAATACGATTCATTTTTCGTATGGATTAGTTCTTAAAAATAGTAAAGTTCAAGTTATTGATATGCAACAAAGAATCTCAGCATTATAATGAATGTGGTTTTATACAAGAAAACATGGCAGATTGTAACTGGTTAAAGTGAATTGGGCGTATGGAACTTTTAAATCCATACGCCTTTTAAACAAGAGGGTTGTAAGAGCATATTATCTACTTGATGATGATTATAATTCCATATCATATGACCTTTTCTTAGCTCTGGCAGGCTGATTTCGCCGCATCTCCTGTTTCCTCTGATATTCAAGTTCCCAGGCACGATGGGAAAAAACATCAGGATCTTCCACATTGAGATAATCTACCTCATTGGCGGCAATATCACGGCGGTGATAGTCATAATACTTACCAAAAGTACCTTTGAGCTGCTCGATCAGCTTATCCCGGAAATTAGGACGTATCTGGATTCTGGTGTCCAGCAATTCTGTATACTGTTCAGGTTCAGGACGAAATTTTTCTTCCCGGAAAGCAGCGGCGTCTTTTTTAAGCTGCTTTTTAAGGGAGATGTCCTGAGAATCCAGGATATCAAGATTGCTATTCATCTGGTCATATTTTTTGGATAGATTCGTCATATCTTTATCAGTGGAGCATTGTGCCTGGAAGATTAGTTGCTCTTTCCTTGATTTCAGTTCTTCAATTTCTTCCGTAACAGTGGTAAGCTGCTGATTCAATTTTATATGCTGGATGGGATTCAAAATACTGGTTTTCTCTTTTTCTACATTCAGCTCTTTCCGTTCTGTAACTTTAGCTTTGAGTTTCTTTTTAACGGTGTTGTATTTATTCAGTATTGGATTAAAATGATTCATCCAATCATGAATTACTTCTTTTTGCATCTCATTATGAAGTAAATGATATTGTGTAAAAATCATATGATTTCGGATAGTTTCCATTGTTTCTGCAATTACAGGAATAGAATTTTTGACAGCTTGAGCCAGTTTCTCTACCTGAGCTTTTAATTCCCGGAGCATTTGGTTATCTGCACGAATCTGGCGGTTGATTTCACAGCGGTCAGCTATCATTCCTTTCTTTTCCATGTTTTGAGCAATATAGCCTTCGTGGATGGTCGGCTGTTCGGTGATTCCCTGATCTGCAAAGCTGCGGTGATCAATGGATGCATTTATCTGATTGTGGGCAAGCATTTCATTTACAGTATCTGCCCAGTTTGCTCTCCAGATACAGAGTTGCTCATCACTGTTCCATTGTTCAGAAATGGGATTCTGTCTGCCATAGCGACTGCTTTTTGGATGCTTGTCGATGCGGTCATAGCCTTTTTCCTGTGCGACAGATGCGGTCATATAAACTTTCTTTTTCCCAACTTTATATCTGTATTGCTTTTCCCAGCCATCTTTTTGAGCAGCTTTGAATTCAGTAGCTGTAAATCCTTTTTCTTCTCCATTTTTTATGCAGAGATATTCTTTTTCTGTTTTATACTGCCATGTTCCGTTTTCGTTCAGTGGACGGACGGTAAGCAGAATGTGTGCATGAGGATTGTGTCCATCCGTATCGTGAATAGCAAAGTCAGCGCACATGCCCATATCTACAAAGTTCTTTTGAATAAAATCTTTTAGAAGAGAAATATTACTGTCCTTATCTAATTCAACGGGAAGTGCGACAACAAATTCCCTTGCCAGTCGGCTGTCTTTTGTTTTTTCTGCAGCTTCCACAGCATTCCAGAGTTGTTCACGGTCTTTCCATTCTGGTGAAGCCATCGGTGGAAGCAATACTTCCTGATAAATGAGTCCATGCTTTCTGGTGTAATCATGCTGGATGCCATCGTAATCATTGTACATCCGGCTGCAGCTCATATAAGCAGAAGCTGCGACAGCGGAACGTCCGGAACCACGGCTGACAACTTTGGCTTGCATATGATAAATTGCCATATCTGGCACCTCCTTTCGATGTTGCCTGCAACAGCGGAAAATCCCTCGGCAGAGCGCACGAGCCCCGTAGGGGATACCACCGCCCGATTTATCGGGTGGTGAGTAAGTGCGCCCTTCGGGAGTAGAACTTGTGCGTTTACATTCCTCGTAGCCGGATTATCAGCTCCCGTTTCAGGGAATCCAAATCCATTTCTTTAATATGGGGAACAATACTTTCCAAAATGGCTCCTTCCTGGACTAATCGGTGTGTTCTGGCATCACGTTCTTTTTTGCGA
>ERZ1027087.477-NODE-477-length-20976-cov-6.291669_pt1 | contig 20976 bp, 22 predicted proteins | sample MGYA00519413_ERZ1027087 | MGnify/ENA primary metagenome ERZ1027087 (study PRJEB26926, sample SAMN06164438) | human gut metagenome | biome: ENVO:00009003; feature: ENVO:2100002; material: ENVO:00002003 | host: Homo sapiens | place: USA | collected 2012 ...
CGAGATCAGCCTCGGTCTCGTGGGCTCGGAGATGTGTATAAGAGACAGATAAAAACTAATTCTATTTCTTTTCTGATGGCGCAAAGGTAGAGGGTTTCAGGGAAAAATGATTTGATATAAATCAAAAACTGTATTTCTTATCTATTTTATATTCTACTCTAATATTCGGTCCCATTGCGCAGAATATTCCATTCGTTTGCTTTTTTGATATACTTCTATGTTTGCAACTTTATTTTTCCAATTCTTTCTCAGAGTGATTACTCCTTTACGATAAGTACCATTATCCTTAGGGTAAGAACTGAATACGATGCAGCAACGTGTTTCTTTGTTACTGATTATCCCTTTAGCATAGAATAGTTGCATTGTTGCTTCAATCTGAACTAAAGCATGTTTGATGTCGGTTCCCTTCAGTTCAACGAAGAAGAATCTTTTGTTTTGAAAGACAAATAGATAGTCACATCTGTTACTTTTGGTATCATTGATGATCCCTCCGTCTATTTGATATTTTTCAACTTCCTCAATATCAGCGTCCTTCAATATGAAAAAACGTTTATTTTCTTCTGCAGAAAAACGTGCGGCACACCTGCATTTATATGTTTCTAATCTTTCTTCAAAAGGAAGGTTTGCTGATGATTTTATATTTTCAAAGCATTTACAGGGCATTTATAGTATGTTGCTAAGTTCATTGAATATGCAAGACGTTTTTTCTGATGCTTCATCCAAATACTCCGCACCTACACTTCTTGTTTCAGTATCTCTAATTTCTTTAACATTGCCATCTCTGTCAAAATAATAAGAAGCGACGTCCTCAAAGTCTATTAATGAGCCTATAGGTAGTAAATTGGATAATTTTTGTATTATTTCCTTCGATTTATTTTCATATTTCTTATAGGCTTCATACCCCATGATTAAATCGTCAATAGCTGTCAAAATATAAGGGCTGTGTGTAGTAATTACAATATTATTTTGAGTTGATTTTATTTTACCCATAATCCAGTTCATTAAATCTAATTGAACGGTAGGATATAAATTTAACTCAGGTTCCTCAATGAGAATTAAATTATTACTGTTCAATTTTATATTATCTTCTAATACAAGCCATAGAGGCAGTATAGAAAGAATACCACTTGATGCCTGTTTCAGACTAATGCTTGTATGGTCATTCATAGTGACACTGTCGCTATCTTGTGAAAAGTTTACTTTGATATTTAAAATATCAATATCTGCTTCCTTTCTTTGCTTTCTGGCTTTTTCATATAAGGAGCCAAAACGTAAAATACATTCCGGAATAGTTGCACCGGCTTCCAATAATGAAAATATGCTATTTGAGAAAGTTGCAATGAGTATTCTCTCTGCCGGAATATAAATAGGAGATTGGATTTTATGCATCTGTTTTATATTACCTTCTATAAGACCGGCATATAATAAATCAGATAATCTTGATTTGTTTTCTCCTAGAAGATATTTTTCTAATTGGGTGATAACATCTGCAAAATCATTACTGTCTTTCTTGTCTTTAATGAACTGTTTAATGAACTCCTGGAGGTTGTTATCATATTTAAATAGGTCAGCATCAGTGTTATTTGTACTTAGGCCTTTTTGATTTATTTTCCAGGAATACTTATCTTGTATGAAGCAAATTTCCGTATCATGGTTTATATCAAAGTCAATATCATATTTGATAAGAAGCTTCTTAAAACTGTTAATATCTCCATTCGTTATAGTTAATAGTTCTTCGCTGTTGAAGATAGCTAACAATTTGGCGGCAGTACTTTTACCGGTAGAAGTATGCCCTATAAACAGATTTACTTTGCTAAGATTAAAGTCTGCTTTCTTAATTGCACCAAAATTTCTTATTTTAAGGATGCCCATATAGTTTTTCTTTTGATATACACAGCTACAAATATAGTCATTAATCCCGTATGGGTGACTTATTTGCTAATATTTATAATTTTATCAATTTGTTTTTCAGACATACGATCTAGCAATTTTTTCCATTTCCTGAAGACGACTTCCGAACTATACTCTTTGTTTACTTTTTCATAAGCCCTTCTCCCTAGTTCTTCTATACGTTCGGGATGACTCCATAGGTTTATTATTTCCTGTTCCAAATCATCCGGATCATTGGGGTGGAACAATACCCCGATAGCCTCTTCCCCTTCTCCGATAATTTCTGTGAATCCACCGTGTGCAGGACAAATGCAGGGCTTGCCGTAGCAGGCAGTTTCCAGTATTGTCATCGGGAATCCTTCGTACCATCGACTTGGCATTACGAAGAAGGTGGCTTTTTTATAGAAATCATCTAATTTATCGGCTGTCAGAAATCCCATTAGTTTGCAGTTTCGCGGAATCTTCTGTAGCAACTCCCGATCTCTCAGCTCTCCTGCAAGCAAGAATGGGATATCCGGATATTTATCAGCAATTTCCAATAACATATCAATGCCTTTTTCCTTGCTTAACCTGCCTGCATAAGCAATGTAACCCTCATTTCTTGATGAATAGTCCTTGTGCTTCTCCTGCATTGTAACAAAGTTTGGAATCACCTGAAGCTTATGAGCCGGAAAGTGAGCTATTTGTAATTTTTGTTTTTGGAAAGACGTGATGCATGCAAATGCCGTTACTTTATCGTATGCGTGTATCCGCCTGGCAAATACGGTTCTCAATGTATACCCTAAAGATTTGCTGAGCGAACCTTCACACCTGTTTTTCAGGCATAACCATGCGCTGTCTTTCTTCAGGCACATTTCACATGGCATCCCGTTGTTCATAAACAACCCGTTCGGACAGATTAACCGGAAATTGTGTATGGTCATCACTACCGGTACTTTCATCCACCGGCATACGTAGAGTGCTGCCGGACTGATGAACGGAAACAGGTTATGTACGTTTACAACATCCGGACGTTCCCTTCTGATAGCTCTCCACATTCCCCAGATGCCACTTGCACAGAATATTCCGGCAAAGAAACCATGAATGCTTCCCAATAAAGAATACCGTTCTTTCTCTGTCGTTTTCCGGTAAGTTGCCACTTCGTATCCATGCTCTTGCAGCATGCATATCATTTTCTCAACTACGCCTTCTTCACCGCTGGGGCGCCCGTAGTTGTTGTGTACGATGAGTATTTTCAATTGTATCCTGCTATTTTGTAGGCGAAGTCGCCTATCCATTCATTCAGTAATTCCTGCCATTCAATGGCTGCCTTCCAGTTAGGATAGAAGTCGCGATGATTTAACTTTTGGGGCGGATCATACGTGTTTACCGGTAGAAAGTCCGGGTGTATTCCTTCTTTGGCAAAGCACTTTAGGCTGCGCTTGATGTGAGTGGCCGAAGTAATGAGCAGACACTCCTTGCCGGTTATTCCTTTCTCTTTTAATATCTGAGTGGCGTACATCGCATTTTCCCGTGTATTCCTGGCATATTGTTCCAAGATGAATGCTTCCCTGCTGATGCCCAGCTGTTCCACATAGTTCAGAAATAACTCTGCGGTGCAACCGCCATCTTCATCAATAACCGAGGTAGGGTCGCCGGTAATAAGTATCTTCCCGATAACTCCGCTTTTCCATAATCTGACGGCTTCCCAAAGCCTGTCTGCACGGTCTTGCACGTATCTCATTTGCCCTGTTTCCTTGTTCATGGCGGCGAAGCCTCCCATGACGATGCCTACTTTGTAATGCCTGCTTGTGTCAACACGTAATTGACTGTATTCTTTCACTGTCCGGTACTTCATGCATTCCACTAATCTCAGATTGGTAGATAGAAGAAATAGCCCGATGCAGCCGGATAAACAAATTCTTCTCATGCTTTTCTTCTTCAGTAGAAAAGCGCCGGTTAAGAGTGCAATTATCCAGGTGATGGGAGAGAAGCAGATGTTGAGGAGTTTGGAGAGTTCGAAGAACATAGTTAGTTTATTTTTCTTGTGTGTTGTTTAATTATTTTTTATGTTTTAGTGAGGATATTCTGTTGATTATCATATCCTTTATCTGTAGAACAAAACGGTCTTTGCAAACGTATAGAAAACTGATATAGATTACTATTGAACAGGGTACGCCTATCATCATAAACTGATATTCATTTTTGCACACTTGTTGTGTAAACCATAAAAATATAGCCATCACACTGGTAGCAATGACGTAAGTCCGGTTATTCTTATCAAAGAAGTGGATAGGCGTATATTTCCATGCCATTACTATCATAGTCGTTGTTACACAAAATTCAGCTATTGCGGAAGAAAATGAGGCTCCATATTGGGCATATTGTGGAATTAGCCATAAGTTCAGGCAAAAGTTGGATATTGCTCCGGTTGTGACTGCAATGATAACCTTATTTTCTTTTCCTAAAGAATAAAGAATCTGCATGCCTACTACTCCTGATAAAGATATAAATAAGATGATGGGAGATAGCAATTGTACTGTCAGTATGGAAGGTATATATCCATTACCACAAAACAACTTGATGAGTGGGCTTGCCATGAAGGCAAGTCCTATGCTCATTGGCAGAGCTAAAGCGATCATCAACCCGATTGCTTTGTCTGCCAATTGCTTGAATTCAACCATTTTATAGCTTGCCACTAAGTTAGATAATCTGGGTAATAAAACAGCACCCAATGCGGTGGCTATTCCTGTTAGCATCCGAGTGATTCTTGTTGCAGCGGTGTAATATCCTACTGCTGCCTCATTCTTTAAGAAACCTAACATCACCGAATCCGTATTAACATAAAGACTTATGATTAAATTTAATATGAAAATCTTTAATGTTGGTTTTAGGTGTCTCCATGGGTGTATTTCCTGCAGGTTAACGGATTGGATAACTATAAATTTCCGCAATCGGACGAAATTGAAGGCGTTACTGCCTACATCTACCATTACATTTAAAAAGGCATAGCATAACAAATCCGATCTTTCTTTTACGAATATAAATAACGCTACTACTGAACATGTCTTGACTATAAGCGAGCGTATTGTTATGTACTTAAAATCTTCTAATCCTTGATAGAACCAATTGACCCCGATAGCTCCGAAAATGAGGTTTAAGCTTAGCAGCCAAAAAAGTTGCACATTGATTTGTATTTTGTCTACTGTAGTAGCTAAAATAAATACGGCAATGTAGCCGGCTAGGGTCAATATAGTATGTAACAGTAAAATCTCAATTGTGATTTTACTGTACATTTGCCTGCTATCTTTTACTTTGGCTATTTCTCTTACGGCATATAATGGTATTCCTAATGTACTAAATAATGCTATATAGTTGATGACGGAGTAGTAGAAATTAATTAATCCAATGCCGTCTGCTAATAGAATACGTGAGACATAGGGAAATGTTATCAGTGGAAATATTAATCCGGCAAGTGTGTTAACCAGATTTAGAACATAATTCTGTTTAAGTGAAGTAGCCATTTTATCTGATGAGCTTTCTTGTTTTTGTTCCCCAAGGAAGTAATACAATACTCATTGTAGGGAAAAGCATATAGAACCTGATGAATGGGTCTTGTTTCATTTTCTGATACATATCTCCAACAAAATCTAATAGTTCTTCCACACATTTTTCATGTGCTGAAAGTTCCGTATTCTACTCTTTGCCTCTATGCTTTGTCCTTCTCTACCTATGAAGTAATGATAAATAGATAAGTCTAAAAATAGAAATGTGTTCATATTACTAATCAATGGATAAATAATATACTCATTATCTGCATAGAATTGTTTGGATACATCTTCCAGCGAATTGTCCGTACTTCCGTCATTCAATTTCTATTTATTCTATATTGCCTCTTTTACTAATGATAGATATTAGTTTATTCTTTATGTATATTTCGGGAATACTCAATGCAACTGAAATATGAAAACCAAAATATGGATATAACGTCTTGAAAATACGAGAACGGAATGTCTTTTTCATAGGCTTTTGTAGTTGTTTATTTCCCTGAATAGCTTCTTGCAGAGGGCGTTTCATATATGCAATTTGATTATCTATCGCTTTACATAATACATTTCCTTTGTTAGTATTTTGTAGCACAAGAGATATACCTTTGTCAATATCTGTTTTTAATTCATCACTTACGCCCCAAAAATCACCTAAAGTGATGTCTCCGCTTCTCTCTATCCGGGCATATTTGCATTGATAACAACATTCTCTATAAAATAATGCAGTGAAGAATCCTTTCATGAATAAATCTTTATGCAATGGTCTTTGATAGAGGATAGAAGTTGAATTTTTAATTTTTATCGAAAAGCAAAATTTTGTACCTGTGCGAAACTTTACTTCGTCAAAAGGAGAGTTGCTTATTTGTTTCGGCAAACTCTTTTTAAGTAATTCTACAGGTGGTACTCCGTGACATACTAAATCAATGGTAGTTAAGTGTATGTGGTCCTGAAAGTATGTTTTGATAGCTGCTACTTGGCATGGAACACCAATGAAGAGAACTTTTAGTCCTTCTTTTAAGTCAGCCGAGATGGAACTATAAACTTCGCTGATATCACTTTGCACATATTTGGAACCTTTTAGTTGAGTTATATCTTCTGTATTTGAACACCTGATATGTTTGAATGTAAATGGAGGGATAAAAGCACATCCATATACGATTCCTCCTTTTTCTATCACTTCTTTGGCACATACAGTGGCTAATGCGCCGGATGAACTTTGTTCTCTTATGTTTTCATCTTTACTCCATGCTGCCCATGTATTTGCTGGAAAAGAGAGATTTACCGGGGTATTCTCGGGGCATACATTCAGACATATTCCACAATCAATGCAAGCATTCTCTCTAACAATGGGGGATATATGTCCTATTTGGTTTTTGATAGTATAAATGCAATCTTTAGGACATTTATTCATGCAAGCTAGGCAGCCGGTGCATGTTGTTATTGTGGTGATATTTTTATTTTTGGAGTGCATACTGTAAATAATGTTTTGATATTTCTAATTCCTTTTGTAGGATTACTTCTGTTTTATTAAAATCAATAGGTGTATTAATTGCAATTTCATATTCGGATGCTTGTGTAACTAGTCTTTGCTTTATTTCAAACATATCTAGTAAGCTTTCCATTCGGGAGTTGACATTATGTCGATTTCTTGGAAATATATAGAAATCTTTATGAAATAAGATAGAGAAAGCAGAACCATGAAAAGAATTGGAAATGAAGCAGTCACAATGATAAATTAAGGTGAGGAATTCTTGTGGTCCGGCACTGCTGTAGTTTTTATCGGCATATAATAGTGGGTACGTGTCATTTATAGAATATATTTTCAGACCTCTTGCTTTGGCTAATTGTAGAGCAAATGATTTGATTGATTCATTATTTTCAAAGTCATAGACGAGTAAGTATGATTTTTCTTTTTTATACGGTATCATTATTTCTTTCCATGTTTGGATTGATAAGAGGAATATAGGATCAAGTACCCAAGTACCCTTCAATTTTAGGTCTTCTAATATCTCTAAAGCATGATGTTCTCTAACTGCTATATAATCAAATGATTGGAGCATTTCTTTTACAAATGGTTTTATATTTTCGTCTATACTTGTAATGGAAAAACTGGCTGAATATGATATCTTTTTAATATATTCGGGAGCAAAAGCAAGATAGAAAGCCGGATCTTTTCCTGTATCATAGAAAGAGTTCCATACTTGATCACTTCCTACTATATAAGCGTCGGCAGTAGGAGGATTTTCTTTAAGTTCATTGAACGTAATATATTCTTTTGTTAGGCTTAAATGTTCTTGGGTAAATTTGTCAAATGCTTGTTTGCTTTTCTGCATTGACAATCGTTGTATAAATTTAAGTATGCAATAGATTATTCGGGTAATCCTATACTTATGCCATTGGGATTCAGGATTTACCCACATATAGTTATATTTTCTCGTACTATATTCAGGTTTGTAGTTAATGATGGCTACTTCGTGCCCTTGTTGTTTTAGATAAGTCATCAAAGCATAAGCCTGTAAAGACGCTCCGTAGTTATATACATCATGAGACGTCAGTGTTTTTATCTGCATGTTGTAGAATCTATAAAATGAAATATTCGGTTTGCTACTTTGTCAGGAGTATATTCCTTTTCTATTTCTATTGACTTTTCTCCCATTTTAGGTAAATCCCTTTGATGGAATTTGGAGAGGCACAGAAGGAAACTTGTTTCGCTTAGTGGATCAAATGTATATCCGTTTTCTCCTTCGTGTACCAATTCCGGGTGACAGCCATTATAGATGGAAGTGGCTATTGGTAAGCCACATGCCATGGCTTCGGGAACCACCAAGCTCCAATTATCCTCTAAAGTTGGGATAATGAAAACGTCTGCTTTGGCGTAATATTGATAGATAAGGTCGTAGTCGACACTTCCAATGAAATGGATAGATTGGAGGTCTATATATTGGCGTTTGAAATTATTTAGTAAAGGTCCGTTTCCTATTATCTTTAATTTATCGTCCGGATAGGATTCTATGTGCTTTTTCCAGTATTTAAGCAAGTATTCCACACCTTTTCGTTTCACGATTTGACCTACATACAAGTATTCTATTCCCTCTTTTGCTTCTGTTGTTGTAAGTTCCTTTTTTATCTTGGCAGCCTTTTCTGCCAGATTATGGCTGTCTGCCGCCATACATCCTTTTATGTGATTTTTTTTGTCATAGCCAATATCCTGTAAATATTCATGAGTGAGTATTCCGTTGATGATGAATCCTTCTATGAAAGGTGAAAGAAGTTTTCTGGCTTTCTCTCTCCACCACGGACAATTTCTTTCTGTATGTTTTGTTCGTTCATAGACAACAAATGCTGGAATATGCATTCGATAAGCTTTTAGTAACGCATAAGGCGACCATTTAAAGAAACCTTCGCAGATAATAGCGTCAGGTTTGATTTTTTCAATTATCTTCATTAGCCCTTCAGGATATCTTATCGTTAACCCTGTATTGGCAAAATTGTTTTTCCGTTTTTTAAGTACTATTTCCCTATCTGATAATCCTATAGCATGTTTACCCAATGCATTAGTGGTTTTTTGTATTACTCTATCGGGGGTATGTACCTTTGAGAATATTATATAAAATTCTCCTTTGCATAATGCCTGCAACTCTTCATAAACGGGAACTCTATAGTCCAGAAACTCTGGATTTACCCATATTATTTTCATATCTATATATTATTTTTTATCTATTACCTAATAATATTCTTGTAAAATTCTGTAGATATTTTCTTGAGAGGTGGAATTTGCTATAAAACGACTTTCGCTATTATTCGCAGTGGGGTCATGTGTATGGCATAGATAAAGAAGCTTAGTTCATGTCCTCCCCACCTAACTTTTGAAGTCTTTTCTATTTGTTCCATTCTTCTCTGTTTTTTATATATCTGGCAGGATTCCCTCCCCATATTTCTTTGGGTGGTATGTCGCATGTTACGACAGAACCGGCTGCAATGATGGAGTGATCTCCAATTGTTATAGGTTTACAAATGATGGTGTTGGCACCAATAAAGCAATATCTGCCAATTTTAACTTCTCCGGTATAGAAGGGTATCCACGGATCAGCTTTTCGGGTATTGACAAAATGTGTAAGAATAATACATCCGGTGGTGATTGTTGTATAGTTCCCTATTTCTATCAGTTCGGGATGTATAGTATCAAATGTTATGTTTTTACCAAGGAAAACTGCACTCTTCTCATTTGCGGGTATCTGGAATTTTATTCCTGCATGTTTGTAGAACCACTGCCTGCGATAGCCGGGCATAGGCGTATTGGCTAACAAGAAGAATAAATGTCTTTTGAGTTTATGAATGGTTATCATGTCTAAGTGTCTTTTGCATTATGAATCTTTAGATAGGTTACAGCTTTTTTCTATGATAATTTTATAATACTGAAGCATTTCTTTTGCTATTTGCTTTATATCGAAATTTTGTATTATTTTATTTTGAGCAGCTTTCCGTATCTCTATTTGTTTTTCTATGGGTAAAATGCTGCAATGATATATGCATTCGGCAAGTTCTTCGGGCGAATGAGGGGAGATCAGAAAGCCGTCCTTCCCATGATTAATAATTTCGCTCATCCCTCCACATTTACTTCCGATAACAAGACATCCGCACGCCATAGCTTCTATGCAAACCAATGGAAATGCTTCCCACCAAGAAGGAAAGCATGCTATATCACATTTTGCATATGCATCTTTTAGGATATCACGGTCTACATTTCCTAAGAAATGGCACCACTTAGATGTTCCCATCTCCGTTTTTAGTTTCAAGCCATAAGCTCCTATTTTACCTGCCAAAGATAATGTCACATTAAGGTTTCTGTTTCTTAATATCTGGCATGCGTTTAATAAGTCACCTACTCCTTTTTTGTCACTTATAGTTCCCGCATATAAGATGTGGAATGCATCTAAAGAGGAGTTCTCGTTAGATTTTGGAGGATAGCTCCAGAAAGCGGTATTGACAGGATTGTGGATGACTTTTATTTTTTGTGGGCATATTTGCAGGTGTGTAGTGCTCCATTTTTTTAGACTTTCAGAGCAGGAAGTGATATTTTGAGCTTTGTGCAACGCCGTTATTTCTTGCTGAGATGTCCAGTAACTATAGAATTTTTTTAGTTGGAATTTCTTTTTTTGCAAGGTTTCCATATCTAAGCAGGAGGGATTGTGTAATCTTATAACAACCGGGATTTTCTGGGTATGCAAATAATAGCTTTCTGCTCCATATTCGGGTACTTCGATGATGTCTACATCTTGTAATTTTAAAATAGTTTCCTTGATTCTTTTTCTATAAGAATGAAAACGATACAGGCATCTGAATTTTTTCCGGACAGAGTTTCCTTCTATAGCTGGGATAATGAAATCTCCTTTGGACAGACGGATGACGCGTATTCCGTCTATACTAATGTCTGATTCCTTACGAGTGTCATCTGAAGCACAAACTACAGTTACCTGATGTCCTGACTGGGAATAATATTCTGCCATATTTCTGACATAGGAAGCTATTCCGCCACCACGTAGTGTAGGTGGATATTCCCGGCTAATAAAAACTATATGCATATTAATTCGTATTTTGAGTATTATGAGACTTAATAATGTATAGGCTGCATAGCGTTGTAAATACCAACATCACACCTATCCATGCTCCGCCCACTCTAGTGCCGATACTGGGGTTACCCATGCAATGTGCCAGGCATACAATGTACGTTGCGATCCAAGTAGGTTTTTCACTATGGGGGATGTAATTTTTAAATAATAATCGTCCGGTATCAACAAGAAACATCAGTATTAGGAAAGCTCCTAAAAAACCTTCTCCGAGAAGTGCAGACAAAATACTATTATGGGTTGCTGATACTTGTACTCTTTTCCACTTTTCCTTGATGAGATAATTTTCTCCGGCCACAAACCCCCAACCGGTATATGGTTTTTCTATTCCCCATTTCCACGATTTCTCAAATATTTCATTGCGGTCACTGGTGTCTTTTAACGAAATTTGGCGTCGTTGGTTGAAGATTGTCTTTTTTAAGAATGGTTCAAGCCCCATGAAAGCTATACAATATAGAGCCATTGTACAAAGAATCAAATAGCCGAGTTGATGCTTCAGTTTACCATACATCAAGCCGCTTATGCCTGCAAACATTCCTATGTAAGAGGTCGTAGAACCTGAAAATAGGGCAAAAACGATAATGATAATCGTTATATACCATTTAGGTGAATATTTTATGGAGAGAAATATGAATATGGTGGATAGCATCTGCGATGCGCGCAGTAGCATGAGTGGAGTGGGTACCCATCGCGAATTATTTATTACCCGGATAGTTATGTCTATAGCTACATATAATAACAACCATTGATAAGCTATAATTGGAGGGTGCTTTTTCAGAATCTGGTATAGAAGAGCGGAGATAAGCATGATCATAGTCAAACATTCAAATGCCCGATAACCGGTCAATGCAAAATTTACACTCCATAGAGAGCTGATTCCTCCTAAAATAGTGAACAGCAGAAACCATCTCAAAGGCGAGTGTAGAAACAAGCTTTTTATGAACAATATATGTTTCTTATGAAACAGCATTTTATAGCAAAAACCGAAGCATATAAAAGTATAGATAATAAATGCTATTGCGCTATTATCGACTTCATCATAAGCACCTATGGTGGTTCTTTGTCGGCTAAATAACACATATATAAGTGTATTTCCTATTAAAAGAAACCCGGGTATTCCTCCGGCTGTAAGCAGTTTATTTATTTGCATGATATGATACGGGGAATAGAACGATACTCTTTGCTTTTGATAAAAACGAATGCATCCCGATATGCTTTCAAGTAGTATTTCAGTTTATGAAAGTTTGTCGGTGTTGCTATACTTTTCAATCCTGTGATAAGGAGTGTATTCTGAATACGCCACCAGATGCATAAAATACTCCACAGGCGTAGGTATAGCTTGTTTTCCGGGAGATAAATGAAGCGATGCCAAAAGATAATGGCTTCCTTGGCATGAGCGTATGCTACAAGGAGTTGCTTTTCCCCTGTTCGGCTGCTCATTGCATCCAAATGTAGAAATAGTACATCTTTATTGACGGCTATCCGATATCCCATCTTATATAATTTGTAGAAGAAAACCTGGTCCTCATAACTGGGATATTTTTCTTTCTCAAGATAAAGTTCTTCTTCAAAATGCATATTCTGTGCTGCTTCTTTGCGTAGAAGGCGGCATGCACCGGCTCCGGTTTGTGACAGATAATCTTTACTGTCAGGGCGTGCTTGAACAATGAAACCGCTGGTACGATAACATCGGAGTAGGTACTCGCTTTGCTTATTGGAGTGAAAACAAACTCCCATGATAAAACCTGCCAGATTCTCTCCGAAGCTTTTGGGTGATAATACCGTTTGCCCCTTTATGTCTGTTACGATAGGAATGGCTACATCTGCTTGAGCCCGTTCCACGGTTTTGAACAGCTCTTCTACAAAGTTGTGAGAGAATTTCATATCATCATCCAGCAATAGCAACCATTCCCCCTTTGCCTCTTTCATTCCCGTTATATTCTGCGAGAGCATCCCTTTTGGGCTATATACTATCTGCTCATACCCCAGCGTCTCTTTAGGCGGTTCATATCCGTGGGGAATTACAATTAATACTTCTTCCGGCTGGAGTGTCTGCGAAGCGATGCAATCCAGTGTTGTTCTGTACATTGCTCCGGCTTTGCCCAGTGTCCGTATGATGATAGAGTATGAAGGCTTCTTCATAATATTCTTTTAATTATTTGTTTCTGATATGTACTATCGTTCAATTCTCCGTACCTTGTACCTTTCCCGTCGCATGCTTCATTGGTATATTTTCCGGGTATGGCAATCTTTTTCAAACTCGCTCTTTTGTACCATTCATATTCTATATCTATGTGCCCGATGTCGATAGCCTGATATCCTTCTTTCGCTAAATCATAAGCCAGTACTGTGGCGGTCATCCCCAACGCGATTAAAATAAGCCGTTCTTTGGGCTGCTGTAAGGCTGCTTGAAGTATTTGTTCATAACGTTGATAGCACTCACTGCAGGACATATAATACGTTGTATGTCATTTGCGTTTGCAAACAAATCATTGCCGATGCCCAATCTGCTTCCTTCGCCTTCGATGATACAAAGATTCCGGTTTTCCCATATTTCCTTTATTGCCTTGATGCGGCTTGTTGCCGATTCTTTATCCGCATAGTCCATGTAGAAACGGGTAAATTGAGTATCATAATAATGCTTCATTTGCAGCAGGTTCCGTACTTTTCGCGCGTGTCCGTACAGATATGCCAACATAAATTTCCGGGTAATATCACTTCTGCCCGATAAGGACTTTAATGTAGCGGGGATGCAAACGATATGATTAGGCAGAGGGTAATTCAAAATATAGAACAGCCGGTTGCCTAAATCCTTATCCGCATTCTGGAACGGAGAATGTTGGCCTACTATGACGTTGAATTCTCCGTCGCCGAACCGGCTGACGCTACACTTCTTTTTCGATATATGCTTTACGGTTTCTTGAGAATCGTAGATGGTAATATCCCTGAATAGCCATTGGTGATAGGGATATAGTATTCGAAAAAGAGAAGGCCCTATGACTTTTTTAATTCTTTTTGTAATGCTCATTTTTTCACTTTTCAAATGTATAGTTGAACTTCTTTTTTATCATTCTTTCTATAGGCGCATATAGATGTTGCCTAATAATATCTATAGGGAAAATAATGATCATGATACCTAAGGTTAGAGTTGCAAAGCATAGCATGACTAATAAAGGTGAGCTGATATATGCCCCGATTTGAGAAGCCGCATTCCATAATGTAGGTGCTAAATATATGCTGGAGTGAGCCACGTATACTGCAAACATGGTAGACGCTATCCGGTTGACGGGGCGGCTCTGCATTCTTATTGTCAGAAATAGACACAATATGCAGGAGGCCGAAAGCAATACGATAGGGTTATTGTAGCCGAAGACATACATTGTTATCAGATGTCCGGTTACCAGATAGCTGCCTAATGCCATGCAGAAAATAGTGAATGTGCAGGCAATATATCCCCATAGATATTTTATTCGTTTTCCTTGTTCTGCCGGACGTATGTACCGACGGATATATGCCCCGATGAGGTATATGAGAATAAAGTTCATAACATTATATCCGTCAGGATTTACACTACCGCGATGTATGTATCCGAAGTAGATGTTCAATAGCAATAAGCTGAATAAGATTTTATTCATTGTTTTTGGGTCGGCACTGCGTACAACTTGATTTAATAAAGGAGAAAAGAACATCAAATAAGTATATTGAATGATGAACCAATAAGAATGGGATAGCGGGAAGAATATAGGTATCAGTTCTTTAAATGAGAAAGTGGCATGCCCTGTGAATATACTGACTAAGTAGATACCCAAACCATAAAAGAGGCATATAAAGTAAATGTAAGCTACTTTTCTTACTTCTAACTTGATGCCAAAGTACCCCGAAATCATAATGAAACAGTTGACGGCGATTACTGTAGATGAATGAAACAGCATATAAATAAACCAACTTGTCGCCATCGGAAAATAATCGAAAGTCTCTAAACCGAATACGAGGAAATGTCCTAATACGATTCCAAACATGCTAATAATACGTAGTAGCTCTAAATTAGAGTTTCTTTCGTGAGGTTGGCACGCTTTTTGTCCCCCCCCCCTAAATGCTTGTAGACTAATTGTTTTCATCTTTTTTGTTTATTATATTCATACAAATTTCATCAAACCTTTCCGTCCACATATCCCAGTTAGTCCGGTTCCTGTATACTTTCGCACATCCCTTTATCAGACAACTCATCTTCTCATTTTTCAGTATCTCTTTTATCTTTTCCGCGAAATCTTCGGCAGTAGCCGATATCGGTAACCGATACCCATTAATGTCATTGATAACATAATTAGGAATTCCCCCGGTATCGAATGTCAGGATAGGAAGCCCGTAAGCAGATGCTTCGGCAAACACCACTCCGGCACATTCTGCCTTTGTAGGAAGCAGAAATAAGTCTGATTGCGCTATTAACCCTTTCAGTCGTTCATACTCTTCCGGTATGTTCTTATTAAGGAATCCGGCATTGTCCACGTATGGTAAGTTCCGGTAAGTTACCGGGAAAGGGTGGCGTATACCTGCCATGTGAATGATGGCAGGAATACCTTGCTCGTTCAGCAAACGTGCAGTGTCAATGGCTATGGCGGCTCCTTTCCGTTCCCATTCCACACCCATGAACAGCAGATGCAACTTCTCTTTGACTACGTAATCCTTTTTAGGAAATATATCTTTCGGGTCGATATTGGCGCCAAACTCCATAACGGAGACTTTCTCCGGAGAAACCCCATAATCTTTTACCATAGACTGCTTGGCCCAGTCGGATGCGGCAATAAGATGAAAAGCGCGTTGCAGCATCGCAGTCTGCATACGTTCGTTTTGCCGGACATTGCATTGTAAGAGGTGGGAGTATTCAAGAGGATAGTAATGGTGCAATAACCTGAAAGTGGCATCACTCACGTAGATGATAGGCTTGTCCGTTTCCAGCGTATACGTATAATGCGTTTCGGTGGCAACAAACAGGGCATCAGCATGTGCCAGCAGATTCCGGTCGATAGTGCCGGCTGTTTGCCTTGCCCAAAAGTTATTGCGGGTGTATATCACTTGCCGGCCGCCCGTCAGCAGAGGGATGAAGATGCGCAGTAATATCCCATAAATCCGTGCGGGGAGAGTGCGCTTCACTCGAATCTGGAAGACCTCGGCATGCTGACATTGTGAGATGCTCTCATAGAATTTGTAGATGAGTCCGCTCCATGCTTTTCGGTCGGTTTGTGCATCGGTGGCGGTGATGAAGCCTATTCTTATTTTCTGTTTCATACGAGTTGAAGGACCGGAATTTCGCTGAGCAAACGGTCGAAGTAGGTGATTGTCTTGTTTAACCCTTCTTCCAATTTTATCCGGGGTTCCCAGCCATCCAATATCTCTTTTGCCAGAGTAATGTCCGGTTTTCGTTGCTTCGGGTCGTCATGGGGGAGAGGTTGGAAAATAATTTTGGATTGGGATCCGGTAAGTTCAATAACCTTTTCCGCCAGTTCCAGCATCGTAAATTCTCCGGGATTTCCCGTGTTGACGGGGCCTGTGAAGCCATCTTCCGTTTTCATCATTCGTGTCATGGCCTCTATCAGGTCGTCCACGTATTGGAAACTTCTTGTTTGCCGGCCTGTTCCGTAAATCGTGATGTCTTTTCCTTGTAGGGCTTGTACGATGAAATTAGACACCACCCGTCCGTCATGCGGATTCATCCGTGGGCCATAGGTGTTGAAGATGCGGACAATCTTTATCCGCACTCCGTTCTGGCGATGATAGTCCATGAATAAAGTTTCCGCGGCGCGTTTGCCTTCATCGTAACAAGAGCGGCAACCGATGGGGTTTACATTGCCCCAATAGCTTTCCACTTGCGGATGAACGGCAGGGTCGCCGTACACTTCACTGGTAGAGGCTTGCAGGATTTTTGCTTTGGTTCTTTTGGCAAGTCCCAGCATATTCATGGCACCGTATACGGAGGTTTTCATCGTCTTTATCGGATTATACTGGTAGTAAGGGGGAGAGGCCGGACATGCCAGATTATATATCTCGTCCACTTCGGCATAATAAGGAGTGGTGACGTCATGGCGTACCAATTCGAAATGAGGATTATCCTGCAAATGGAGAACGTTGTTCTTGCTTCCTGTAAAGTAGTTGTCCAGGCAGATGATGTCATTGCCTCGGTTTAATAAATACTCGCAGAGGTGCGAACCGATAAATCCCGCACCGCCTGTTATCAATATTCTTTTCATTCTGTTAGTGTTATTGATTATAAATTATATGAAATATCCTGTCCGATACGCGCATATCTGAATCCTACCTCTTTCAGTTCCTCGGCATCATAGATATTACGCCCGTCCACTACCAGATGGTCGTTCATGGCACGGTGGATGATTGCCCAGCATGGCATACGGAATTGTTTCCATTCCGTGAGCAAGGCAAGGGCATCCGCATCGATCACGGCTTCGTACATATTCTTGCAGTAAACCACCGCATCGCCAATGCGGTGGTTGCACTCATCCATGGCAATTGGATCGAATACCTTTACTGTCGCCCCGGCCCGGAGAAGCTTGTCTATGACCACCAGAGCCGGAGCTTCGCGCATATCATCCGTTTCCGGTTTGAAGGATAATCCCCAGATGGCAATGGTTTTTCCTTTCAGGTTGCCATTGAAGGCGTCTTTCAATTTATCGTACACGATGTTTTTCTGTCCTTCGTTCACTCTTTCCACAGCTTCAATCACCTGCATGTGGTAGTCGTTTTCGATACCTGTGTGTACCAGCGCTTTCACGTCTTTCGGAAAGCACGAACCTCCGTAGCCGCACCCTGCATAAAGAAAACGGCTGCCGATGCGTGAATCGCTGCCCATGCCTTTGCGCACATGATCCACATTGGCTCCTACACGTTCGCAAAGGTTGGCTATGTCGTTCATGAAACTGATGCGCGTGGCAAGCATGGCGTTTGCGGTGTATTTGGTCATCTCTGCCGATGGAATATCCATCATCAGGATGGGATAACCATTCAGGGTAAACGGGCGATACAATTTCTCCATCAGTTTACGTGCGCGATCACTCTCTATGCCTACAACCACGCGGTCGGGAGCCATGAAATCCTTGATGGCGGCTCCTTCTTTCAGGAATTCCGGATTGGATGCCACGTCAAATTCCAGTTGAACGCCGCGTTTGTCCAATTCTTCCTGAATGGCCGCGCGCACTTTTCTGGCTGTTCCCACGGGCACGGTGCTCTTGGTCACCAGTACCGTGTATTTCTTCATGTTGCGTCCTACGGTGCGGGCTACTTCAAGCACATATTTCAGGTCGGCACTTCCGTCTTCATCCGGCGGAGTGCCCACTGCGCTGAAAATAATCTCTACGTTGTCCATACAAGCCATTAAATCGGTCGTGAAATGTAGCCGTCCTTCTTTGACGTTGCGTTCCACCAACTCGTCCAGTCCGGGCTCATAGATGGGGATAATTCCGTCTTTCAGCTTTTTTATCTTTGTTTCGTCAATGTCCACACACGTGACATTAATTCCCATTTCTGAGAAACAAGCTCCGGATACCAGGCCTACATAGCCGGTACCTACGATTGCAATATTATTCATACGTAATGTTATTATTGTTCTGTTATTATTGTTTGATTCTGAAGAGTTGGCGAAGACTGTCCTGCAGAGGGTCGGAAACCCAGAAAACGTTCTGTTGCTCCATGTTGGTGTCGCCATAGCCTATAACGGCCGAAGTATACATGGGGTAGGAGGAGCTTTTCATGCGGTTATTTTTCCAGTGAAAAGCGCGGAGGTTCAAGGGATGATCCCAGAGTTTTTTCGGTACATTCAATTGCTTCAAGAGGGAAACTGGATAGATATGGTCTATTTCCCAGCCGAACATGCTGGTTGGGTCCCGGAAGTCAGCATAGGCAATCCAGGCACCACAAGCGTCTTGCCGGATACGGCGTGTGTCATAACCTTCAATGATCTGTGCCGCATTCCACGCTATGTCTTTTAAGTTGTCATTCATACTTCCATGTTCAATACTTTTTCAACAATCTGATGCATATCATAGTATTTGTATTCGGCCAGGCGACCTCCGAAAATGGTTTGTGTATCCTGTTCTGCCAGTTCTTTATATTGTGAATACAGGGTCGTGTTTTTTTTATCATTGATCGGATAATAAGGCTCGTTCCCTTCCTGCCACTCTTGCGGATATTCCCGGGTTATTACGGTGGTGGGTTGGGTGCCGAATTCAAAATACTTGTGTTCGATGATACGGGTATAGGGATGTGCCTTGTCTGTATAGTTCACTATGGAGTTGCCTTGATAATTATCCGTTCCCAATATTTCTTCTTCGAAGCGCAGACTGCGGTATTCCAGTTTGCCGTAACGATAATCATAGTATTCGTCTATCTTTCCGGTGAATACGATTTTATCTGCCAGACTGGACAGGATTTTCCGGTTGTTGAAGAAGTCTGTATCCAAAGATACTTCAATGCCTTTCAGCAATCCGTCAATCAGTTTGTTGTATCCGCCGATGGGATGCCCTTGGTAGATATCATTGAAATAATTGTTGTTGTAGCAAAAGCGGACCGGTAGGCGGCGGATAATGAAAGCGGGCAATTCCGTACACGGGCGTCCCCATTGTTTTTCCGTGTACTCTTTTATCAGTGTCTCGTAAATTTCTCTGCCCACAAGGGATATTGCTTGCTCTTCCAAATTTTCGGGTGTTTTCCCTTCTACCTCTTTTCGTTGTTCTGCTATCTTGGCACGAGCTTCAGCAGGGGTAATGACACCCCACAACTGGTGGAACGTGTTCATATTGAAAGGCAGGTTGAACAGTTCTCCTTTGTAGAAAGCCAACGGGCAAAGCCGAAAATGATTGAAAGGCACGATGGAATTTACAAAATCCCATACTTCTTTGTTGGAAGTATGGAATATGTGTGGGCCGTATTTGTGAACATTTATTCCTTCTATGTTCTCACAATACAGATTGCCGCCCTGATGGGGTCGTTTATCTATCACAAGTATGCGTTTCCCCTGTTGGTGAGCTACATACGCGAACATGGCTCCGTATAGGCCGGAACCGACAATTAAATAATCATATTTTTTCATTTGGAATACTTTTGCTTTACATAATCTGGATTTTTTGATTATATAAAGATTAGATTGTTTTTTAAGCATTCAACTCTTCTCATTCGTGGAAAAGAATCCGGACTCCTTCCGCATAAATACGTTTGTAATCCTCTTCATCCGTATAAAGTTGAAAACTCTGCAGCACGCGGATGTAAAAGCTGAGTTTTACATCTTGCCCTTTTTAATGCAGGAGATTATGTTGTTCTTCATCCCACAGCCTTCGCGGAGTGCGGCAAGAGTGATGTGGTGCTTGCGGCATTCATGATACATAAATTGACCGAATGCGGTGTGATCCTGAGTTTCTTCTACTGTAAGCATATAATTTATAGTTAATAATTATTAGTTATTTGAAATATATCTTTTAGTCGTACCCGCTAAAGGGGGTACGATAGTCTTGGATTCTTCTTGTAACTTCACCGCAAATTTTAAAACTACAAGTAATGAAAGCACTTAAAACAACCATTTCCGTAACGGAACTGCAAAAGACCATCAGATTATGGAAGAGCCGAAAGATAACGGATTCGTTCATTCCCAAACTACTGGAACTTTACCTTGGACTGACCGCATACATGAACAACGAGCGGGTTTATCCGATAGAAAACTTCTACGACATCAGCAATGCACTGAAGTTTAGAAATACGCGATGCCTGATTGTAGCTGTTAAACAATGCGGTTCGTTCGTCTTTGAAAGCGAAGATAATGGGTATGGGATGAAAAACTTTTACTCATTATTTCTTGATCAAGAGGAGTCATCTGACAAAATGCAAAGCAAATTGCCAAGCAAAATGCAAAGTGATAATAATATATATAATAT
>ERZ1027087.530-NODE-530-length-19595-cov-8.126254_pt1 | contig 19595 bp, 18 predicted proteins | sample MGYA00519413_ERZ1027087 | MGnify/ENA primary metagenome ERZ1027087 (study PRJEB26926, sample SAMN06164438) | human gut metagenome | biome: ENVO:00009003; feature: ENVO:2100002; material: ENVO:00002003 | host: Homo sapiens | place: USA | collected 2012 ...
CTTTTTATTTCGTTGAATAGTAATGGATTGGTTTGAGATAATGCTGGTCCATTCTTCAGCGTTCTTTGGGCGGTAATAGACGTTGATAGGCAGATTTTCTGTGGCGTTGATATTGCCGTTTCCGATGTTGGCGACATTTTGTAGAGAAAATAGCCTCTCTTCCGACATGGAAAGGGAAGTGGTGGCATCGGTACATTCTATGAGAAATGCTTTGGCATTGCTGGTTTCTACTTTGATGGAATCTCCTATAGACAAGTTCTCAGCTGCAAATCGCAGAGTATAATATGCTCTTTTCAGTTCAATAGAAACGAACTTTACCGGACGATTGCCTTCAACTACGGGATCGGCATTGATCAAGTCAAGTGTTGCGCTGCCATAAAAGCGATGTGTGTCCGTAGGACGTTCACTGATGTCATTGGCTTCCAGGTGCATCGCTCCTTTATAAATGTGTTGATGGAAATTCTGGTTTTCATTTAGAGGATTGATGGAAATAACCAGCTTATTGGTGACAGCAGCATCTACCCGTTTATCTGTTGTGATAGAAAATGGGAGTCCGAAATATCCATTGTTGTTATAAGGAAGTTCATTCTTTTTCAGGAAGGTGCAGTCGAACCGATAAATGTATCCTTCAATCAGTCCGATGCTTATATCTGAAATATCTTCAAAAAGCCCAGTTGCATAAGGCTGAAAGGCAGAACCCTTTTTCCAGAAAACATTAACTGCATAAATACCGGCTTCCTGAACTGTAGCTCTGCTTAAAGGTTGTGAATCATATTCCAGAGAAGGTCCGATTTGTAGGCCTATCCAGATTTCTTTTCCATTGATATCAGGAGTATTATTCTCATCAGAGCACGATGAGAATAATATCATCCAGATAAGAGCTATAAATAAGCTATGTGTATCTGCTATTTTCATACATTTCAAGTGTTATCCTACAAATGTAGTAAATAATCTTATGCAAATGGAGATGACAATGCAGAATATTTTAAAAAACTTTAATCTATGAATTTAATCTTCTCCGCATTTCTCGGCTTAGCTGCCGGAGTTTCATCCGGATAACCGAATGCGATGCAATAGAGCAACTCATATCCTTCCGGAATATTGAGTCTCTTCAAATATTCTGCTGCATCCGGTGTGGAGTTTATAAATCGTGTCGGTCCTCCTAAACAACAGGAACCTATACCCATAGACCAAGCTGAGAGAATCATGTTCTCACCCAGTAAACCACAGTCTATCTGTGACAGATCATAAGACTTGTCATTGGCGATAAATACTATTGTAGGAGCATTGCGGAACATATTTTTGAAGTTAGGATCTTCAGCAGCTTTCGGATTCTGTTTCTTGTAAACTTCGGTGATACCATTGATAAAATCCGGATTATCCACTACCCGGATTGCCCAGGACTGCTTGTTCTGACCGTTGGGGGCATTGATACCGCAATTCAGTATAATCTGCATAGTATCGCGGTTCACTGCTTGCGGCTTGTATTTACGAATACTGCGGCGTGACATCATATTCTCAATTACTGCATTTTCATTGCTTGCTTTCTCAGTCACAGTTGTACTCTCTTTTACTTGCATGCCGCATCCGCAGCACAGCAACAGGCTGGCACCTGCTAACATCAATTTGATACTTTTCATATTGCTTTGTTTAATATTGGTTTTCGCAAAGCTAACAAAAAAGATTTAGTAATGAAGTGATTCCAATTCTTTTCTTACCAACCAGTATCCAACCTGTGCTTCGGATATGCCTTCAACCAGTTGATAAGGACATATAAATTGATCGTTCTGAATTCTTGAATCCATATAGTAGAAAGAACATGCACTGTCTTTCTCAAAATGTTTGGCATATTCCAGAATGTGGGTCGATATAAGGAATGAGCAATGCAAATACTTTCTGAGTAATTCGTTTACTGCGACAGAAGCTTCAAAGGCATCCTGTGCGTTTGTTCCGCGAAACATTTCATCCAGTATTATCAGACATCGCTTACCGGATTTCGCTTTTTGAAGAACTTCTTTGATCCGTAGAATTTCCGCCATAAAATGACTTCTGCCATCGCGCAGGGAGTCCGGGAGGTTGATTGAAGTATAGATTCCATCAAAGACAGGACAGGTCATTGAACGGGCTGGAACCGGTAATCCGCAGTGCGCCAGCCATACAGCGATTGTGATGGTTTTGAGGGTTGTTGATTTACCGGCCATATTGGAGCCTGTAAGAATGCATATATTGCCGTTTGACATCTTCCAGTCGTTACTTCGTCCCTCTTTGGTGAACGGGTGTACGAAGCCCGTAATAGATAAATCCATTGTTTCTGTCATTTCCGGACAGCAGCAGAAACCTCTGTTGATTGCTACATGCTGTGCTGTGCGGCATACGTCCAGTATATAAATTTGAGAAAGTAACCCTCTGATCAGTTCAAAATGGATACAACGAAACAGGTAATCGTATTTGTCGATGGTATAGTTGGAGGGAGGTTTCTCTTTATCTTTATAGAGGCCGATAACTTCTTTCAGTTCGCTGCCATGTATAGTGTCCTGAATGCTTTGTGCTAATTCTTTCAATAGTAAAGGGGCATTTTCCAGAGTGTTTTTTCGCAATGTATCCAATCGGTTCAATAACAGGATAATTAAGGTTACACCTCGTCTGATGATATAGCGTTGAGCGTCGTGTCTTAATAAACGGTCGAATGCTGAAGTCAGCGACACTAAAATATTAGGTCTTCTGATCTGATCACGGTACTCCAGATAATATTCGATAAAGTCGAGCTCTTCTTCATCCAAAGGAAGTTCGGGTAACTCTTTCCAGGCTATCGCTTCTTGTCTTTTTCGTATGGCAGATATATCGTTCAGGGGAGAGGTAATCCAATCGAGCATCATGCGTTTTCCGTTTTTAGTCTCCGTTCCGGAGAATAAGGAGTAGAGGGGATATTCGTCATATATTCCTTCTGTAATGCTCAAATCTGCCTGCGTTTGCTTGTCCGTATCCAGATAAGTCATATTCTTAGGTATTACGTATAGCGCAAAAGTAGGAAAATAATTAGGAAGAACAAACGAAACAGATAAAAACAAGAAAAGCGGCTCTTGATATCAAGAGCCGCTTTCGCATATATATCTAAACTGGGTTTATTCAGATTAGAGCTTCGGACCAGCAGCAACCAGTGCTTTACCGGCTTCGTTACCTTCGAACTTAGAGAAGTTCTTGATGAAACGAGCAGCCAGGTCTTTTGCTTTTTCTTCCCACTTGCAAGCACATTCGTAAGTGTCGCGAGGATCAAGGATCTTCGGATCAACATTCGGCAATGCAGTCGGAACAACGAAATCGAAGAAAGGAATAACCTTAGTAGGAGCCTTGTCGATAGAACCGTCAAGGATAGCGTCGATGATACCACGAGTATCTCTGATAGAGATACGCTTGCCGCTACCGTTCCAACCAGTGTTTACCAAGTATGCCTTAGCACCTGATTTTTCCATCTTCTTAACCAACTCTTCTGCATATTTAGTCGGGTGCAAGCTCAAGAAAGCAGCGCCGAAGCAAGCAGAGAATGTCGGAGTCGGTTCAGTGATACCACGTTCTGTACCAGCCAACTTAGCAGTGAAACCAGACAGGAAGTAATATTTAGTTTGTTCAGCGTTCAGGATAGATACCGGAGGCAATACACCGAATGCGTCAGCAGACAAGAAGATAACTTGTTTTGCAGCCGGGCCTTTAGATACCGGTTTAACGATGTTTTCGATGTGGTAGATAGGATAAGAAACACGAGTGTTTTCAGTTACGCTCTTATCTGCGAAGTCAATCTTACCATCAGCAGCAACAGTTACGTTCTCCAACAGAGCGTCACGTTTGATTGCGTTGTAGATATCGGGTTCGCTATCTTTGTCAAGGTTGATAACCTTAGCGTAGCAACCACCTTCGAAGTTGAATACACCTTCGTCATCCCATCCATGTTCGTCATCACCGATCAACAGACGTTTCGGGTCAGTAGACAAAGTAGTCTTACCTGTACCAGACAGACCGAAGAAGATAGCTGTGTTTTCGTTTTTCATGTCAGTGTTTGCAGAACAGTGCATAGAAGCCATGCCGTTCAACGGAAGCAGATAGTTCATGTAAGAGAACATACCTTTCTTCATTTCACCACCGTACCAAGTGTTCAGGATAACCTGGATCTTCTCAGTCAAGTTGAATACAACAGCAGTTTCTGAGTTCAGACCCAGTTCCTTGTAGTTTTCAACCTTAGCCTTAGAAGCATTCATGATAACGAAATCAGGTTCACCGAAGTTAGCCAATTCCTCAGCAGTCGGACGGATGAACATGTTTGTTACGAAATGAGCCTGCCATGCTACTTCCATGATGAAGCGCAATTTCAGACGGGAGTTTTCGTTAGCACCGCAGAATGCGTCAACTACGAACAGTCTCTTGTTAGAAAGTTCTTTAGTAGCCAATTCTTTGCAAGCTTTCCAGCATTTTTCGTCAACAGGTTTGTTGTCGTTCTTGTATTCTTCTGAAGTCCACCATACGGTATTCTTGCTGGTTTCGTCCATAACGAAGAATTTATCTTTAGGAGAACGGCCGGTGTAAACACCAGTCATAACGTTTACAGCACCCAGTTCAGTTACCTGACCTTTTTCAAAACCTTCCAAACCCGGTTTGGTTTCTTCTGCGAAGAGTACATCGTATGAAGGGTTGTGAATGATTTCAGTCACACCCATGATACCGTACTTGCTTAAATCTAAATTTGCCATTTCTTTTAATGATTTAAAATTTGGTATTTGGTTTATTAATCTCTTGCTAATATCTTTTTACCCAGTCTTTTCAAGGGGGAATTGGTATGAATTGGCCCCTGTCCCGAACAGCCCCTTGTTTTTCGCGTACAAAAGTAGTATTTTCTTTCGAAACAAACACCCGATTAGAGAAATTTTTCTTTAATGAGAAGTCTTTTATAACTCCATAACAATATCTGCAAACTGAATGTTGCAAATTGCGCAAGAAATCGTTTACTTTGCGCATATAAATTCAATAAACTATCATGAAGATAATCAATTTTGCCGAAACAAACTCCATCCTGAACCAGTATGTTGCCGAGATCCGGGATGTACAAGTACAAAGCGACCGCCTTCGCTTCCGCCGGAATATAGAACGCATCGGGGAAATTATGGCCTATGAAATGAGTAAGGACTTTGCTTATTCTCAGAAGAATATACAGACTCCGCTGGGGATAGCACCCGTGCAAACTCCGGATAATCAATTGGTATTAAGCACCATTCTGCGTGCCGGACTACCTTTCCATCAGGGCTTTCTGAGCTACTTTGACGGTGCGGAGAATGCTTTTGTTTCCGCTTACCGAAAGTATAAGGATACGTTGAAGTTTGATATTCATATTGAATACATCGCTTCACCGCGCATTGACGGAAAGACACTGATTATTACCGACCCGATGCTGGCAACCGGCAGCAGTATGGAACTGAGCTATCAGGCTATGTTGACGAAAGGGCATCCGGCGGAGATTCATGTTGCTTCTATCATTGCCAGCCGTCAGGCTGTGGAACACATTGCTAACACACTTCCCGCAGACAAAACTACCATTTGGTGTGCAGCCATCGACCCGGAAATTAATGACCATTCGTATATTGTTCCGGGACTGGGAGATGCAGGAGATTTGGCATTCGGCGAAAAAGAATAGATACCAATAAAAAGTTTTCCAAATCTACCCTCACTGCCCTCACTTCTGGAATAAATCAATAATAATTAGAATGTTAAGTGTGAGTGAGAGCAGAAAAAAGAGTGAGGGCAGTTTTTTTACCCTCACTTTGTATCGTCCGGCAAACAAGGTTTTCTGTTGTTTTATATAAGGGGATATTCTGTTTATAATCAGTGAAATATCCCTTTTATCTAAGGGATAATCAGGTGTTGACCTTGGTTAACAGGCTTGTCAACCAAGGTTGATGGATCCGTTAACCAAGGTTGACAGACTTGTTAATCTTGGTTGACATCCAATAAGGCTTAGTGCTGGATGTAAAAAGGTCTTGAGCATCTTTAATCATTCTTCCCGTAATTGCGTTTTATAATAGTGGCCTGAAAGGCTTTTTTACCGGCCAGTAGCAGGTCTTCGTCATCAAAGGCACGAAGGCTGTACCAGAAAAGGAAATCTCCCGTACCACCCAGAATACCGAATAATCCCAAAAAGAATATATTGGCTTCTCCTGTACAGAATCCATGGATTGCAGGCATCACTCCCAATAAGATGCCCGGTAATAATAAGGATACCCGATAGAACTTCAATGGAATAGGACGAGTCAGAGAAAATCCTACTCCAGTCCAGTCAAAATGCCAGTGTAGGAGCTTTTTATCCTTTCCGCTAAACCAGTAAAGAATCCCTGCCTGGATTAGTATATAAAACACGAGGAGTAAAAATATGCAAAGCATAACTTGGGGACTACTGATTCCTTTTACAGCGGTACCCAATAAACGACCGGCACCATAGGATGAAGAGTCATCCCATACATAAGCAAACAGATAGCTGCCTGTCAGGAACAGAATGAAAAAAAACAGAAATCCTCTTATGTTGATAGACTTTGCCGTGAGTTTCACTTCCACTCCATCCGGGCGGTTGAATGGCTCCTTATTTGCTTCTTTCTTTTCCATAATTCCTTTTTACTGATTTCTACGCTGCAAAGATAGCAAGAGTATGAAATTAATTTAGGTTATCAGAATGTTATCTTTATGTTAAGATGGAAAGAAAAGTTTATCTATATTTGCCTGAAATATAGAATGCTTGATGAAAAAGTCGTATTATATACTTCTTACAATAACTGCAACAGCTGCTGTCCTGTACTTACTTGGAAATTGGGTAGGACGAAGTTTCGGACTGAACCGGCAGCAAGTGATACGTAATATCCACGAAGCTTACGGCCGTGCGACGGATGCATTTGAAGCCGGACAAACTAAGGATCTGGCTGCCTTTTTCCGTAATGAACTGGATGAAGTGAATTTGAAGCGGATCAAGTTTCGCCTGGATACGGTATCTTTACACGGTGATTCCATCGTATTGAAACAGGATTTACGATATTTTTCTGATTATCGGAAACTGTTGGAGCAGCACTATACCTTTGTATGTCCTGTGAATGACGCTCAGGGAGTACATGCTTATATCCAGAATCTTCGTGCCGGGTTCATCGGCAAACTGCTTTATATGTTCTTCGGAACGATAGCGGCTTTGGGACTTCTATTATTTGCCATACGTAAGCAGGTGGATATTATCCGCCGGCAGGATGAGTTGGCACGAATGCGTGAAGATTTCTCTTCTGCTATGGTTCACGACATGAAGAATCCGATCAGTTCCATCCTGATTGGGCTTAAAGTGCTTCGTAGTGGAAAGGTAGATAGTAAGCCTGAGAAGAAAGAAAAACACTTCGATATACTGGAGGCGGAAGCTCAACATTTGCTTGCACTGGTCAATAAAGTACTGACTATCTCTAAACTGGAACATGGACAATTATTGCTGGATAAGAATTGGATTCAACTCCGTCCTATGGTGGATGAGTTGGTACACACGTTCACTGCTAAGGCAGAAAAGCCTATCACATTTCAGGTTGATTTGCAGGAAGAGGGAGCTTATGCTGATGAAGAGTATCTGAAAGAGGCTTTAAGTAACCTGATAGATAATGCTGTGAAATATTCTAAGGATACAATAGATATACAGATTACTTCCTGCCTTTCCGGACAGTATATTCAGATCAGGGTGCGGGATAATGGAATCGGTATTCCGCTTGCGGCTCAACGGATTGTATTTGATAAGTTTGAACGCGTCATTACCCGGAATGAGGATGAGAAGAAGAAAGTATCCGGTTTCGGTTTGGGACTGAACTATGTGATGAATGTAGCCCGGGAGCATGGAGGGTACGTCAGTGTGGAGAGTATAGAAGGGAAATATAGCGAATTTACTGTTTCTTTGCCGTTGCCGACGGAGAACGAAGAGGCTAATCCGGAGGATTGATATTCTCTTGTCGTATATGAGCGTGACCGGACCTGTCTGTTTTTTTAACAGACAAGCCGGATCACGTTCTTTTAAATTGTTATTCTACAGGTGGCACATCCAGAATACTGCCATATCGATGGTATTCAAATGAGATGCTTTGCTCTTTAATATAATGTATCAACTCTACACGTCCGTTTTTCACAGGTTTTGCCGTGGCAATGTATTTGTTTCTGCGAGCTGCCTCTTCATACATTTCCATCGGAATATCAGCGCCACAAGTGCGGATGCGTTCATAAGTCCTCATTGTTTTGAGGAATTCATCGAACGTTTCTTTCTTTAGTGTACAACCGGTAGATGATAATGCAGTCGTGCGATCATCATTCGGGGTAAAGCTGATAGTCAGTGGTGTATGGCAGAGTTTTGCGGCAAGTGCGATCATTTCCGCTTCTTCGTTACTATCTCCCGGGAAAAGACGGAGCACCATATTCTTTAATGGCAGATAGCGGAATGCATTTTGTTCGCCATATAACTTATTGATATCCCGTGCATGCGCAAATTCTTCCTCATATACATGGGGATAACTTTGCTTGTAATCCGTATTGCTTTCCGGCTTGTCGGTAATCTTCACAAGGCAGGCGCAATAGTTTGGTCCGCCTGCTTTTACACCACCACCGAAAGCAGACAGTTTCATTCCGCCGAAAGGTTGGCGGTTGACAATAGCGCCTGTGATGCCACGATTGATATAAAGGTTACCTGCCAGAATGGAGTTCTTCCAGAGTTTCTGTTCGTTCTCATCCAGACTTTGCAGACCGGAAGTCAAACCGTAGTCCAGGCTGTTTACCAACTCTATTCCCTGTTGAAGATTGTCAATGCAAGCCACACTTAACATGGGACCGAACAATTCGGTGCGGAATGAATAACTGCCCGGTTTTACTCCCCATTTCACGGTAGGGGCGAGGATGTATTGCTTCTCGTCGATAAACTTAGGTGGAACCAGCCAGGACTCGCCGGGTTCCAGTGTGAGGGCTTGCAGTAACTTGTCGTTCCGGTTGGTAATCATGGGGCCTACTACATTACCGGCTTCCCATACACTGCCTACTTTCATACTGGTGGCGGCATCCTTCAGCTTATCCTGGAAGTTCTTGTCTTCGTATACAGAGCGTTCTACAAGCAGTAGGGAACATGCTGAGCACTTTTGTCCGGCATTTCCGAAAGCGGAAGCAACGATATTCATAATGGCATGATCACGGTCGCCTGAGGCGGTAAGGATAATAGCATTTTTTCCACCGGTTTCGGCGGAAAGTGGGGTAGACGGGTTGGTACGTGCAATGCTTTGGGCTGTATCCGTGCCACCTGTCAGGATGATATGCTTGATAGCCGAAGCAGTGGTCAACTCTTTCAGTGCTTCACGGTCGGTAATAATGACTTGCAATGCTTCTTTGGGTACTCCTGCATCCCAGAAAGCCTTGGCAAATAGCCACGCTACGGGAGCGGCTACTGTTGCGGGTTTCAGTATCACGGTGTTGCCACCGGCCAATCCGGCTACAATGCCGCCGATAGGAATGGCACATGGGAAGTTCCACGGTGAAATGACGAGGATTGTTCCTTTGGAGGTGATGTCCACATCATGCAGTGCGGCGAATTTTTTCATTGTTGTGGTATAGAAGCGGGCGTAGTCAATACCTTCGGATACCTCCACATCGCCTTCTACCACTGTTTTACCTGTTACAGCACACATGCTGCCTATCAGGTCTCCGCGCATATCACCCAGGCGATTGGCTGCTTCGAACATGATTCTATGACGTTCCTCTAAAGTGGTGTTCCGCCAGCCTGCGGGATCTTTTTCTGCAATGCCGATGATTTGCTTTACTTGTTCCGTATTGGCTTGCGACATTTCGCAAATACATACTTCATCATTCTGGCAGCGGTCCATGTACTTATGGCGTTTTTCACAAACGATGGTTTCGGCTCCTATTTGCAGAGGAATGATTTCCGGAGTATCGCCGGAAGACTTTTTCCATTTGGCAAAGATATTTCGCACCCATTCCTGATTTTGAGGCAGGTCGAAATCCGTATCCGGTTCGTTTTTCATCACGTCGGATGGAGGAACGGAAGAATATGGTAAAAGCCTGTTCTGCGTGCGCGTAGGAATATGAGAAACGCTGTCTTTCTTGTGATATGCTTCTTCAAACTGCTTTTGCAGGAAATTCCAGGTGTCGGTTCCCGGTTTCAGATTGAATGAGTGAGTGAGGAAGTTATCCGGAGCTGTATTCTCATCCATACGGCGTACCAGATAAGAGACTGCATTCAGGAAGTGTTCATTTTTCACTACCGGTGCATATAGTATGATGTGATTACCCAGTTGCGACTGCGCGCGCCATACATGGTCGGCCATACCTTCCAACATCTCAAATGTCATATACTCTGAACTGTTGTTTTTCTGGCTTAACAGATAAGCGTAGGCTATTGTGAACAGGTTATGCGAAGCCACTCCGATGTGCAATACTTTTGCATTTTCGGGCAGCAGGGCGCGTTCCAGAATATGTAGGTAGTTTGCATCTACTTCCGTTTTTGTGGAAAGTATGGGGTTGGGCCAGCCGCGCAAGGAAGAAATCACCGTTTCCATTTCCAGATTACAACCTTTTACAAGGCGCATTTTGAGTGGTGCACCTCCCTCTGCCACGCGTGCCTTTGCAAATTCCAGCAATTCCGTCTGGAAATCATAAGCATCGGGCAGATAAGCCTGTACAACGATACCAGCTGAATAGTCTTTGAATTCCGGTTTGCTTAGTACAGTTTTAAACAGGCGTAAAGTAAAGTGTGAATCTTTATATTCTTCCATATCCAGATTGACAAACTTCGCACGTTTCACTCCGTTTTCATCTGTATGCGGGAAGTCTATTGCTTTTTGGTAGAGAGCGGACATGCGTTTCACCAGTTCCGGGAAACTCTCTTCATAATTCAAGGCATGCGTCTGGGCATAGATGCCGGATATCTTGACGGAGATATAGTTAATATCCGGAGCTTCCAATGCTTCCAGGTAATGATGGTAACGGTGATCTGCTTCCCCATTGCCTAAAACAACTTCACCCAGTAGGTTAACGTTCTGTCCAACCTTTTGCTGTGCACGTTCGGACAGGTGTCGGGTTAATTTGGGACGTGCTTCATCAAGGATAACTTTGGACGTATCCATGCGTAAGCGTTTCTTTATAATAGGTATGGCAATGAAGTCGAAATGATGTCCGAAGGCCTGGTACATTTTAAAGAGGAAAGTATCCCGCTTATTCAGAAATTCGGGTACTCCATAGCGGTCTATCAGAGTCTTAATGCGGGTGGCAAGTTTCTTGCGATCACGTATCTGCGAAGATTCATCCAGCATTTTCACCAGGAACTTCTTGTCCTGCGGACGTTGCACCATGACGGCATATTTATGCTGTTCTTTGCGCTCTTCGTTTGTGATGGTTTGCTCACACGTGTTGTGTAGCTTCAGTACCCATTCTTGTACCTCGGCTATGGTAGGTCTATTATCCATAATCTATTCATGTTTAGTAAATGACTGAAAATAAATATCACTCGCGAACTAAAAACATGAATAAAGGGTGGGACTGAACATTACGGCACGATACCGGTGCAAGGTCTGGAGAGCTTGCTGTGAAAACCGGTCAAAGATTAATCTTCTGCCCATAGTACAGTGATGTTAAAGGTTAATGTATGCCTGATGCAAATATACACTAATTCTTTTATTATCAAAGGGAAAGGGGAATATATTTATTCTGTGGATTATAAAAAAACACCTCATTGCCGTCACTATTTTATAGTTTGGCAATGAGGTGTTGTAAGAGGGAAGCGGATTTATACTTGCGTATAGTTTATTTCACTTCCCAAATATCATTTGTCATCAACAGTTCCTTGAAGTTGTGATACTTCTTCTTTGCTGATACTTCTTCAATCTGTTCCATTACAGCATCGTCATAAGTCGGAGCTTCTACATCGCGGATCACACCGAGAGCAACCGGAAAGTCAGGACCTTCCATCAGAGCCAATTTCAGTTGCAATGTATTATCCATGCAGTGTGCATCATGAACGAGGATATCCTTTTCCGTGATACCGTTCTCGCCCAACTTCACAACTTTCAGTCCGAAGCCTTCCTGCATCAATCCAAACTCTTTGTTCTCACCGAAAAGCATCGGCTTACCGTGTTCCAGATAGATAGCATTCTTGGCACGTCCGTCTTTGTTGTATACAGAGTCGTAGGTTCCGTCATTGAAGATAACGCAGTGTTGCAGAATCTCACACACAGCGGCTCCTTTATGGTTAGCAGCAGCCTTCAGAACTTCTCCTGTACCGGGACCATCTGTAGCTACACAGCGTGCAAAGAAACGTCCACGGGCACCGAAGCAGAGTTCAGCTGGGTGGAACGGATCTTCTACCGTACCATAAGGAGAGGATTTGCTGACGAAGCCACGGGGAGACGTCGGAGAATATTGTCCTTTTGTCAAACCGTAGATGCGGTTGTTCAGCAACAGAATGTTGATATCTATATTGCGACGGATAGCATGTATAAAGTGGTTACCACCGATAGCCAGACCGTCACCGTCACCTGAAACCTGCCAAACGCTTAGGTTAGGATTGGTTACTTTACATCCGGTAGAGATGGCGGCAGCACGTCCGTGGATAGTCTGCATCGCATACGTATTCATATAATAAGGTAGACGGCTAGAGCAACCGATACCCGAAATAACGGCAGTTTCCCAAGGTTTAACACCGATTTCTGCCAACGCTTTGTGCAGTGAATTCAAGAAGAAGTGGTCACCGCAACCCGGACACCAACGAGGTTGTCCTTTTTTGAAATCTTTAGCTGTATATTCGCTCATGATGTTCTTAAGTTTTAAGTTGATAAGTTTTTTAGTAGCTACGAGTTACGAGCTACAAGCTACAAGTCTGTTCAGAGCAGTACTTGTTACTTGTAGCCTGTAGCTTGTCACTTCTTCAGTATCTCGGTGAAGGCAGCCACCAATTCGCTTACTACGAACGGCTGTCCCTTGACTTCATTGAATTGATACGGAGTGAAATTATCTACCTTCATGCGGAGATAACCGGCAAATTGTCCCAGATTCTGTTCGGCAACTACCACTTTCTTATATTTCTTCAATACTTCAGCCGTATTTTTAGGCAGTGGGTTGATATAAGAGAAGTGAGCTAAGGCTACTTTTTGTCCGGCTTTGTTCATCTCTTCCATAGCAGAATACAAGTGTCCGTAAGTACCGCCAAAGCCTACAATCAGCAGGTCTGCATCATCTGCACAGCCTTGTACTTCTACATCGGGCACAGCAATCTTTGCAACTTTTTCTGCACGCAGGTGGCACATCAGATTGTGGTTTTCAGGATCGGTAGAGATAGCACCAGTGTTGCTGTCTTTTTCCAGACCACCGAGGATATGAGTATAGCCTTCTTGTCCCGGAATGGCCCAGTAACGTACCTGGTTCTCAGGGTTGCGTTTATAAGGAGTATAGTTATCCTTCATTTCAGGAGTAACATACTGAGGTTTGATTTCAGGATATGTATCCAGATTTGGCAGCTTCCATGCTCCGGAACCGTTGGCTACGAAACCGTCTGTCAACAGAACCACCGGAGTCATGTGCTCCAAAGCCATTTTACAAGCTGCATAGGCTGCATCGAAGCAGTTTGTCGGTGAGGTTGCAGCAATAACCGGCATCGGGCTTTCACCGTTACGGCCAAACAAAGCCTGCAATAAGTCAGTTTGTTCCGATTTAGTCGGCAAACCTGTGGAAGGGCCACCGCGCTGTACGTTCAGAACAACCAGAGGAAGTTCTGTAATCACTGCCAGGTTCATAGCCTCTGATTTCAGGCAGACACCCGGACCGGAAGTGGTAGTTACAGCCAATGCACCTGCAAAAGATGCACCGATAGCTGTAGCACAGCCGGAAATCTCATCTTCGCATTGAACGGTAATGACACCTAAAGATTTATGTTTGGAGAGTTCATGTAATACGTCCGTAGCCGGAGTGATAGGATAAGAACCCAGGAATAACTTCAGACCAGCCTTTTCAGCAGCAGCAATGAAGCCGTAGGCTGTAGCTTTGTTACCCATGATATCCATGTATATTCCGGGTGTTTTTATCTTACTTTCTATCTTATAAGTATGCGCTACAGAAGCATGTGTATTGTGACCATAGTCGTAGCCGGCGTGAATCACCTTGATGTTGGCTTCAGCTATTTCCGGCTTTTTTGCGAATTTCTCTCTAAGGAAATCTTCTGCAATCTTCAGATCACGGTTGAATAACCAGCAAACCAGGCCGAGAGCGAACATGTTGCGGCATTTCAGCATTGCTTTATTGTCCATACCTGTTTCTGCCAGGCAATCTTTCACCATTTGAGAGATAGGAGCAGCAATCACGTCTTGCTTGATACCCATTTCTTCGATAGGATTGTCAGTCTTGAAAGCAGCTTTCTGTAAATCGGAAGCCTGGAAACAGTCTGTGTCGATGATGATACAAGCAGTAGACTTAGCAAACTTATACTGTGTTTTCAATGCGGCAGCGTTCATAGCTACCAATACGTCGCATTTATCACCCGGGGTGAATACTTTGCTGGCGCCGATGTGTACCTGGAAACCTGATACGCCGGTCAGAGAACCTTGCGGGGCGCGGATATCTGCGGGATAGTCGGGGAAAGTACTGATGTCATTTCCCACCGTAGCCGATACTGTTGAAAAGATGTTGCCGGCGAGCTGCATACCATCGCCGGAGTCTCCGGAAAAGCGGACTACCACTTGATCCAGTTCTTTTACCATCATGTCGTTTGCCATAATTTCGTATTACTATGATTAATTTATAGGATCACTTAAAATCTGTTCTTATGTTGGTTGGGGTACTTACAAAAAGTACTACGCTTTTAAAGATGCGTTTGCAAATGTCGGAAAGTTATGCGACTTGGCAAAATCTTTTCGAATTAATCTGTGATTGTGTACTAAAAGAATTGATAAATGAGTGTTTTTTGATATTTGGAGTGAACAAAACTCTGACTATGTGTCTGACTTGAACGAATAAAAGTTGCATATTATCATTTATTTTGGGTTGCATAGCTGTTGACTAAATGTAAGATTGGGTCACCAATATACTACTGTTTGTAGCTGATTTAGGTTGACACTTTGATAAAATCTTGTGTAGACTGTATTTCTTTAACTTCTCGATAAAAGATTCGTTCGCCCTTGTTAAATCGGGAGAATGCTTTATCTTTGCAACCGCAAATGTTTTTGGTCCTGTAGTTCAACGGATAGAATAGAAGTTTCCTAAACTTTAGATAGGGGTTCGATTCCCCTCGGGACTACGACTGAGTAGCTTTTAACGAATGCAACTATCTTGTATATAGGTGGTTGCATTTTTGTTTCTTTTCCTGCGGTAAGAATAGCGGTAAGAATTGCGCACGGTTTTGTTATGCTTCTATAGTTTCTTATTCTTGGTTACACCTTATTATATATAGGAACTTTGTTTGGCTAATGTTCTATTTAGAAATAATAAGCCCGTCGTCCAAAGAGTAAATAGGGCGGCGGGCTTATTGATGCAATTGTTTTATTGCCGTTACAGGTTGATGAAACCTACTGAATAAACTTTCGGAACTTGCACACATCCGGTTCGGTGTATGCGCTTCCGGTTCTTTCTTCGCAAAAGTGTTCAAATTCGCCTTTATGCCCTTTACTACATATAAACTCACAAAGCAAATCTTTCGCTCGCTGTAAATCTGCCTTTTCTTTGCGCACTTTCAAGTTTTCCGCATGTAGGCGTACAGTCTCACAAAACGAGTGCTGCCCTGCGAATGTGTTGTTATACGCTTGCGATAACAGGTTATATATTTCATCATACGGATTTTCAAACCCTGCCAGTTTGATAGGGAATAAATCAGTAGACGCACTCATGTACTCAGCTTTATGCTCCTGCATATTCTTCTTATACTTTGCCATGTATTCGGCTTGTAATTCTTCCACGCTTTCACGGGTGCAATTCATATAGTCACCGTTTGCCGCGCCTAATAAGATATTATCTTTATCGCGCAGTCTACCTGTTTTAACCTGTTGCCCTTTGGCATCTAAAATAATAACTTGTTCCATGATTTTATAGTTCTGATGTGAATAACTTTAGTTTATACGATGAGGCTACACACAAAGCAAGCCCCGTTATATTCGGCGCGGCTGTCTCCGCTTCCGTAGCAAATAACAGGATGATGCCCGCTATTAATCCGAGTAAATAGATAGCTTTCATAGTGAGTAGCTTAATAATTCGGTTTGTACACTAATCAACTTCATGATATTAGTTGATAGCATACCGGAACGGATAACAACGCCGTCCGTTTGCAGACAGCCAAATAACATTTTAATTATTCCAGTATTAGCTAAATTCGCTTCGCATTTGACACTCATTCGCCACATGCCAAAGTCTTGCTTAATAATAATCTCTAATTCTTTCATTTGAGTAATTTATTTAATTTATTAATAATCAATCACCGCAATAGTTACCCCAGCCGCTTAAGGTTGAATAATGATTTCCCAGCCCGTAACCGTATGCTTTACATTCAGCCTCAACACGTGCAGTATCTCTAACCTGTTCGTTTAGTCTCTCTTTGCTTGCAGCCTCAACCTTTGCAGCCCATGCAGCCTTTTCTACTTCTGCCTGTTTCTTCGCTTCTAAATAAGCCTCGTTAGCTTCTCTGCGGCTCTCTATAGTTCTGCGGTTCTTGGCTACTGCCCAGCTTCTACGAAGTGCATCGGCGAACGTTGCGTACTTTCCAGTTTTATACATGTTGTGAGCACCTTTCATTATTTCGCTTAAATTGTATCGGTTCATATCGCTTTCGTTTTAAATGATATGCAAATGTAAGGTATATATATCACGGAATAAAATAAAACGTGATTAATTATGTTACGTTTAATGATTTTTAGTGATTGATATATATCACGGATTGACTATAAACGTATCTTTGCATAAAAACGAAATATATGAATAGAATAAAAGAAGTTATCAAAGAAAAAGGTTATACTATAACAAGTCTCGCAGATAAGTTAAGTATAGCACGTGAAAGCCTTTCCCGAATGTTGGTTAGTCCCTCATATCCAACCCTTGAGAAAATAGCGGCAGCTTTAGATGTCCCAATGTGGCAACTCTTTGCATCACCCAATGAAGTACACTCACAAGGCAATACAGCCGGGATAACCTGCCCGCATTGTGGAAAGAATATCACTATCAAAGCTGAATGACATGAAACAACTTGAAGTAATACAAAGTAAGATATACGACATAAGAGGTCGCAAGGTAATGCTTGATTTTGACTTAGCGGAAATGTACGGTACTGAAACCAAATATTTAAAACGTTCCGTTAATAGGAATGCTAAAAGGTTTGAGGGTGAAGATTTTATGTTCGAACTAACGAAGGATGAACTTTCAAGGTGCAATTTTGGCACCTTGAACAAAGGTCGAGGTAGCAATTTTAAATATATGCCTTTCGCATTTACCGAACTGGGTGTAGCAATGCTTAGTAGCGTACTTAACTCTGATACAGCCATAGAGGTTAACAGAAACATTATGCGTGCATTCGTTGCGGTTCGGCAGTTGATAGCCTTACCCCAAGTGAACGAGGTTGCAGAGATACGAAACGAAGTCAAAGAACTAAAAGAATACATCGAAGAAGTCTTCGCCGACTACAACGACATCAACGACGACACCCGGGTACAACTGGAACTCCTTAGCAAGGCTTTGGCAGAACTGCAAGCGCAAAAGAGACTTGCCGATAAACCGCGTAATCCTATTGGATTCAGAAAGCCGAACGACTGATCGGCTTAATACCTGCATATAACAAGTGCTATCTTTGCTTAGCATCGCTAGCACTTGCTACATTTGCTTAGTTCTGCTAAATATTTTTAGTACTACTTAGTACTGCTACGTTTACAGTAATCCTATCAGTGTTGAAGCGGGTTCAATAAACTTTCAACGCTCGTAGGTTTCGTTAACGTCCGTTGGTTATGTTCTTCGGGTTCAGCATGTGTTAGCAATTTAGCAAGTGTTGGTTATGCTTAGCATTGCTAGCAAGTGCTACGTTTGCTGTGACAACCGAAAGTAATCCACATATCCCGGCGGGTTCTTTCGGTTTCTAATCTATCGACTGCGAGAAAACCCCTAAATAACCCCAAGAAAACCCCAAAGAAACCCCAATAATACCCCAGTGGGTTATTGCAAACCTATTCGGATAACCGAGCAATAACCAAAGGAAAACCAAAGTATAACCAAACCGAAACCAAAGCATAACCGAACATTAACCAAAAAAAACGACCGAAAGCGATAAGCCTGCAAAGTTTGAAATCTGTTGTTTTGTATCGTTCTGCCTTTCGCTCTTTTGAAATATTTGTACAGGGGGCGCGTCTTTTTACAAAGGGGGTAGGGATGCCTAAACCCACTCCCCCTAGGTTTTACACGCGCGAAGATTTTTTCAAACGGTGGGGAGCGTTGGGGGGAGTAATTATTATATATATTCATCTTTAGTTCAGTAGTTTAGAATTATCCCAAACGTGCAATTTGATAATCATTTTCGCGCCATTTTCAGTCCAGTACATGTGTCGCTTAGTTTTTATCCTACCTGTGTTCGGGTCGCTATAGCAATACGTTTTATAGCCCTCATATCCCTTTCCTCTCATATCGGCACATAGCACATACACACCGCCTACTTTACGTTGTATCTTGTACTCGCATAGAAACTTGTTTAGCTTAATTGCGCTAATGCCAAGCTGTGCCGCTATAATTTCCGTTGGAATAAGCGTGTCTGATTGTAGAACGGTATCGTAGTATGCCGCTTTGGGCTTCATGGCTTCTATATTTCGGGCGTTTATCTCGTTCTGAATAGAAAGTGCTGCGTTCCGGTCTTGCTCTGATTTTAAGACTGTCAGTAGCTCTATAAGATTATCGGGGCTCTGTAACATCTGCGCCAGCGTTTCGCCTGTCATGTATGCGCCATGTTTGCGGATTGATGGTAAAACCTCCTCGCAAACCCAATCTTGAAATAGTTCTGCCTGTGGAAGTTTAGAACGCATGACCAAGCGGTAAATATCGGTTTCCGGGATTATTGCCATTTCTTGTGGTCGCCCCATTGCATCCATGATACCCGCTACACGGGTAACATGTTTGCAGTTGTCATTAATAGCATTGTTAGGCTTGACATAACCTAAAACTTTTGCTATGTCACTTGCTACAAACATAGGCTTGCCATCAACTTTTACGGCTCTAATTTGCCCAAATTGTTCACTTGTAAAAATCTTAATTTCATTCATTTCATTAATGTTTTAATTGTTCTTACTACTGTTTAAAGATGCTTGATTTATAGACCGTTTTGGCTTTACATACTCGAAATGTTTCTCACTATCTGCAAGACTATCGAACATCATTTCTATTTCTTCCGGTACAGGTTCTACCGATGTGTCGTTATCCGGGTCAGCAACGCGAAGAAATGCGCCCCACAGGTATTGGCTTATTTCGTAGATGCTTTTAAAGCCAAATTTATCTCGTATAGCCTCAGCCCGTTTAAACTGTATAGGGTCTGTCTCTTATACACATCTGACGCT
>ERZ1027087.546-NODE-546-length-19226-cov-18.697929_pt1 | contig 19226 bp, 38 predicted proteins | sample MGYA00519413_ERZ1027087 | MGnify/ENA primary metagenome ERZ1027087 (study PRJEB26926, sample SAMN06164438) | human gut metagenome | biome: ENVO:00009003; feature: ENVO:2100002; material: ENVO:00002003 | host: Homo sapiens | place: USA | collected 2012 ...
GCTCTGCTCTGCTCTGCTCTGCTCTGCTCTGCTCTGCTCTGCTCTGCTCTGCTCTCAGGATTGTGCTGTGGCAGTGTTCCGTTGTCAATAAGCTGTTTTATTAGCTTTTCAGCCTTTTCATTGTTGATGTAATACTTCTCGTCAACATCATCTTCAAGGTAATCTTTCAACTTCTTTTTCAATGGTATCGGCTGTGGGAAATGGTAGTTATATTCTCCCAAAAATGAAAACATGAAGCATCTTTCACGGTTCTGTGCCACTCCGTAGTTCTTTGCGTTTAAGTCCTGCCAGTAACTTACATATCCAAGACTTGTCAGAAAATCGATCCATTTTTGAAAATCTCCCATGTTTGCGTTGGCATGGACTTGCGGAACGTTCTCCATGAACAGAATCTGCGGTAACTCATTGCCACCATCTCTTATTTCTTTCAAAATACGTTCTACTTCCCACAACATTCCTGATCTCGTACCAGATCCTTTGCTCATTCCTGCCATTTTCCCTGCCACGGAAAGATCCTGACAAGGAAATGAATATGTTAAGATGTATGTGAATTTTTCTGTATCAACCACCTTTAAATCACTGCCTGATGTTGCCATTATATTCACAATGTTCTTTGTTGATTTGATGTTGTTGTATGTTTTTCTAAGCCACTTCTCTGGCTTTTTTCCAATCTGCTTCAATGTCATTGGATTCTTGCCATCATTTGATATTCCATACTTAAACAAAATATCAATCAGTTGTTTTTGTGATATGCCTTCACTATAATCTATTTTATCTTCCCCAAAATGTATGGCTTTGTATGATGCAAATGACTGCACACACCATTCACAAATTAGGTATTTTTCAAATTTTGCACCGATTCTTTCCAGTGCCATTGCCTGCGAACCATATCCGGCAAACAGTTCTATCAGCCTTATAGGCTTTGTAATCCGTATCGGTTCACGTATCATGTCAAAAATGCTCATCTGAATCATGGCATCACCCCCGGCATAAAATCAGATAATCGCATTTGTGCCATTTCTGCATCTAATCTCTTTTTGGACAAATCATAATAATGCTTGTCCAGTTCAAAGCCAACATATGGATGGTTGGTTCTGTAGCAGGCTATCAAGCTGCTGGCACTGCCCACATGAGTGTCCAATATAATGTCTCCGGGCTTTGCATAGCGGTTTAGGAGCCATTCATATAGTGCCACTGGTTTTTGTGTAGGGTGAATACGCTTTTCATTCAACGACTTATTCCCCTGCTGAATAGTTCCTTCAGTAATGGACTTTCCCTGGAACATTCCACGCCACATATACCGGAATATGTCTATCCTTTTAGTCAGACTGCAGAATGCCACCTCTGCATCCGACTGGTCAGAACCATCATTGCATTTATCCCATACGATAAGACCACCAGCCAAAGTAAAATCAAAGTAATTGCATCCCCATATAATCTGATTTTTGGATACCCGAAACAATTCCTCGAAGTATTCCCTAGAGGGGGGCTCATTGTCCCACCCTCTGTTTTCGTACTGTCCGTCCTTTACATATGTTTTTGTTCCATTTTTCTGCTTAACATATGTATTCCTATTTTTGCCACCATGCTCATGTAAGCCATACGGTGGATCCACAATCGCAAGGTCAAAGTAACCATCCGGGAACTCTTTCATCCCATCCATGCAATCCATGTTGTAATATCCAAAATCCATTACGGCATCACCCCCGGAATATCCTCAAAACTAATCTGATTATCTCTTTCAAAGACAATCATCTCATTTTTGGCTCTCTGATAAAAGTTGCGGTCAATCTCAAATCCGAATGCACTTCTTCCGATCTCTGCGGCTGCTCTTAAGGTACTACCGCTGCCACAGCAAGGATCAATCACTACATCACCGGGATCCGTAAAAATCTCTATCAGTTTTTTCAGCACCGATACCGGCTTCTGTGCCGGATGGATTTTCGGAATATCTTTTCCGTCTTTCTCCCAACTGAACCAGTTAAAAATCATTTTCCCAGTGCCACGGATCGTCTTTCCGTCCTCGTCAACCCTTGCACCGTTCCGGAACTTCGGCAGTTTGTCTCGGTAGAACACAAGAGCATATTCAGTAGCACCAACCACACGCATATTTGCCTTAAGCACCTGCGGACTGTAATTTTTAACAAATACCAACGGTATGTAATGGACGAATCCATGCTTATAGGCGGCATCAATCAGCGTAGGCATCTGTTCAAAAGAGCAGAACACAATCATGCAAGGACTGTTGCTACTTCTTCCCCTGGTAACGCTATTCTTGTCTTCTTTTTTCAGCATCTTTGAGCAGAAATGGAAATACTCATACAGATTGAAGTTGAAATCAGAATTAAATGCCGCCTTGCCTGCTAGCTTGCTTTCACCGTTCTTATTATCCCCGCCGTTGTACCACATAGGATTACTTCCGTAGAAATTCTTGCCGACATTATACGGGACATCGGCAATGATAAGCTGTGCCGGAGGTATGGCATATTTCTTATAGTTCTGCATTGAATCTCTGTAAATCTCACATTTTAATTTTTTCATTTTTTTCAAGGAGACCGCATATGCTTCACTCTGGCCAGAGTCTCGGCTCCTTTCTTGATTTTATCTAACTATTGTTTCACTCTGTTCCTTGTACATCTTGCCCGCCATCTGCACCAGATAGTGCTGTAGAGCCTGCTCCACGCTGATCCGGTGCTTTACGCAATATCTGTCAACATAGCATTTAAAGTCCTCGTTCTGCTCGTACAGGGCGGTGTAATCAATGGGTTCCATCTGCATCACACTCCTTCCGGCTTCTCGCACCGCTCAAATTCGATAACCCATACCCACGGATTAGCATCCCAACCGTAGCGGTCAAGGTCTGATTTCTTGATGGTGGAGTTCCAAAGTTTATGAAATCCATCGATCATATTAGGGTCTCCACCACTATCTGGGTCCGAAAACGTTGGATGCCATCCGTTGTTTTCGTAACATGCTTCATCCAAAGGGTCTGTGCCCTCCACGCATGCTTGTTCCTCTGTAATCTCCTGCAACCGCTCTACCCGTACATCCGTAACCTTAAGCCAGATACGTGCCGCTTCTTTCGGCATGTGGATGGATGGTTTCCACTTTGCAACATCGGCAATGTCATCTCTTTGCCAATCTTCGTAGTAAAAGTATCCGTTCGGCGCCTTTTTCCATGTTTCCCGTACATACAGGATATCGCCCGGCTGATACGGCGGCTCGTACGGACAAAAATTTTCATTCCCCCTAGGTTTTGTTATGTAACCATTCGGGTGCACCGTAAACGGTTCTTTCAGTAACCGCCTGGTGCAGCTCTTTCTTCCGTCCAGAATTGCTCGAACCATTTCTGTATTGAATAAAATCGGCTTAATTGCCATCTGTTCCACCTTCCTTTACAATCTCCAACAAATCATCTACCAAATCCTTGACCTCGTACATCATCATAGTGTCGTAGGATTTTGACTGCTGCTCTGCTGTTTTATTTCCATACTTCGTACAGTCTTTAAGGAATGCTGTTCGTTCTTCCAACTGCTGCACAACCTTGTCCAGTTCGTAGGCGGTCGGGGCATCCTCAATTTCTGAATAATGGACATATGTGACCTCCGTTCCATCTTCTCGAATATCCGTTACCGTCATTAATTCGCCTTCGTCAATCAATCTTCCCATCGTTCGCCCTCCTGTTCCAATCTGTAGTTGCTTTCGTTCGCTCGTCTTTCCCTGTTCTGATGCCTCCGTCCTGATCCATGTACATCTCACATTCATAGCTTTTTGGAAGTTCCGTTCCGCATTTCATACATTTGATTTTGAACATTACCACAACAGCCGAATGTGATGACTTATTTGTAATGGTTAAGAACATTGCGTTTCCACCGCAGAACGGGCATTGCTTAAGTCTTTCACTCATTCTTCATCACCCCAATCAATGTGCTGTCCACAATTCGGGCAATAATCATATCTGTCGCAATCAACCTCGTAATGCTTACCGCAGCAAGGGCAAATCCATGTATCATATACAAGTTGTCCGTCCGAGAATCCGTCTCCCTCGTAATCCGGTTTCTTCGCCGTCTGCTTTTCCACAGCTTCACGGCATTCCTCCACCGTACCTATCTGGTGGTACTGCTGCACCTCTTCCAGTGCCTTGATTGCCACATCTAACGCTTCTGCCCTCCTCTGCGGAATTATTCCACCATAAGGTCTAATTCGATGTAATTCTTCGATTGCTTTATTTTCCGTCATGGCTACCCTCGCTTTCTTTCTGCAACCATGACAGCGTACAATCTTTACAATCATGGTTAAAATCGCATACCTTGTCACTTTTTAATAAATTCCGCAGGACACATAATAGTGCCATCGCCAACTCTTCGTCCGTCATGCTCCTGATCCGGTCTGCGTTGATCATCGGTTCGTAGTTATCGCAGTCTCTTTCTATGTCCTCATGCGGACAGTCGTTGATTTTCTCACACCATGAGTACGCATCAAACCCATTATCCTTTGTTTCTAAATTTTTGCAGTTATTACATTTCACCATCTTCCACCTACTTTTCTTGCAAAAATCTCTTGATGAAATCAATATCTCTGTCCAGCACGCTTAAATGCTCTTTGTTCATTTTTTGATAGACAATCAAGGGATTCTGTCTTCCTGCCTTTTTCGCTCTTAATACTTCCCATATACCTTTCGGTTCTTCAATCGTCCATCCGGTTTTGATAAGCCATTTGCGAAAAGCATCCAATTTGTTGCTATGCAGTGTGTTCCTATTTGCCATATTCTACCTCACTTTCCCGGTACGTCTCCGGCAGTGGAATCCACACCGGCTGATTCTGCAAGGCGGTGATTGCTAGCTGTAATGCATCCTCACAGCAATGATCTACTCCTGTTTTCCCGTACAGAGGACATTCTTCACAAACCTCTGAGTACCGTTCACTCTGAGCCTTTAAGCAGTAAATAACTTCTTCTCTCTTCATTCCGCACCTTCCATTTCTGCCAGCTTGCTTTCGGCTTCCGCTTTTGTGAGGAATACTGTTTTACCAAAATCGCATTCTCTAAAATATGCTCCTATAAAATGATTTGTTGCCTTAGCGTAAATTCTATATTGTTCTCCGCTTTCATAAAATGATACACTAGAAACATAAGCTTCATAGACTTCGTCTTTCATGTTCTCATCATATTCAATATCATCAAACACATTAAATGGAGAAGTGATTACATAAACGGTATCTCCCACCTTGCACGGCAACCGCAGGAGCAATCCCTGCTCCTCGGCATCCTCATAATCTGCCAGCTTCTCCATTGCACAGTACCCTTCTTCACAGTTGGAATAGTTGGCATTCGGTTTTCCTCCAAAGCATTGATAGAATGTTCTCAATGCGTTTTCACCGTGATTCTCCTTTACCAAAATTCCATCAGCGGTTCTTTCTGTCAGTCTCTCCATCCTTACTCCTTTCCGGGATCCTCGGCTTGCTCACCATCACCGGGTAGCTGCATTCATACGGCTTCGTGCGTCCGATTCTAATAGCATCAGCAACCGGGTGTGTATCCATGTATAGTAAGTCACCGTTCTGAAAGTTTCATGTTCCCTCTCTCATACAGCTACACTCCTTTTTCCGTATGTACTTGCGATTCTGTATACATTGCAAATTTCTCTGTAATATATTTCCTGTGCATGGATATGAGCATCCACACGGTCAAGTTCCGTCTCACACCACTTTGCAAATTCTTCTGTGGACAATGGTGTCTCCAAATTTTCAAATTTTTCTCTGTTGTCAATCACAAAACACACCATGTCAACCGGAATGTGGTTCAAATCCGCAAGAATCTGAATCTGTTTGTCCTTGTCCTCTGCTTTTTCGTAATTCGCCAACAATTCATAACCTGTCATCTGCATTTATATCACCTCTTATCAAGTTTGATTTCTTTGTCGTAGCAACTCTTCTTTGGATTTCCCTCTACTGGGGAAACCATCTTTTTAGGGTCTGTAGTGTATGATCCGTTTAGTTTCACACCTATTTTGCTTTTTTCGTCCATATAGCATGACGGCTTGTAACGATCCGGTGGAATGTAGTTGTGAATGCGCCAGTGTTTTACAAGCATAACACCACTATCGAAAGATAAAAGGAATCTATTGTCTATCAAGGATTTCAAATCATCTTCTGAAGCACCGCACATCCTTATGATTTTCCGTGGGTTGTTTACAAATCCGTCATCATCAGCGTTCATACAGATATGGAAATAAAGCATTTGAGCCGTAGCAGGAATATCCAAAAAAGCATCACTCTCAATTATTTTTGCGCTGAACATTCTTTTTTCTGCCATTTAGAACTCCTTACTCAAAAATAGGCTTCTCAATATAGATCCCGGTGTTTTCCACCAGTTCTCTCCACAAGTCCATGAAATCCTTTCCGTTGCACTTGTCTCCGGCTTTGTCCATGTGGTCAGAAAACTTATCCTTGAAATTCGTCAGCTTCTTCTTACCGAATCCATCTTCCATAAGAATTACCATTCCATATAGGATGTACCTTGTGGACAACTCATTGATAAGATTGTTACATCTGACCTGTTCCTGGATGCATTTCTGCGCTACAACCGACTTGTAATGTGGATAATCAGCTTCGGTAAATTCCTTGTACTCAATCGTCCAGTCTGCAAAATCGTTAAGCCTGCTCTGTAACTCCGTATAAGGCTCATTCTCGTACTTTTCATTGTATTCGGTGAATTTACCGCAAAAGTCGGAAAGTCTCGTCTGTGAGTACTTATAGTCTTTCCACAAGGTATAGCAGAACAGTGTCAGTATTCCGGTGAATGGACTTCTATTCGCAGACTGCTTCAAAAGTTCTGTCTGCCGCATGATTTTCAAAATTTCCTGCGGATTGTCATATCGTTTTGGCATTTTATGTATCACCTCTTTTCAAGTTCTGGCTCTTTCCTTTTGCAATGAGTAGCACCGTATTCTGATTTTCCTACATATTCGTAGCAATCAACACATTTCCATCTACCACTTTGATACGGTTTGTGAGTACGTCCGTTGATTGAGTGCATTGTGTTTGGGTACTCATTCCAACAGCTACAATCGTAATTTTTTTCACTCATGTAATCTTCTCAAATTGATTTAACAGGCATTCCTTACAAAAATGTACACCGTCAAACTCGTAAAGTTCCTCTACCTCTTCCTTACAATCATCGCAATACAAATGTTTCACATTTATGTTCGGGCACCTATTGCCGAGACATGGATAAGCTTTCGTTGCACATCCGTAGCATTCGCCTTTGTATTTCACCATTTTCTGAAAAACTCCTTTAATTTATTGCAGACTTGCTGAAATCTATACTTAAACAAGTACTTTTTAAAAGATTCAGTTCCATATTGATAGCAAAGATACATAATCTGTTTTTGAGTAGAAAGAGATTCATAAAACTCCTTGTCAGTTTCTTCAACGTATTGTAAAAGTACTTCATAGTCTGTTTTATTCATTACTTTTACCATCCTTTTCTCCATGCAAAAGTTCCATAAACTTCGCAAACTGTTTCTGCGACACGGAATTGTTCTGCTTCTCAGGCTTCAATCCGATGACCAGATGCTTGTCGGCAATGTTCGCCAATTCCCTTGCAAGGTTGATTTTGCCTTGTGCCAATCCATCACGGTAACCTTTTCCCGGCTTCATTACACCAGTTACCATTTTCCCTTGTCCTTGGCTTCCTGCTGTAATGTTGTACATTTGTATTCCTTGGTCACCAAACATTTTAATGTACTTTACTTCCTCTTCATCTAAATGTTCTTTATCAACTAAGTGATACCAAATATTCCAACCGGACGGATTATCTTCTGTACAAAGTCCATGTTTTTTAAGGCTAAGTGCTATATGATCATATTCAAGCAAATGAGAAGCGCACCTGTCACACAAGGCAACTGCCTGTCCGCAGTATCCCCTTTTTATTCCTGCTTCGTCCGTTCTGTAAAAAAGATAGATTCCACTATCGTTAGGTATTGTAGGGCAAGTTTTTTTGATGCGTTTCACTGCTTCTGCTTTTTTAGCGTATATCTTCTTCCAGTCACTCAAAACGGACACTCCTTTCCATTCCGTAAAATCCATTCCTTGCCTGCCGCCACATAGTCCACATTCGCCAATGGAGCAATCTTTTTTACCTCTGCGACACATTCATCAGCATCGGTTGTATCACCGCCTAAATGGCACAATATGATGTTTTGCAAGGCATCTGATTTGTTTGCTTCTACAATTCCTTTGCAAGTCTCCAGTTCGCAGTGACCTTTTACCTTGTGAACGTAATTAGGTGCATCAATGTCAACATATTTCTTCTGATAGTTGCACTCGATTAGCATATGGTCTAACCGCTGTTTTTTGAACACATACGGGCAATATTCAAGGTCTGTCAGATACAGAAGTTTCTGACCATCAACCATAATCAAAAATCCGTAGTTCTCTGTGCCGTTGTGTGGCACTTGAAAGCAGAATATGTGGAATTTTCCCATCTGTATTTCACGTACTGAATGGTCTAACTGCGGTTGCCACACCTTTATTCCCATGTGTTTAAGGTCTGATACGGATAATGAGTGGTCTTTGTGCGTATGGGTGCATATCGCACCCACAACACACTTAATATTCCAGTTAAGACCACGTTTTATGTCCATGATAGGAAGTCCTGCATCCAGTAAAAGCGTTTCGCCATTATCTGCAGTCAGAAGATAGCAGTTACCGGAAGAACCGGAGCCTAAACATTTCAGTTTCATGTTTCTACCTCAATTTCGTCATCGTTCGGAAACTGAAATATGCAGTTATTTACATATTCAACTTTTGATGGCTCATTGTTCATGGTTTGAACTATAATTCCACTATTTTCCAATTTTTCAAACTGTTTTACCACATCTTCTGTAATTTCAACATTTTGAAAAAGAATCGGCATACTAACGTATGCTTTTCTAAGCATTTCCATAGCTTTCTTTGCTTTTTCTGCGGCGGAATATGTAGCAACAACACCCTGCGCAATTTCTGATGGTCGGGCAATGGTCTCTCTTATTGCAACAATGGAATTATCTTCTATAATTCCAAAGACAAAATTTTCATACGGAACATCAATCGCCCCATCCTGCGATATAACTCTCATGGCAACCTCCTACTTAAAGCAATCCGGTGTCTCTGCGCTGGAAATGTCAGTCTCTGCGGTCTGCGGTACTTCCTCAAATGTTGCGTCAGGAAACTCGATAGTGTTTGCATTTGCCTGTACCTCTTCTGCCACAACTTTTTCCACATCAAGTTTCACATCGGAAACATCAGGAAATTCTTCCTGTGCATACAAACCTTGGAATTTATCCGGAAAAGCTTCTCTTAAGGCCTGTACAACAGCAACTTTTCTTATCATTGTTGCAGGCTTTTTAGACCATTGACCGTTGATTGTTCCATCTTTTTTTCTTCCAACATATTCATCGAAAGATACTGACTGGTACTCCGGTGTCTCTCTTCCTTTTATAAATACTTTCGCCCAACCTCCTACAATAGATTCGTCCTTAAGGACAAAAGATCCTTCTCTTTCTTCAACGGAACCATCTTTCTTCTGAACAATAATTCCTGCTTTTTTTCCTGCATAATTCGGATTTGCATCGGCTCTTTTTGTAAAAACATCTTTTCCGGTAACAATCGTAGCAGGATCATTGTTTCCAAACTTAATGAGGTATGCTTCTTTCAAAAAAGGATTAAGATGCTGATATCTGCAAAGAGACATAAACATCATTACTTCCTGATCCGATACGTTCCCACCACCGCTTACAAGGTACTTTCTTACCGTTGTTGGGGAAATTTTTACAATTTCCCCATTTGATTCGTATTCCACAATTCCTGTGTTTTCCTGCTTCTTTTCGTCTGCCATGTTTCTACCTACCTTTCTACCTTCTTGATGCCGTCAATTCCTATGATGAATACCTGGGTTGTCTTGGGATTCTGAATCAGTGCAATAGTACTTGCAAACCTATCATGTTTTTTAATTCTTAAAACTTTGTATTCATCATCTTTGCTTACATCTGAATCTATTACAAAATTCTGTTCGTATCCTAAAAGACCACTCCATGTACCGTATAAATTGTACTGCTTACCGGTATCCTTGACTTTTACGGTATCTCCCACGCAGATTTCGTCTTTCTTCTCCGGTTCTTTCTCCGGTTTGTAGTTTTCAAGGACAACGTACTCGCTGTGCCATAAACCAACATTTTCCTCAGATTTTTTGCAAATACATCCTGATGTCGTAACGCAATTTACTTTGAAAATATCTCCGTTTTTATAAGGAATCAAACAAGGCATCGCACAAACAACCTTGATGTACTCACCGACTTTAGCTTTTCTCTTAACCTCCCGGACACCGTTATCAGGCTTCGCATCCTCGCCCATCAGCCGATTAAAAGCCAACTTAGCACCAGTACGGAAATCAAATTCATCAGCAGGATTGCAGTTAGCTTCTGCTTTCTCGCCAGTGGACTTGTCCAGTGCAATCACTTTGTTGTCCTTGCGGTAGATGACGATGGTTTCGTCCTTTATTATTTCTAATTCTTCTTTGCAAAAATACCAACAATGATTTCCAGAGTAAGTTTTGCCACTTCTTGTATACCCATTTCCGTCATGCCCTTTGTTCCAACCATCAAACTTTACAAGAACAAGGTCTTCGTTTCTTAAAAAATCGACTACAATACCTTTTTTCTGATTTATTTTTTCAACTACTCTGTCTCCAACCTTAAATTTATGTTTTTCCATCTTATTCTTCCTCGCTTTCCGGCTCATTCATAAATCCACTTGCAACTCCCTGATGCACTGTCACATCAGCTTTGTAAATCTCCTTGATGCTTCTAGGCATCACATGAAATGTCACATCCGTATCAGCAATTTTGCCTTTGAATTTCAAGGCTCCACGGTCTGAAAGTCCCAGGTACACACCCACGCAACACTTGTCATCAAAATTGAATATCACGGTGTCACCGGCATTGATTGTTTCTCCGCTTGTTGTCAGAACGGAAATGACTGTCCCTTTCTTAATCTGCATTCTCTTCATTCCTTTCAAACTCTTTCAATTGCTCCGCCAACTTCTTACATTCATCAGCAACATATTCTTCTGAACGAACGGCATCGACACCAACAGGAAATTTACTTTCTATCATTTTTTGCATCTGATAAATTTCTTTACGGCTTGGGAATTTCTGTATTGCATAATCCAAATCCGCCTTATCTCCAGCGTGACCGCAATCGAACCCAAACCACCATAAATCACTTTTGATAGGATAATTTGAATTTGTTCCACCACCTGAATATGAAATACCTCCGTGACACTGGAAATATGCTTCAATTCGAATTCTTTCATCTTTATCAATACAAGCACCAAGCAAAGGGAAAATGCCACTTACTTCTCTGCCCCAAATATCTGATTTTTTAATTTCAAGATGGTAATCATAATTTTTTCCGTATAACGTATGATTCTTTGGAATGCCAACATATCCGCACCTGTGAGCCATATTTCCAAATATCACAACGCATTTATACCCTACGTGTTCAAACTCACGCTCGACAATGTAGCGTTTCTCTGTTTCATTACTCATTCTTCACTTCCTCCACTTTCAAACTCGCATCATCACTTCTGCGGAACATAATCAACTGACTGTCAACATCAGGAATCTTCCAAGGGTCAAGGCTCTCGGTATCGTCAACCATGATAGGCAATTCCACCCCACACCGCTTCTGAAACGCATTGCAAATGTCAATCTCCGTCAGAATCCTTGCTCCGTGGTTCATGTTTCTGCTGTAAGGCTCTCCACGGTATGTAAAGTCACAACATTCTTCCGTGTCACCATTCACAAAAGGTCTAAACATCCGCACAGTGCAGAAAGAAAGATACTTGTTCACATCAGCTTCCAACAGTTCGTTCTTCTTCCGGCTGAATTTCTTTAACAGGTCAAGCTGTGCCTGCACATCCGTAATCTTCTGTGCAATGTTCTTTCGCTCCTGTTCCAGTTCTGTGATACGCTTATCCACACTCTCGTTAATGCTTACACTCGCCAAAGACTTATCAACCACAGAAATATCATTGCGGATCTGCTCTTCATCACCTTTTAACTGGATTCTGAGAAGATTCATGTCAGTGAATTTGTTCATGGAAGCTTCTTTCTCAGCAATCTGTGACTGGATAGCTTTGTATTCTTCTGTGTTGGAAATATCCACGCTTGCCGGAATGGAATTTAATGCATTATCGGCAATGGCAATCTCTTTTTCCAACCGCTCCACTTCATCCTCGGTCTTTTTCAGTTCCTCACGCTTATGCTCCAGTTCTGCCTGATCCGCTTTGATATGTTCAGCGCAGGAAGAACCCTCTTTAGTAATAAGTTCCAATTCATGTGCCTTATGCGTATCAAACTCCGTTCTTAACTGCTCTTTCTTCTCTTCCGGATATTCCTGTCCACAGTAGGGGCAAATCAGAGAATTTTCATCAAATTTAAGGCTTTTATTCAAATCCCAACTCTTCTTCAATTCCTGTCTCTTCTGTTCATACTGTGCAATGCGCTTTTCCAGTGCAGTAATCTCTTCACGAATGGTATTTGCCTTAAGCAACTCTTTCTGATGCTCATTCTGAATCTGATTCAGTGTTGTGCGCTTCTCTCTTCTGTCCGTATCCAGTTTTTCATTTGCTTTCTGCTGTAATACACTCAACTGACCTTTTAACTCAATAATTCCATCAGAAAGCTTATCGTAGGAAATCATGCTGTTCTGCGTATCTGTCTGCTGCTTAATGTTCTCTGACAGCTTATCCATTAAAGCTTTCTTTTTCAGTTCCAGATCCGCAAGGTCAATATCCACTCTCTGACGGCTCACCTCGTCAATACGGCTCGGAATTTCATCTAACAGGTCATGCAAGCCCTTGGTTCCATTTCTTCCCCTTGTGCCGTACAACTGCGTATTGCAACGCTTTTTCAGTTCATCAACCGTGCCGTCCTGCAGAACAGTCCTTAATGCTTCAAACTCCGGAAACTGATTGCAAATGTCATCATTACTGTGCTGGCCAAACATATCAGTGAGAAGTGCTCTCTGATCCGTGCCACCTTTCAGCAGAAGTGTCATGGCATTGATGCAAAGTGAAAACTTATCTTTTCCGCATACACTCTCTTCTAAAAATGCTTCAAAATCTGCTGCCTTTTTTGGAATATCATTCACATAGTAATCCGTGACATTGCCGGTAAACTCTCCTTTCTTATTGAAGTTCTGACGGCATACTTTTTTCAGAACCTTGTCTGTACCGTCAATCTCCACGGTAACTTCTGCGGTAATATCTCCGTCGATGTCATTGCCGTCCTTATCGTGCGGTCTGATTCCGGTGATCTCTCTGCCGTTCTCGTCACGGCATCCAAAAATATACTGAATTGCTCTTTTGATCGTGGACTTACCTGTTTCATTTACACCGGAAACCTCTGTCCGGTCGTATAAATCAGTGTCCACTACGTTAGAACCATAGAATTTGCAGAAATTCTGCAAAAAGGTGTGTTTAATCCTCATTTTTCCTATCCTCCCAAAGATATAAATACAGTGAATTAACAAACATATAGATTGAGACCGGCTTGTCTGTCTCATTGATCTCCTTGTATAGCTCTGTGCTTGGGTTCATCTTATCAACAACCCACTTGATCGCCCGGTACACGCTTTCCTTGGTTGTGCTGTGTTCCTCTCCGATAATCCGGTAGATTTCAGAAAGTCTTCTGTTCCGGTTCTCAAACATCAGCGTTTCAACCTCGATGATGTACTGGAATCCCGGCAAGTACTGTTTCAGCCCCAGTTCTACCAAGATTTTTCTTATCTTCCTTTCCATTTCCTCACTCCTCCGGCTTTCAGTCTTCTGTTACGTGGATCATGTTGTCCTCTTCGCTGATATACAAGATTCCTGCATCTAACAGTCTTGCAATCAGAATCTCATTCGCACGGACGATGGGGATAATTTGTCGCTTCTGCATGAAAATACTCCTTTCTTAACCATTTTTTCTTCCCGGTATTGCGGTTTACAATTCTGTAATAGAATGCTGTTTCACGGTCAACTTCCCATTCTTTCGGACTGTAAAATATCTTTCCGATGCACCCTTTGACGGTAAACCGCTTTTTGGCACTCATACGGTGTCCTCCGCAAGTTTTCCTTGATTCCACCATGAGAAATCACAAACGCTGTCCCTTGAAAAAGAAGTAGCACCATTAGTCCATGTAAATATTTCCCCACCTTCAAATTTTGCAAAATATCTAGGTTTCCAAGGGTCACTATCGGAATCTCTTACGTACACTTTCGTGTCCACAGGCACTTTCGACCAGTCAACAGGTGGTTCAACATATTCCTGCTCTGCCCATTCTTTGAACCTTTCCCTGCATCTGCTTTTATCACTCCATGCGCAATCGGAACAAAGTATTACATTGCAATCACATAACTTTCCTTCTTTGTCCACAGCTATCTCTATACTATCAAGTGCCATGTCAATAATCTGTTCCGCATACTTCTCTCTGTTCGTCATTTTCCATTCATCCTTTCCAGTTCTGCGCTCCTGGTTAATATCCAGTCTGCGTAATCACTTAATTCTGTCTTTGTAGATGCGTTTTTCTCTCCGTGGTAAACCATGAGTACAATTCCTACATCACAGTACTTTTCAAACAATTCCGACAAGTAGTCGGCTCCCACATGGATATTACCGTCCACGGAGTAAATATCCGTCACTCCCAAACGCTCCATGCGGTCTTTATGCCATCTGTCAGAAATCTGCATCAGACCTTTGCAACCGCCACTTTCCACATCAGGTCTGCCGGAAGATTCTTTCTCGATCATTGCCATGAGCAGTTCCGGGCAGATGCCGTATTCCTCACCGTACTTTACACACGATTCCTGCGCTTTCTCGGAGATAAAACTGCCGGATGGCTGTGCCGTGGAAGTAAATGTGATGGAGAGTGCTATTATAATAGGAAGAAACAGCTTTATTGTTGTTCTCATATCACTGCTTACCTTTCTGTTAAAATTCTTCCATCTTGGAAGACATACAGACTTTTTACTTTGAAAAATTCTGATTCTTCTAATTCCAAATCATTACAGTATACATAGTGTGCTCCGGTTTTTTCATCGTTTTCTCCAAAAACATCATCTGTATAATACAAAACCATTGAAGAAAATTCTTTTATGTCATTTTCCGTAACAGGTCTGAGAAGAAACTTTGATTCTTCCTCTTCATTTGTATGGTCAATGATTGCAATGTGTTGTCCATCTAAACAATCATCCCTTAAGTAAACAGCAACATTTCGTTCATTGCTTTCAAACCATACAACGACTTCTGCATCATCAGCGTTGGAATTTACATCCGAAACAGTAAGCCCTACCAAATCCCTTAAATCACTACCATGAAGTACTTTGTTGCCATATTTAAGTCCTCTATCATAATTTGCTTTTCTTACATTTTTACAGATTCCGCTATTCACTGAAATATCTCCTTTCATTTAAGCACTTCGCTGTGCTTCTATTTTTCTTCTGATTGCATCAACACCTTTTTGATAAACAAGTGTTTTTATAGATATATGCTCCTCTCCATTCTTGGTGTATTTCTGCTCTATTACACGAAACCATCCGCAATCAATGTATTTCTGATATGGCACATTCCATCTATCCAGGATTGCATTATCACGAAGAAATTCAAATAGGTTGTTACGTCCGAGCCCTTTGATTCCCAATACCTTTGAAACCTCATTCATGGAAATTGCAGTCTTGCTGTCTGCAACTGCATCAAAGAAATCTGCTTTCGGTCGCATTTCTTCGATTTGCTTATCTTTCTGCGAAATAATGTTCTGTGCTACGATAAGTGCATTCGCTACAATCTGCTCTGGGGTCATATTCTCTTGGTTTGCTATGTACCCACCATTCTTTCTGATGGACGGGATCACTTCATCCACAACCCACGATTCAAATTTCTCCGCTGATGGCAACTTCGATCTCATAATAAGGCGGTAAACGTCACCCTCATTTATGTATGACAACTCTTGTTTACCACCAGATGTAGGGGTGTCACGTTTCGTTACTCCCTTACAGTGGTCTATGACTGCCTTTCTTGGGTTTGCATATCCAAGTGCTGTTGCAACATCAGAAGCCACAAAGTAAGGCTTACCGTTGATTTCTGCTGTTCTGATTGTTCCAAATTCTTCATTATTAAAAATTTGTAATTCGTTCATTGTTCTCCTTTCTGTGGTATAATGTTCTAAAAAACTGGAGGTTTCATATGCTTCTCAAAATCGAAAGAAAAGTACTTAGGAAAACTGTAAAATCTTCTGAATGTTCCATTTCATTGTCTGAAATAGGGAATTACAATGGTGAAGATGTTTACCAAGCATTTTTGTCCTTAAAGGAAAAGGGATATTTCACCATAGTTAGTTCATCCATAAATCGTGAAATGTTCAAATTTACTTTGTCTTCAAAAGGAAGATTCTACAAAGAACATTTGTTTCTCTCATTTTTAAGAAATATACTCATACCTTTTGTTGTGTCTTTAATAACTGCAACTGCAACATACCACTTAGAAAAAGTAGCAGATAGCTATTCCGACAGCCGCCCCAGCCAATGCACTTATGAGTTGAACCAATGCAGTGATCCAAGGTTCTAATTTGTCAAGAAGATCTCTCTTCTGGCGGTAAGTCCATTTTTTCATTCATGTTCTCCTTTCAGTTCATGAGAAACAGCATTACAAATGATCGTAAGCTTTTTCTCTTCATCCTTCACGGACTTCTCAATTCTTTTCAGAGTACCGTCAATGCTCTTTAAGGTTTTGAGAAGTTCTCTCTCAAATTGGATTTGCATTTTCTTCCTCCTGCTTCTTAACAGATTCCTCTGCCATCTTCTCTGTCTTGCCGAGAATATATCCCTTGTCGAAATCGGACATATTCGGAATGGCTCTCTTTAACTTCTCAACAATTTTTTTCTCTTTTTCACTCATTCAATTCACTTCCTTTTTGTGATATACTCTCCTTATCTTTTTAATAAGGAGGTGAAATAATTTGGATTATAAAGAATACGCATCCGCTTACGCTATTGCTAAAATCTGTGGATATACCGGAAGTTTTGATGATTTTAAGAACCTGTACGACCAATACTATTCAGAAATCGTCAATTCTTTGCCGGAAGAAAAACCACAATTAGCAAAAGACGAAGCAATTAGCAATCCTTTCCAAATCCAGAGCCGTTCCTAAAAGGCGAAATGGCGGTAAGTACTTTGATAGACAAATCAATATTTGTTTCTTCGATTTTCTTATCGCCATCTATAATGCTTTTGTAATCTTCGATAATGTCAAACGCAATGTGCTGTGCCATCTCGTCAATTCCAACAAAACGTGAATCAGCTTTCTGAACTATATTTGCTTTACCGTTTTTGTCTAAAACCACATATCTCTGTTTTTCCATATTCTCACCTCTTTTCTGTTGACCTTGTAAACATATTATAGTCCCTTAGAAACTTTATGTCAACACATTTTTGTTGACTTGGGGACTTTTTGGGTGTATATTATTAGTGAAAGGAGGGATGTAAATGAATGAGAGAATCAAATCTTTGCGAAAGTATTTGAATATGACACAAGATGATTTTTCAAAGCAAATCGGCTTGTCAAGAAACTATATTGCGCAAGTTGAGATAGGCACGAAGACACCATCTGAAAGAACCATATCTGATATTTGCAGAGAGTTTGATGTAAACGAAGAATGGCTCCGAAATGGAACTGGTGAAATGCTTGTTCAGAAATCAAAAGACGAACAAATCTCTGAAATGCTCGGAGAAATTCAAAAGTCCGGTGAAGATACATTTAAGCACCGTCTTGTATCCGCACTGGCCAACTTGGACGAAGATGGATGGAACTCTTTGGAAAAGTTGATTGATTCAATCGCAAAAAAGAACGAATAAGAAAAAGCCAAGGGCAATGCGCAAGTCCTTGGCTCTTTTCCTTTATCTAAGTAATTTTTTAACATAGGCATAAATGCACTCTAACCAATGTAAATTATCGCAAGCATTGATTAGCTTTGTGATTTCCTCTTTGTAATCTTCTTTCCCCATAGTACACCCCCTAATCTTTCCGCACTTGGTAGCGATACCTAAATTATAGAACATATGTTCTTAACAATCAATATATTTGACTCACGTTTTTTATTGTTGTAAAATATCAACAAAAGAGGACGGTGAAAACGCCAATAAACACCGCCCTCGCCAGAACTTGAAGTCCCTTGTTTCAAGGGATGTTACAAGTGTATCATGTGAAAGGGGGATAAAAAACATGATAAAAAAAGACCGAATCAAAGAAATATCGACACATCTATCAGTCAACCGTACTAATTATATGTTAAGTTTTCGTGGGAATCTCCATGAATTTCTCAATGAACCGGACATGACGGTTTACAAGCTTGCTGATGAAGCTAATTTGCCTTATTCTACGCTTAATTCACTACTATACGGTAATTCTAACGACACGAAGCTATCGACCGCTGTTGCGCTTGCTAGAGCCTTTGGAATCAGCGTAGATGAACTGGTAGGTTGCGGCACTATGGAAGATAAGATGTTGGAATCTGTCAAGATATGCCGCAGTCTGCCGGAACACTCTCTGTACCTTATCCGTTACTTCATACGTCACCAAGATAAAATCTATTCCAGTCTTGAAAAATCGCACAAGTATATTTCTGTCCTTAAACCGCAACTTGTGAATGGAATTATAGCCACCACAAACGCTGTAGAACCTATTTGCATAGACAACTTACCGGAAGATATAAAATCCAAGACTTATATCGGTTTGAAAATTCCCTGTGACTACTATATGCCGTTTTATCTTCCAAGGGAAATTATTCTACTTGCAGCGGATCGTGAACCGCAATACGGTGAACGATGTATCGTAACAAGCAATGGTGGGATTTATATTGTCGTGAAAACACATATAATTGAGGATGGCGTAAGAAAATGGAGATATGTTCCGCTTATGTCTCCGAACAGCATACTTCCGGAAAATCTTATTGATGACATGATAGGATATGTGGTTGGTTTCATCAACAATGACGGTGACTGGGGAATCAGATAAATAGATTAAGAGCATGGCTTTTACACCATGCTCTTTTTTGTTGTTATTTCGCAAATATTTTTTATGACTGCTTCTGTAAATGGCAAGTTAAACCAGAACACCGATTTGACTTTAGTCAATTGTGTATCATG
>ERZ1027087.567-NODE-567-length-18724-cov-7.641277_pt1 | contig 18724 bp, 13 predicted proteins | sample MGYA00519413_ERZ1027087 | MGnify/ENA primary metagenome ERZ1027087 (study PRJEB26926, sample SAMN06164438) | human gut metagenome | biome: ENVO:00009003; feature: ENVO:2100002; material: ENVO:00002003 | host: Homo sapiens | place: USA | collected 2012 ...
TAAACTAATCCAGTTATAACAAACGAAGTTGTCAACTAAAACCAGTACACATCACAGTTACGAGAAAGCTTTCGTTTCACTTCATAGGAACATTTGTTTCCTTATTGTGGGACATTTGTTTCTTAGGTAAGACACTTTTATTTCTTGCTTGAGAAACTTCTGTTCCACAGGCAAGGCACTTTTGTTTCAAAAGGAAGAAACTAAATGAAACTAACAGAGGCACGACAAAGCATCAGTATCTCCCTTTTCTCTTGCCAAGAGGTTTATTCTATTTGTCAATAGGCCAGCACAGACCACAAATCGCGTATTCGCTGCTCGGGATCCCACTTACCGTCGAACGTCCATCGGGCAGTGATGCCGTAAAATGCCGGTGCACTCTCCGCCTGTTGCAGATTATTGTCCAACCAACCGCTATGACCTCCCTGACGATGACAACCATAGTAATAAACACGCTGTCCCCACGGACAAGGATCGAGCACTTTGTCCGAATAAGCATAACCAATATTGCAGTCCAGAATCTGTTCCGACATCTGACAATTGATAATAAAGAACTGCGAGTCATGATGCCAACGTCCGAGAATAGTGGGCGATTCAGCATCAAAGGACGAATTAGTGATTACCAGTTTCTTACTCTTATCCCCCCGGCCGTCATGCCAGATCAGTGCACGGCCATCGCCATAAAACCGGCAGCGAGTAGCATAACACCATCCGCGCGGACAAAGAAAATCCACTCCGGGACAACGCAGATAAAGATCGGCATGATAATACATTCCATTGCCTTTCGGCGCCCAAAGTGAAAGTGCATCATTACCATCAGCCCATACATTGCAATTAATAACAATGGTACGTGTAGCACGTCCAAAGATAGACATCTGGTGGGTGGTAGTGTTCTCAACAGTAGTTCCATAATTGTTATATACCGTCAGCCCGCTAATGACACAGTCATCGGCCCCCTCTTGCAGCACAATCACACCATTGCCTACAGGTTTTCCATGATATTGAGTGATGGTCCTTGTCTTAGCTGTCTCGGCCAAAACAATCACTGTACTGTCACGGTTCTCACCTACCAATACAATGTTCGGACGGTCTATGATGACCTTTTGATTATAGTTACCTTTTAATATAAGAATCTTAAAAGGACTTGCCGGTGTCTCAGGTGCTTTCTCAATGGCATCCTGAATACTTTGTCCCGGCTTCACCACCACATCGAAAGCTGTACGATCCATCACAGGACGACGATACATTTCGATAATTCCCTTTTCATTAGCTCCTTTGGAATTCAGACTAACATTTACTTTGTGCTTCGGATCATATTTGGCAGCCCAGGTATCATACAGATTGAAAAGCTCGGCCGGACGACTGTTATACCAGCTGTAACCATTGCGGCGTTCCACTCCGATTTCCTCCAATCGACGTCGTGGCAAACCATCACGGTCGCAAACATAAGGTTCGCAATACTTCAAATCATAATAACGTGCCCATATCGGCCCAGCCTGCGGATCTTCCACAAGACGGGTATCCCGTACGCCATGCTTCCCTCCCAACCGTTCACATCGCAAACCGGTGAGTTTATACGTATCAAACCATTTCATAGCTCCGTGGACAGCCCGCTTAACACGTGCATCGGGTTTAGGCAACGTCATAAGCAAGCGCACGATGGCAGCACTCTCTGACGAACAATACGAGGGCAACTCGTAGGCACGTGCCGATGCCGGTTTCAAGGTTTCCCGGTCGTGCTGCTGACACCATACCGTAAGCTGTCCATCAGTTACGATCTGTGTTGCCAGAATACATTCAATTCCCTTATCAAAAGCTTTCGACAGCCGTTGACGCATTGCCTTGTCGGTGAGGTCACCATCATAAGGAAATTCAGCAGTCATAATGTCATGCAGTATTTCCAGTGTATTCACTATCGCATCATCATTAAAAGTAATATGTACCTGGTATCCGCGCATTTCCGGCCAGAATTGTGGCCATCCGCCATTTTCATACTGACCGCTCAGAAGATACTCCACCGCCAGACGGAAGGCGTCACGGTAGCGCACATCCTTTGTTTGCCTATATAAACGAGCCAGATAAATCATCTGCATAGTGGTCGCATTATTATCAATTGTCGAATCGTCACGACGTGACTTCTCCTTTAAGATTTGCGCTAATTCCTCATTGCTCATCTTCTGAGTCATATCGATATTCTTCGGCCAACCACCGGTACAACGCTGAAACGCCAGCACCTGATTGCCTATGCGACGTGCTTCTTCAGTCTTGAAAAATTCATTGTTTGTTTCGCGTAAAACATTGCGTCTCGGCATTTGCTGTGCCATTGCCGAAGAGAATGCCATCAGACAACACAGCAAAATAACGGCGGCATGCGCCTTTCTGAAAATAAAAATCCGTTTCATGATTCCTGTTTTTATTTTGTTAGATAATTCTTTGCAAAAGAAGGCATTTCATAAAACATCGAATTATAATATTCAGCTTTTCCTTTATAAATTCTGAACATAGGGTATTCTTTTTATAATTTCAGGTTTAATCATTGCAATAAATCATCAGTTTATTGGTATCTGATATCTTTTCCCGATATTTGTATGACAGAAAAATACAGATACTATGTTAAAGCAGGTCATCACCATACTACTCTATTTATTCACTCCTATGTTGTTCGGACAAAGTCTGATCAATATGAAGCACTATTCAGTGCAAGACGGATTGTCTCAAAAAAGCGTCCATAATTTTATCCAGGATGATAATGGCTATATATGGATGTCTACCTGGAACGGATTGGAACGTTTTGACGGATACTCATTCTATAATTATAAAACTTACCCGGAAAGTCCTATCCGCATAAGCAATCATCGCTTTACCAAAATTAAAAAGAGTTCGTTGAATAACATCTGGTGCCTGACTTATGATAAACGCTGTTACTTATTCAATACCCGGACATACGAATACCAGGACCCTTTCCTTTTCAACAAAAGTCTCACCAATTCAGTTAACAAATTGTATGCATTGGGAAATGGGATTACCTGGGCCGTCGGTATGCAGAATGAACTGTATCGCATAGATGAAAATAAGTTTCCGGCGACAGAGTCCGTCGAGTTATATTCCGGAAGAAATGAAAGAGACACGATCTATGGCATTACTCAAGATAAGGATGGAGATGAATGGATTCTGACTAATAAAGGTGCTCTTATTGTAGGTCAGAAAAGCATATCCAACCTAATGCCTTTCGAATTTATGGTGGAAGTTCCCGGTGGAATTTACCTGGCCACTTCCAAAGGCTTCTTCACCCGATATGATACTCAAAGCCAGGATGTATTGCCATGTGTTCCCGAACAACCAATATCAGAGATCACAGGATTAAAAAGTTTAACGGATAATAAAATTGTAATTCTGCAGAACAGGAGCATTATACTTTACGATCCGGCAAATGAAAAATTCACAGTCCATGAAATGCCCATAGAAATAGATTCAGACGTATTTGAGGACAAAAAGGGGAATCTATGGCTACTGGGTGCCAACGATGGAGTAATCCTGTTAGATAAGAAGAATGAAACCGCCACTTTATTGAATTATCCCAGATACTCGGAAGTCCCTTTCTATAAACCTTGTACTTTTGTGCATGAAGACGAATATGGTTGTATCTGGCTCAAACCCGCAGGAGGTGAGTTATGCTTTTACAATCCGGTAAACCGTTGCTTAGAGCAGGCATCCACTTATGAAATGGGAATGCGGAAGCCTGTTTCATTCCAGGCCTTCAGTTATATTATCGACCGTCATCAGAATCTGTGGTATACCAAAGGAGATGGGTTTGGATACCTATCATTCCACCGGAAGAAATTCGAATATAGATTCGACAGCCATAAAGAGGCACGTGCTTTGATGGAAGATCATCAGAAGCGCTTGTGGGTGGGGTGGAAACGCAATCACAAAAAGCAATCGAGCAACGTATGTCTCTACGATCCGTCGGGACAATGGATTGGAAATCTTTCAAGGGAGGGCAAAATAGTACCTGATTCTACTGTTACCTTCAATATAGATGTATATTGCATCTACGAAGATAAAGAACATAACATCTGGTTGGGAACCAAAGACAACGGGCTTTATCTATTGCGTCCCGAAAGAGACAACAGTTACCGGATTACCCATCACCTATCGGATAAAAACAATCCGTATAGTATATCTTCCAATTCCATCTACTCCATTTTGCAAGACTCAGCAGGACGTATATGGATAGGAACTTTTGGAGGAGGCCTCAACCTGATAGAGCATTTACCGGAAAGTGCCGGTCTGCGTTTCATTCACTCCGGAAATATTCTCAATAACTACCCGATTCATGTATGTGAGAAAGTACGTTGCCTGTACGAGGCAGATAATGGAGTTATCCTGATTGGAACCACAGGAGGGCTGCTCTCTTGCTCCTCTGATTTTGCAAGACCGGAAGCCATTCGCTTTTACCATAACGTTTGTGAGGAACGTTATTCCAGTTTGAGCAACAATGACGTACTGAATATTACCCAAACCCATAATGGCAAATTATTGGTCATAACGCTGAGCGGAGGAATTAATCTGTTGGATGACAGTAGCAGACTATCCGAAAAGCTGGCTTTCAAACATTATAACGCGACGAATGGGCAAGTACCCGATTTATCCCTTTCAGCAATCGAAGACTCCGAAGGCAATCTATGGATTGCTTCAGAGAATAAATTATCAAAATTGGATGCCGATATGAATCTGCTGGAAGAGTACAACGATCAGATACAAATGGCTGAGACAAAGCCCGTTTTATGTTCTTCCGGGAAGTTAATATTCGGTTCGGAATTCGGTGCATTATGTGTTACTCCCAAAGACTTGTATAAGAGCGATTTTGTACCTCCCATCGTATTCTCGCATTTGGATATTTATCTAAATAATACATCCCGCCGGCAAGAAGTGTTCAATAGTACAGAAATACAATCCTTAAAGGCAGACGAACGGAACTTCACCATTACATTCGCCGCTCTGGATTACGTAAACTCTCCGGCCATAAAATATGCATACCGCATTCAGGGATTGAATGACCAGTGGATTGAATTGGGAAACAGTCATTCAGCCAGTCTGGTAAATATACCGGCAGGCGATTATCTGTTTCAGGTAAAATCGACTAACGGGGATGGAGTATGGGTAGATAACGTAACTTCTTTACCCATACATATCGAACCCACCTTTTTCGAAACAATCTGGGCGATATTGCTCTATATTGTCATGGGTATTGCTGTACTGCTCATCGTAATATATATCGTAATCCGCATCACTAATTTACAACGCAGAGTAGATTTCGAACAACAGCTTTCCAATCTGAAGCTACGCTTTTTCACTGATATTTCTCACGAGCTTCGCACTCCACTTACACTGATAGCCAGTCCGATAGATGAAGTCATCAGTAATGAGAAACTATCTGACGCAGGCCTGGAGAACATGCAGGTTGCCAAAAGAAATACAGACAGGATGCTACGGCTAATCAATCAGATACTGGATTTTCGTAAGATACAGAATGATAAGATGAAAGTGATGGTAGAACAGTTGGATGTGATTCCTTTGATAATGAAAATCTATGAGAATTTCACTTCCATGGCCCACAAACGACATATAGAATTCCAGTTACACTGCAATCTCAATTCTTTCGTGATGTACACAGATGTGGATAAACTGGAGAAGATTCTCTTTAATCTGTTATCCAATGCATTCAAATATACATCCAATGAGAAAAGGATAATCTTATCCGTAACCGGCGAAAAGGATCACCTGTACTTACAGGTAAAAGATGAAGGACGTGGTATTAATGCCCAAAAGATCAATCAACTGTTCACTCGTTTTGAAACTTTAGACGAGGCTGATCCGAACCTCTCGACAGGCATTGGTCTGTCTCTGGTGAAAGAATTGCTGAACCTGCTGCATGGCACCATAAAAGTAGACAGTAAATTAGGCGAAGGCAGTACCTTTTCCGTCAGGTTGCCAGGAAACTATGAGACCTTCAGTGCAGACAGCAATGTAGAATTTATCCTGAATGACAGTGAGAATTCTGAATTGCAGAGAGAGAATGACGGAAACCTCATGGAAGATGAAGATAAAGAAACCCGGATTCTGATTATTGAAGATAATGAAGAACTACGTCATTTTATATGCAATGTGCTAAGCAAAGATTATGTGGTTTTTGAAGCGGAAAATGGAAAGCAAGGATTAGATAAAGCCCTGGCTGAAATGCCGGATATCGTGATCAGTGATATTATGATGCCCGAAATGGATGGAATAGAGTTCCTGAAAAGAGTAAAAGCAAACAGCAACATCTGTCATATCCCCGTTATTCTATTATCAGCCAAGTCTTCATTAAGCGATCAGATTCAGGGATTGGAGTATGGTGCGGACGAATATATTACCAAACCTTTCAGTTCCACCTATCTGAAAGCGAAAGTAGACTCCCTGCTCAAGCAGCGGCAAATGCTATATGATTATTACACCTCTAAAATAAAGAGAGAAAAAATAACGAATATAACAGACCAGATAGAATCTGCCACTCCTCAGGTAACTCATTTTGATGATGACTTTATCCGGAATATACTTCAGAGTGTAGAAGAAAACATTCATAATCCTGACTTCAAGATAGACGACCTGGCTGAAGCTATGGGAATGAGCCGTACAGTATTCTATCGGAAAATGAAATCCCTGATGGGAGTTTCACCTGTAGACTTCATGAAAAGTATGCGCATAAAACGGGCTGTTCAGTTATTGGAACAAGATCAATATACAGTTTCCGAAGTGGGATATATGAGTGGATTTGCAACTCCCCAGTATTTCAGCAAAGTGTTTAAAGAGACCATGAATTGTACTCCCAAAGAATATAAGCTGAAAAAACATGCTGATGAACTGAAATTGTAATGAATCGCACAGATATTATAAAACGGAGTTGGGAGGATGGCCTATATTTGCACTCTATATAATTTCCCAAAGAACTACTAAATTAAGAGATAACAATGATGAAACCTTTGTTTGTTATGCTGGCTGTACTGCCTTTTCTGTCGGCCTGCAACCAACCTGAATCACCAAACGCCGAACTGTTTCCGGCTGCCGGCGCAAAAAATGTAAATCCGGATACCCATCTGGTACTGGCTTTCACGGACACCCCCATAGTAGGTGACTCCGGAATGATACGCATTTATGATGCGATGTCACACCAGATAGTGGACAGCCTGGATCTGAGTATTCCTCCCGGACCTACCGAAAGCCGCACGTATGGACCGGAATGTGATTACACCAAGATACCTTACGACTATACACGCACCCACATGCCTACCAACAGGGATACCCGCCCCGGCACCCCTTCAGGTACGGCAGAGCCTACCCCACCCGATTACCAGCTGAACATCATCGGTGGATTTACAGATGCGTTTCATTTCCATCCCATCATCGTGCGCGATTCGACGGCAACCATCTATCTGCACAACAATATGCTCGACTATAACCATAGTTATTATGTCACCATAGACGAAGGTGTTCTGACTTTACCCGACCACAGTTTCCACGGTATCAGTAAAGAGCATAACTGGAGTTTCAAAACTAAAGACTCCGCTCCCGCTTCTACAGACACACTGATTGTAGATGCAACCGGACAAGGTGATTTCAACACCGTGCAAGGAGCACTCGACTTTATTCCCGATTTCAGTCAGAAACAAACCGTAATTCTGATACAAGCCGGCGACTACGAAGAACTGGTATATGCCCGGAACAAAACAAATGTAAAGATTAAAGGTGCAGGAATGGAGCGGACCCGGGTACACTATGCCAATAACGAAGTTTTCAATCCTCATCCCCTGACAGTGAAAACCAACGAATGGCCGGGCACATTCCCGTCCAGAAGAGCCGCTTTCATGCTGGATAATTGCAGCGACATCCAGTTGGAAGACCTGACCATAGCTACCGATCTGTATGGACAAGCTGAAGGTCTGCTGCTGAACGGTGAACGTATTGCCCTCTACAGTGTACACATCATCGGTTCCGGAGATGCACTACAGGCAAACGGAACAATCTATATGGAGTCGTGTGAGCTGGACGGAGGTGGTGACACCATCCTGGGACGTGGCAGTCTGTTTGCCTACTGCAGTAACTTCCGCAACAACGGAGGAGCATTCTCCTGGGTAAGAAACACAGCGGGAAATCATGGTAATATCTTTGTAGAATGTACTTTTGCCGCTCCCGACGGAAAGAAGGCCGACTACGGACGCACCAAGAGTAATCACGGAACCGCTTACCCGGACGCAGAGTTTGTGGTAATCAACTGTAAGGTGAAAAACATTATCCCACAAGGGTGGAGTGCTATTGGTGAGAAAAGTTCCCGGATGTATGAGTTCAACACTTGCGATATGGAAACAGGCAAACCGGTGGATGTATCACAACGCCATGCCTATTCACGCCAACTGGATGCGCAAAAAGACGCAGCCCTCATTGCGGATTATATGAATCCGGCGTTTGTATTGAAAGGATGGAAGCCTTTCAGTTATTTGAAATAGCGAGCGCATCACGCGATAGTAATCGCGCGCACCCCGCGATAGTAAGGCAGAAGCCTTCTCTAAAAAACGAATCACTTATACCTATTATATAATATGAACCGAAAATCCCTGTTATTCATTGCGGGAGCAGCCCTGAACATTTTCATCGGCTCCTCTCAGGAAAGAGTAAACCTCGACTTGTCCTCCCACCCGTGGAACATCACCTTAGACCGTGCAGCTGCCTGGCAGAATGATGAGTTATATCTTCCACCGGTAGATATCAAAGCATTGCCTGCAAACACTCCGACAGGGGGCTGGCAATTATTGAAACATCCCGATAAAACAGGTATCAATCTGCCTGCCACAGTAGAAGAGCACCTGTGGGGATGGAACGGACAGACATTCGGAGTGACAGGAAACTATACGGGGGTTTCCTGGTTTGAAACTGAAGTAGACATTCCTGCCGAATGGAAAGACAGGCGGATTGCAATGAAGATCGGCTCCGTGAGGTTCCGCGCCGAAATATTTGTCAACCATCAACTGGCAGGATATGATTTAGTGAACAGTACTCCTTTCTCCATCGACATCACTCCTTTTATAGAACCGGGCAAGAAGAATGTAATCACTTTCCGGATTACAGATCCTAACGGGAACTTCAATTGGAAAGACTCACAGGTTTATACCTGGGGAGTATATCGCACCAATCCCTCACACGGCTTCGGTGGTATTACGGGAAAAGTGGAACTGGAAGCTACCGGAAAGCTTTATGTGAAAGATGTATTTATCAAAAACCAACCGGAACCGCATACCATTGAAGTAGAAGTCAGGGCAGCCAATGAAACCGGAGCTTCTGTCACAAACAAGGAACTATGTCTGGAAATCAAGGAACATCCCAACGGACAGACCGTATACCGCAAGAATATCCGCCTGGAATCGCTGAAAGAAGGTGAGAACCTGCAAACTTATCAAATCAAAGTGCCCAATGCGCACTTATGGAGTGTGGACTCGCCCCGTCTCTATGACCTGAAAATTTCTCTGAACGACGATGCCCTAACTGAGCGTTTCGGTTTCCGTTGGTTCGAAATAAAAGATATAAAAGGAGACCGGCAATTCTTCCTGAACGGCAAACGAATCGTATTACGGACAGCTATCTCGTGGGGATTCTGGCCTTATAATGGTATTACTCCTTCCGATGAACTGGCCAAACGGCAAATTACGATTGCCAAAGAACTGGGATTGAACATGCTGAACTTTCACCGGAATATCGGGCAAACCAACATTCTGGACTATGCTGATGAATTGGGATTGCTCTATTTTGAAGAACCCGGAGGTAATCAGTACCCCATCAAAAACTTCAATGACAACGACAAGCAAAGTAATTTCTATTTTGCCTACCGCAACGAGAAACTGGCACGCATGGTGAAGCGGGACCGTAACCATCCGTCACTCATCATCTACAATCTGCATAATGAACGTGGCGCTTATCCCCAGACTCAAGATTATGACCAGATGCGCATGGCACATGCTTTGGACCCTACCCGCATCCTGACTTATAATTCAAGCAACGGAGAAAATCCGGCAGAGGAACACAACACGCGTTTCAAACTGCATCTGATGCCCTATGACACTACCTTCTACGACTATGGATGGTATGACCGGCATCACGCAGGCGGTCCCGGATGTTATCATGACAACTTATATCTGGGTAAAGATAACTATCACCGTTTCTCCGATCATAAGAAAGAAATTGTATACTGGGGTGAAGACGGGGCAATCGGTACTCCTCCACGCCTGCAACTCATCCGCGAAGATATCCTGAAAAGCGGCAAGATGAATAGTTGGGAAGCGGACGATTATCTGCAATGGTATGACGCCTACGACCGTTTTCTGAAAGAGAAAGGGTTCGACAAAGCTTTCCCCACAGTGGATGACCTGACGCGTTCCATGGGAAATGTTTCTTTCTATTATCAGGGAAGGATCATAGAGAATATCCGGATCAGTAATACAGTAGATGCGTATGCCGTAAATGGTTGGGAAAGTATGAAACTTGAGAATCATTCGGGCATCGTCGACAATTACCGTTTCCCGAAAGGAGATCCGGAAGTCATGGCCCGCTACAATGCTCCTCTTTATCTGGCTGTCAAAATGAACCGCAAGGTAGTGAGTACAGGAGATACAACGTTGGTAGACACTTACATTGTGAACGAAAAGAATCTGAAAGGTTCTTATATACTGAATCTGGTAGCCAAAGATGAAAGTGGAAACGTAGTGGCCAGTCATAAGGAACGGGTGACAGTGAAAGGTGGAAATGACTACGGTCAATGCCTGCAAAGCGGTTGGGCATTTATACCGAAGAGTAAAGGTTATACCCGTATAGAGGCTTCCTTACTGAAAGGTAAAACAGAATTGGTAAAGGGAGATGATCTGTTGTTTGCGGTTGAACTGAATACGAAAGGCATCACAACACGGGGCAGTGTAGCCGATACGACGGGAGCTCTGGTAAACTTCTTACGTGGTGTCGGCATGGAGATTCCAGTTTACAAAGGTGGCACCCCTGAAGGAGATTATCTGCTGGTCGGCGCTTATGAACCTACGCAATGGGGCAGTGGCATGAGCGACATCATGGAATGGGTATATAAAGGACATACTCTGATTATTGTAGACAATCCGGAACGTTGGGCAGAATTCCTGGCAGATAAAGAGGTACTGGACTATCGTGGTTCGAAGATTCTGGGTAAATCATGGTATGGAGGTAATTTCTTCAACCGGGAGCATTCTATCTTTATGAACCTGCCGGCAAATAGTGCTTTCAACTGGGAATATCAATGCTTTGCCACGTACAACCGGCGTCGTATCGGTTTGCGGTGTTTCAATGGTGAGACACTTGTAGGCTGTGTTTCCGACCATAAGAAAGAGGTATATTCAGCCTTACAGGTGATACCGGCAGGAAGTGGAAAAGTAATTATCACTACGCTGGATATCCCTGCCTGTATCAAAGGAATCAAGGAGTATACCGCACCTGTCGATTTGGATGGTATGAATGAATCTATGAATACATTCAATACGAAAAGTGAAAACCGGGCTAATGTGGTAGGACAACAGTTGCTACTGAATCTATTGAAGGAAGTTTATAGATAAGAGTATTCAGAAGACAAAAAACTGGATAAAAAGAATGAAAGCTCTGATTATTTCAGAGCTTTCATTCTTTTGGTGGACCTGGAGGCTCCTGCGGGGAATCTATCAGGTAATATCATAGAGCTTCAGCCACTTAATAATAAATAAGTTAACAGCAAGTACTCTAATTCTAAACATCTCTTAATATCATTGCATATATCAATTTTGGGGTGTACTTTTGGGTGTAACATTTCAAACACACCCAAATATGAATATTCCTGTCCGGTACGGTAATCGTTAATGCACTGACAGAATTATATGTGTGTAAGAATCGTATACTTGTTCCAAACAGTCCAAATTAGAACAAGCATTCTCATAATAGATTACTCAAACGACTACCTTCGTCGTTCCATTACGTTGTTAAACAATCATTTTTTATCTCTCCTCGCCAACGGAAGAAGATATTTTTCCACCAGTTTTTTCTTTTGCTCCACAGCCATTTTATTTCTCCCCTTTTCTATAATTTCACTCGCCAACTCGCTTTTACGACCGGCAATATACTTTTGGTGCTTCCCATTAATGGTTGCCACAATCCTAAAACCATGTTTGGATGTTTCGATGATATTAACATCCTCAACACTGAAATCATCAGAGGTAGTATATGGCTCTACAACTGTAGGCTTATGATTTTGCATAGATTCCGCAAACGAGTCCGGTACCAACTCCGACAAATGCTGTTCCATACGGTCAGCCCAATACTCATTAACCGCATGCTTTTTCGCATAACAATAAAAATGGGCGATAGCTGTAGCCACCTGGTTTATTATAGCTTTCTCCCCCTTGATACTGTTCATTTTGGCAAACTGCACAAGGTCAGCCACGGTAATATCGCTGCGTTTCCCCAATAAAGTCAGCGAATGTACATTTTCGTAAGCCGCTCCATCAAGATTGGTAGTGAAAGTCAAGTCGTATGCTGGCGTTATATGCCAGCTTCCGTCCCTATCCATCATAAAAGAGAAATTTTTTATATGATCATCCACATTGGCAGCCAGCATATTGAATACCGTCCTGCGAAACAATTCCGTTTGTTCTGTTACGGAAATCTTTAATTTACGGCATACTTCAAACAAATCTTCATAGCTACAGGCATCAGGATTCATGGCAGCCAAAGTTTGAGTGTGTACTTTCATCCCCTTCACACGGTCGTAACGTTCCGTTAAGAAGTGCCATTTACCTTCTACATTAATCAATTTCGAAGGCATCATATTTATTCCCGCTTCCACCGCTATTTCATAATAAGCCATCTCTACGTTTGTGAAAGGAAAATCATTTCCTTCAGCAAACTTCAATAGATAATAGGTATATCCCTCAGGCAATTCCACTTGTCCCGAACGAATATCATGGCTTTCTTCATTAATTGCGATGATTGCTTTCGGATGCTGGCCCCCGGCAGACGTGCCCACTTCATACAGACTTTGGAGCGTCAGGGATTCTTCAGGCAACACCACTGCTTGTTCCCTCTCTTCAAATATCTGTTTTGCCAACAGATATAAACTATTAATTTGAATGGATGTAACATTATCCAAGTTCGAAGTGGCAGGTACAAACTCCAATGCCCCCATCCCTCTTTTACCAATAAACGCCAATCTGTCCACCGCCGACAATGTACGGAGAGGAATACGATTTTGAGCGGCCCAATGATCGAACAATTGATTTCCCCATCTGTCAGGCAAGGAATCAGCAATAAATTCCGGCAAGCCTTTGTACAACGAATCCCTATTGCCGGTAACAGGTATCCCTCTTCCTGCAGGACCTTTAACAGAAGCCCTTAACGGTGCAATATCGATGCCCTTTTTTACGAAAGCTGGATTATAATTAAAAATAGCACGGTTACTCCTGTCATCCCAATACAACTGTCCTACTTCATCACCCCAAAGCATTACTTTAACTATGTTATTTCGCATGTCTCACTCTTTTAGTTTTTTTTTTTATGATTTGCTCCATCACATAAGAGGACATCGGAATCTCTGGTAACAATCCATTAACTTGTTCCAGGCAGTCCAATACCCTCAAAAGTGCCAGAAAGTTACCCATTGTGATATTATATGCCTTACCATTCTCAAATTGGCGGACAGTAATAAGGCTTATACCAGCTTTCTCAGCAACTTCTTTCTGAGTGAGCTGGTACGACAATCTATATTCCTTAAACCTCCTGCCTAACTCCATAATAATTTCAGAGTTAGACATTCCTGTTATATTGCTAATCATATCCATAGCACAAAGATAATTATATTTACGCTTAAAGCAAATTATTAGAGATAACAATTAATATATTTACTCTTATTTACAGAAAACTCGACTATCCCTGGAAAGTGTTGACAGATTTGAGGGCGATTAACGAATGTGTTTTACACCGTCTGAGACGGTTCTCTATTTCTCTTTACACGCTTTTTATCGGTTGACGGAGATTTCATTACTCTTCTCCTTGCAAACATCAGTAGCCAAAGTAAAGCCCGAACGGAGTGAATATGCAGATACGATATCAGGGGTACGTCCGTTGTCGTACAAAGTACCTCGCATAGCCTTGCCATCAATACAAATGATGTCAGTTGCCGAAGCGGATATTTCCTTGCGGAAAATCTCTGCAAAAGCAGACATTCGAGCAGCCATCTTTTCATCGTCGATGCTTTGAAACACACGGCAAAGCATAGCTTCTGAGGGTACCCCATACGGAAATAGCCCTTTTGCCTGCAGGCGTTTCAAGTGACGTTTGCCAAATTGAAGTATTTCAGCTCTGGTGATACACTTACTGAGTCTCCCCAATATCACAAGCATGAGTATATCTTCAAGTTTGTGTTTGAAGTTTCCCCTGCTTGTTCAGCGGTATTCAGGAACTGAGGATACAAATTTTCTCAAATGAGGCAGGATACTGCCACGAAGACAGTCAACGTGTTTATTCTTTTGTAATGTTATGCGTAAAAAATTGCATATCAACGACATAAATCGTATTTTTGCTATTGCAAAAACAAAGGCGGAAGACAATACCGACATCATATCACTATTGAATTCCGCCTATAAAAAAATTAAAAATGAACGATAAGAAGAAACACCTAAGGCGGTGCTTCCGCATCGTTGCGCACGAATATAAGTTTTTTCTTCTATAACAAGCAATGAACAATATTTCTTAAATGAAAAAGCCGTGTTCCACGACACAGAAAATTATTGTAGAAATATACCTATCACATAATTTTGTTGTATCTTTGAAATCAATATCAATAGCAGTTATATTATGAGTGAGACAGTTCATTTAAAAATACAACAATTTGGTCCTATATCCGATATAGATATAGTGTTCAACAAATATACAGTATTAATAGGTAAACAGGGAGCAGGAAAAAGTACGATTGCTAAATTGTATTCCATGTTTACATGGCTGGAAAAGGGACTGGCCCGGCGGACCGTTAGTGATAAATACATCACTCAATTTTCACGGTTTCAGAAAAATTATTGTACTTATCATCGTTTGGATTCGTATTTCAAGACCAATACGATTATCAAATTCTATGGCTTGCACTATAATTTCTTTTATGAAGAAGGTAAACTGCAAATAGAAGAAATTGAACATCAGGAAAACTATAATGTAGCTAAAGTGATGTATGTCCCTGCGGAAAGATTTTTTTTAAGTACGGTGGATAATCCTATGAACCTGAAAAATCTTCCCGAATCATTAAAAACGTTTCTTGATGAATTTGAAAATGCCAAAATTGTACTGAAGGCCGGATATCATCTTCCATTTAATAATATTGCATTCGAATATGATGCACAGCACAAAATCTCCTGGATAAAAGGGGAAGACTATAAAATCCGTCTGTCCGATGCATCCAGTGGCTACCAATCCGTCATTCCACTGACCTTAGTCACTAAGTTCTTATCTGATTTGGTTCAAGACAATGCCAACAAGGAAGAACTGGACTTCCAAGAGAGAAAACAAATTGAAAAGGAAGTGAACAAGGTAATGAATGACAAGACGCTGACAGAAGAAGTCAAGTTTGCCATGTTACGGACAATCTCATCACGTTTCAAATATTCCCGTTTCGTGAATATTGTTGAAGAAATGGAGGAAAATCTATATCCGGAATCACAGATAAGCATTCTTTTCGATTTATTGGATTATACCAATAGAATAGAGTTGAACAGACTTGTTCTGACTACTCACAGCCCATATATCATTAATTATCTGACATTAGCGGTAAAAGCCTTCCAGCTTGACCGAAAAGTTTCAGGAAATGACGATTTGAGCTCCAGAATAAACGAAATAGTACCGTTGCAAAGCGTCGTGAATCCCGTAAAATTATTTATTTATGAATTAAAAGACGGTAAGGCCATACAATTAAGTAATTATGATGGTTTACCTTCCGACGAGATTTTTTTGAATATCCAACTGGGATTAACCAATGAGATGTTCGACCAATTACTGGAGATTGAAGAAGAATTTGATAATAAAGACTAATTGACCTATGCCCATTGATTTTTTCATTGCTAAATGCCAAATAGAAAATATACGAGAAAAGGTATTCGGAATTTGCGACGACGAAGACCGGACGAAGCAAGCCCATGCCTATATTGACACAACCCATATGGAAAAATGGATCGCCGTAGTGAAGAATAAGACAGACAAGGCTATCAACTTTACTGCCGTTGACAATTGTGTCGAAATACGCCGACCCGACGGCACAATGGATTACCGTTGTGATGCTATGCTCACAAATGACAGAATATCGTTTTCGTAGAACTAAAGAACCAAAAGGCTAAATGGATTACTCACGCCGTAGACGAGCAGCTACAAACAACAATAGACTATTTCAAGGCAAACCATGACATTTCTAAATACAAGCATAAACGGGCATTTGCTTGTAACAAGAAATCTCCCTATTTCAATGTAAGCTATAAAGGGAAAATGAATGCCTTTTACCAAAAGAATCACATCCGGCTGAATCTGCAAACAGAAATAATTTTCAAATAAAGGTTCCTTCCTTTAGAGTATACCAAGCGGAGCCAGTCAGAGATTTCGAGAAAAACAACAAAAAGAATTGCAAATAACACAATGAATAATACGAGCACAGGCCATACTGAGGAAGAATATTTCTTAACCACCAGTCTGAAAAATTCGATTAATTTCGGAATATTCCTAAAATAAGAAAAGTTAAGACAACTAGTTCATTGCGAGTTAGTTGCTTTTTTGTATCTTTAAGCATTCCCCCCCAAAAAAACGGTTTGACGGCCAAAACGGGGGTAATCTAAACTAAAAACACATGGTAAAGATACAAAAAATCTCAGAAATTGAACCTTATTTATGTTTTACTGAGTTCGATATGCTAAAAAAATATCGTCAAAGTTTTGCAACGAGTGAATTAGGCCGCCTCCATGCCCTGTTCTCTTTCTTGGAACTGGCACGACAAATGCATTTGAAGTCCTCTGCTTTGGGTCGTAAAAGTTATTTTTCTCCTGAGGGTAAAATAGCCTTGATGGTCCTGAAGTCCTATACCAACTTTTCAGATTCACAACTGATTGAACATTTAAACGGAAATATTCATTACCAGTTATTTTGTGGTGTTCAGATTGATCCGCTTCATCCACTGACCAATCCTAAAATCGTCAGTGCAATTCGTCAGGAACTAGCGGATCGCCTTGATATTGAGTCCTTCCAGGCTATTCTGGCTGACCATTGGAAACCTTACCTTGAGAACCTTCATGTCTGTATGACGGATGCCACCTGTTATGAAAGTCATCTGCGTTTCCCTACTGATGTCAAACTCTTATGGGAAGGTATTGTATGGCTTCATCGTCATCTGTGCAAACATTGCCGGAGATTGCACATACAACGTCCCTGTAATAAGTATCTTGATGTAAGCCGTGCCTACCTTGCTTACAGTAAACTGCGTAAACGCAGGAAATCACAGACTCGTATGGTTAAACGCAGACTACTTCAGTTATTAGAAAAGTTACTGGACCAGCTGGAGCAGATTCATTCATCCTACAGGCACAGGCTTACACTATCCTCTGATTACCAAAGACGTTTCTCGGTCATACAGACGGTCCTTGAGCAAGGGAAGAATTTATTTGCAGGCAAAAAAGTGTCCAAGCGTATCGTGAGTATCGACCGGCATTACCTTCGCCCCATTATCAGAGGCAAGGAAACCAAATCCATTGAATTCGGAGCCAAGGTCAACAATATACAGATAGATGGAATCTCGTTTATAGAACATATCTCCTTTAAGGCTTTTAACGAGGGAGTACGTTTAAAAGACTGTATTCATCTACAACAACTGACCAAGGTTAGGGTTAAGGCGCTTGCAGCGGATTCAATCTATGCTAATAATGCCAACCGGAAATTTTGTTCTAAATATCATATAAGTACTTCCTTTAAGCGTAAGGGCAGAACTGCCAAAGATGAGCCACTTCGGAAGATCTTACGGTCGGAACTCAGCCGTGAAAGAGCTACCCGGCTGGAAGGAAGTTTTGGAACGCAGAAACAGCATTACTCACTGGCCAGAATAAAAGCTAGCAACAGGAAAGCGGAAATGCTTTGGATTTTCTTTGGAATAATACATACGGCCAATGCGGTATGTATGATAGAAAAGGTCAAAAAGAAAAAAAGAACGGCTGCATAATCAGACTAAAATAATAAGAGGAAAAGAGGAGAGTTTTTTAACTTCCCCTAAAAAGACATATACATAATGTACCGTTGGGAAGAAAAAAGAACATGTAAACAATATTCCACAAGAAAGATAGAAGACTTGAGACTTTACAGAGAAAAATTAAGAGAAAAGCTCACGGAAAGTAAAACTTTTCTCTTAATTTATAAGAAAGAGGGACATTTACTGAATATCCCTAGGAAGAGTGAATTATATAGCAAAAAAAATCAAAGAAATAGCTTCGCTATATAAAAGCCATTGGCAGATGAAGTAAAATATCCAAAGCTCCACCTCTCTTTCAACTTTTATTCACCATATGCATCACATTCGCCGGTGCACGTTCATGCATCAATTCATTTTTCATATAATCCATATACGGAGCCACATGCTTAAAGA
>ERZ1027087.577-NODE-577-length-18465-cov-6.316350_pt1 | contig 18465 bp, 18 predicted proteins | sample MGYA00519413_ERZ1027087 | MGnify/ENA primary metagenome ERZ1027087 (study PRJEB26926, sample SAMN06164438) | human gut metagenome | biome: ENVO:00009003; feature: ENVO:2100002; material: ENVO:00002003 | host: Homo sapiens | place: USA | collected 2012 ...
TGAAATTATGCTTTTTCATTTGAAGTTTGTTTTGGTTATACAATTTCGTTCATTAGTGTCTTTAGACCTTGCGAAATTACGGAAATATTTCTTTAAAACAAACCTTTCATAATGAAATTCTATTTTAACAGCGCATTTAGCTTACTTTTTTATGGTTTATACAGGATATATGCACCATTTTGTTATCCATACTTATCAAGAACGGACTTTTAGAAGAATCTAATAGTAATACGATTTTATTACTTTATATTCAGAAGTTTAAACGCAAGAAAAGTGAATATTTATAAGAAAACTTACTTAGCTTCCTCAATTATCGTCTTTATTCCTTTAATTTTCTCACCTTGTATCAACATGAGCAGCTGTTTCATCTTACTACGGCGCACAGCTACGAAAGCATAGTGTTCTTTCACATCCACTTGTCCCACATCTTCACGCGCCAATCCACCTTTCTTATATAAGAAGCCGACAATATCGATTTTGTTCAGCTTATCTTTCTTTCCTTTACCTATATATAAGGTAGCCCACCGGGACTTGGCCGGCTTCGGCAGTACTTCCGGAAACTCAAAAATCTCGATATCTTCGGGAATGTATTCAGGAACCCGTTCTTCATTGTGCAGGATGAGGTAGGAATTTCCGTCAGCTTCCCAACGAGCCGTACGTCCGTTGCGGTGCGTATAGGCTTCTTCATTGACAGGAAGATGATAGTGAACTACGTTTTCTATACCGGGGATATCCAGTCCGCGGGCAGCAAGATCAGTGGAGATCAATACGGCACAACTGCCGTTACGAAACTTATAGAGCGCCCGTTCACGGTCGGGTTGCTCCATACCGCCATGGAACATATCGCATGGGAATTTCTTTGCTTGCAGATATCCGGTAACTCGTTCCACACTTTCACGATAGTTGCAAAATACAAGGGTAGAATGATAACCAAGCACACAAAGCAGGTTATAAAGAGTTTCCAGCTTATCTTTTTCGGGAGAAACAACTTTATGAAGTTTCAGGCGCGGTGCAAGGGCATCAGGATCCAGGAAATTCAGTTTGATAAGTTGAGAACCGTCAGCAGAAAGTTGGTCCTTGCCTCCTACTCCGGCAAATTGGGGAATTTCTTCAGCATCCGTAGCCGAAAGCAGAATACGCTTCTTTAATGACGGTAACTGTCCGATCACTTCCGCCATTTCATCGTGAAAACCGAACTCAAGGCATTTATCGAACTCATCTATCACCAATGTAGTGACGGTAGCCGCATCGAAATTCTCTTTCCGCAGATGATCGTTCATTCGTCCCGGTGTACCGATAATGACGGAAGGATGAATCCCCTTCATCGTCCTGTGCTCTTCCATCGCAGGACGACCACCGTAACAACTTATAGCTTTAAACGGGGTCCCCATGGATTTGAATACCGTTTCAATCTGCAATGCCAGTTCTCGTGAGGGCACCAGAACAACGGCTTGTACGCCTTGCACATCCGTTTTCAAAGTCTGCACCAGCGGAAGCAGAAAAGCCAGCGTTTTACCCGATCCTGTGGGTGAAAGCAGCACCAAGTCTTTATTTTCACGGTAAGCTTCCCGGGTTGCCTCTTGCATCGGGGTAAGTTGCTCTATTTGCAGATTACGCAGTATATCTTGAATTTCCATAATAATCTTTTGTTATGACGAGCCAAAGATAATGCAAATTGGGCGTAGAACTTTCATGCATGTATGAAAAAGTTAATAAAAAAACTCCTGTTCAGCCGTAGCCTTGCAGGAGTTTTCAAAAATATCGAAGTCATTTACCAATTTTAGCGTATGCCTTATCCGCCGAAGTTGTCGAACATCAAGTTCTGAGCCGGAACGCCGAGATCGTCGAGCATCTTCTCGACTGCTTTCGACATCGGGCCAGGACCACACATGTAGTATTCGATATCTTCGGGAGCTTCGTGATCCTTCAGATAAGTTTCGTAAATTACCTGGTGAACGAAGCCCGGAGTATACTTCACGCCTGCTGCATCTGCTGCGGGATCCGGACGGTCCAGAGCCAGATGGAACGTAAAGTTCGGGAAATCCTTCTCGATTTGCAGGAAGTCTTCCAGATAGAACACTTCGTTCAGCGCGCGTGCACCGTAGAAGTAAGTCATCTTACGGTCTGTAGTATGCAATGTCTTCGTCAAGTGCATGATCTGGGCACGCAACGGAGCCATACCGGCACCACCGCCAATCCACATCATTTCCTTCTTAGAATCGAATATCGGGTGGAAGTCTCCGTAAGGACCACTCATTATCACCTTATCACCCGGTTTCAGTGTGAAGATATAAGAAGAAGCGATACCCGCAGGTACATCCATAAAGCCTTGTCCCTGATCTTTCGGCTTGAACGGAGGAGTTGCGATACGTACCGTCAACATGATACGGTCGCCCTCTGCCGGATAGTTAGCCATAGAATATGCACGGATGGTTTCTTCGTTGTTGTCACACTTCAATGTAAACAAACCGAATTTCTCCCATGCCGGCAGATACTCGTCACCAATCAGGCTCTTGTCAATGTCCTTGTTATAGTCCATTGAGTATTTAGGTATCTTGATCTGTGCATAAGATCCCGGGATAAAGTCCATGTGTTCGCCCTTAGGCAACGCAACGATGAACTCTTTGATAAACGTAGCCACGTTCTTGTTGGAGATAACCTCGCACTCCCACTCTTTTACACCCAGTACAGACTCATCAATCTTGATGGCCATATCACTCTTCACTTTCACCTGGCAACCCAGACGCCAATGGTCTTGTACCTGTTTGCGGCTGAAATGAGGAACCTCGGACGGCAGGATTTCACCACCACCATCCAGCACCTGGCATTTACACTGTCCGCAAGAACCCTTGCCACCACAAGCGGAAGAAAGGAATATGCCGTTCACGGACAACGTATTCAGCAACGTGGAACCGGACTCTACGTCCAGCACATTGTCGCCGTTGATAGTCAGTTTTACATTACCTGAAGGTACCAGGAAGTTCTTGGCAACCAGCAGGATAACGACAAGCAGCAGAATAACCACCAGGAATACTCCAATGCTCGCTAATATTAAATTCATATCCATTGTTCTATTCCTTTCTTTATTAGATGTTCAAACCAGAGAAACACATGAATGCCATTGCCATCAGACCTACTGTAATGAACGTGATACCCAAACCTTTCAGTGCGTCGGGCACGTCAGAGTAAGCCATTTTCTCACGAATAGCCGCCAGACCTACAATGGCCAGCAACCAGCCAATACCGGAACCGAGTGCATAAGAGATGGCATCCCATACGTCACCGATGTATTTCGGATCGCTCTCGCCCACATTGATACGTTGCTGCATGAACAGCGAAGCACCCATGATGGCACAGTTTACGGCAATCAGCGGCAAGAAGATACCCAGTGAAGCATAGAGAGAGGGACTGAAACGTTCCACAACCATCTCTACCAACTGCACGATACCGGCAATTACCGCGATGAAAAGAATAAAACTCAGGAAGCTGAGGTCAACGCCTTCAATGATAGCGTTGGCAGCCAGTACCTTGGTTTGCAACAAGTAGTTGACCGGAAGCGTAACCACCAATACGAAAGTCACGGCGATACCCAGTCCTACTGCAGTTTTCACGTTCTTAGATACAGCCAAGTAAGAGCACATACCCAGGAAGAACGCAAATATCATGTTGTCCACGAATATGGAGCGGACAAATAAACTTATTAAATGTTCCATAATTCTTTGAATTAAGAATTAAGAATTAAGAATTAAGAATTTCTATGCAGCGCCATAGTGCCGCCAATTCTTCATTCATCATTCTTCATTCTTCATTTATATTACTTTTCTTGCAATTCTTTGTGACGGGCACGTTGATACCAGATGATACAAGCACAGATGATCAAAGCCATCGGCGGCATCAGCATCAAGCCGTTGTTCACATAACCCAGGTTTGTCAGCCATTCATAGTTCAGAATATTGAAACCGAGCAATGTACCGGAACCTAACAGTTCGCGGAAGAAAGCTACGATAATCAAAATCTTGGCATATCCCAAGCCGTTACCTATACCGTCGAGACAAGATTCCCACGGACCGTTCTGCATGGCAAACGCTTCCAGACGTCCCATCAGGATACAGTTTGTGATAATCAGACCTACATAAACAGAAAGCTGCACACTTACGTCATAAGCAAACGCTTTCAGAACTTCACTTACGATGGTTACCAAAGCGGCTACCACAACCAACTGAACGATGATGCGGATACGGTTGGGGATGGTTTTGCGCAACAACGAGATAACCACATTAGAGAAAGCCGTAATCACTGTTACCGAAAGCCCCATTACGATGGCAGGTTCCAGTTTGGCAGTTACAGCCAGTGCAGAACAGATACCCAGCACCTGTACGGTAACAGGGTTGTTCATGCCCAGCGGGGTTGAGAATACTTCTCTATTTTTCTTTGAAAATAACTGTCCCATATCCTTTATTCCTCATCATTATTGGTTAAAAAACTCTTGTAACTATTCAGACAAGTTTTCAGCATGGCATCTACACCTACAGAAGTAATCGTACCACCGGAGATACCGTCCACCTGGTAATCAGGTTTTTCCACCTTACCGTTCTTCACGACGCCCAGGGCAACTTCACCATTGTCCAGCGTCTTTTTGCCCAGGAATTCATCTTGAAAGTGTTGTCCGGCGATTTCGGCACCCAGACCCGGAGTTTCACTGGCATGAGAGAAGTAAACACCGTAAACGGTATCCTTGTCACTGTTCAGTGCAACATATCCCCAGATAGCACCCCAAAGACCGGCACCGTAAACAGGGAATACATATTTAGTTTCTCCATTTACTTCTGCAACGAATACGTGCAGGCGCTGGTGTTCTTTAGCTTCTTTTTCGTAGCCGGTAGCAAATGCTCCGGTGTTCTCGGTCAGAGTACCGTCTACGTTCATCAGCATATCTCCTTTTACATACTTATTATATTCAGCCTCGGCATCTTCCACATTCTTGATGTTCAATGCAGCGAGTATTTGCTTCTTCGTATCCAGTTCCACGTTTTTATCCTGAATGCTTCTCAGTGAGGAACTAACGAATGCCAGCAAGAATGCCACGATAACAACCATTACCGAAGCATAAATGATAGTATAACTATTACTATTGGTATTCATTTTCTTCGGTATTTTAATTGTTAGACTTAATTGCACGTTTCTCGCGACGACTGATATTGCCCTGTACTACACAGTAGTCAATCAGCGGAGCGAAGATGTTCATCAGCAGGATGGCAAGCATCATACCTTCGGGATAACCGGGGTTCAGCACACGGATCACGATTGCCATGACGCCAATCAGGAAACCGAAGATGTACTTACCCGTCTCGGTACGTGCCGAAGTTACAGGGTCGGTAGCCATAAATACGGCACCGAAGCAGAAACCACCCAGCACGAGGTGTTCGTACCAAGGCATCTGAGCCATCGGAGTGTCAGGACCGATAGCATTGAATACCCAAGCCATGAACGCACCGCCCACGAATACGGAGAACATCGTCTTCCAGCTTGCGATACCCGTTGCCAGCAACAGGATAGCACCCAGAGCGATAGCAATTACACTGGTCTCACCGATAGAACCCGGTATCAAGCCCGTCACCATATCCCAGGAGAATGGTGGCACAGCCCCCGAAGTGGCAGCCGCACCCAACGGAGTAGCTACGGTCAGTCCGTCAACCGCTTGCCCCAGACCGAAGATTGTGTCGCCTGATACCCAAACGGCATCACCGGACATCTTCGTAGGATATGCAAAGAAAAGGAATGCACGAGTGATCAGGGCAACGTTGAACACGTTCATACCCGTACCACCGAATACTTCTTTAGCGAAAATTACAGAGAATGCAGTAGCCACCGCCAGAATCCACAGCGGACAGTCTACCGGAACAATCATAGGAATCAGGATACCGGAAACGAGGAAACCTTCCTGGATTTCTTCTTTCTTCCACTGAGCCACAACGAACTCAATGCCCAGACCTACTACATAAGAAACGATGATTTTAGGCAATACAGCCAGAAAACCGTAGGCAAACATTTCAATGAAGCTACCTGTAGCACCGGTATTCGTGAAATGCTGATAACCTACGTTATACATACCGAACAACAACGCCGGTACCAACGCAATGACCACCATCGACATAATGCGCTTGCTGTCGATAGCGTCGTGAATGTGCGTTCCCGATTTCGAAGTCGTGCTGGGGACGAACAGGAATGTTTCGAATCCGTCGAACACAGACTGGAATGCGTGGAATTTGCCGCCCTCTTCAAAGTTCGGCTTTATCTTGTCGAGATAATTTCTTAACGCTTTCATTTATAAGTATTAATTATATAAGTATTAATTATTAGGCCATTTCGGCGCGAAGCATGTCAAGCCCTGCACGAACGATACGTTGAACTTCTACCTTTGAAGAGCAAACGAACTCGCAGAGGGCAAAATCCTCGGGAGCTACTTCGTAGATTCCCAAAGCCTCCATACGGTCGATGTCACCTGCAATGATAGCTTTCACCAGATATTCGGGGAAGATATCCATCGGGAATACACGGTCGTACTCATTGGACATGATCATGTGGCGTTCACCACCCTTGATGCGGGCATCCAGCACATATTCCTTGTTATTACCCAGCAACCAGCTGAAGTAAGAACGGTTCACGCTGAACTGATTGAAACGCGGCATAATCCAACCCAGCATTTCGTGGATGTCATCGCCTTCGGGGATCACCGTCAGCTGGCTGTCGAATGCGCCGAGGAAAGCGTTTGGAGAAACCTTCTTGCCTGTAAGCACATTACCGCTGATGTAGCGCAAGTCTCCCTTGCCCGAACTCACGTTTCCACTGAATACGTTTGTCAGCAAAGCACCTACTTTCAGTTTGCAGTATGCAGGTTTCAACACTTCGGAACCTGTAACGGCCACTTTGCGCGTCATGTCCACACGTCCTGTATTGAACAGGCGTCCGATGAATATAACGGCTTCCGGACTGATTGTCCACACAGTTTCGCCTTTCACGATAGGAGAAATGTGGTTGATCTGTACGCCTACATTGCCGGCCGGGTTCGGTCCGTCAAATGCGTTAATCGTTACATTCTTAGCTTGCGTCAACGCGGTCGCCTTTTGTTTTACACTAATACTCAGATACGTCTTTGCCATCTTGGAAAGAGCATCCAATCCTGTCTGGAAGTTTGCTTCCTCGCCTTTCAGAACGAATTCGAAATCGGGTGCCAGCGGGTTACTGTCGAAGGCCGAAACAAAGATAGCTTTCGGATACATCGTGGGGTCAGCAATCACGTCATAGGGACGCTGACGGATGAACGCGAACATACCTGCTTCCAGCAATGCGGCTTTCACTGACTCACCATTCAGGGAACTCACGTTTTTCTTACCGAATTCTTCATAGTCTTGCTCAGCTGCAGCTTCAACGACAATGTTCAGCACTTTACGACGTGCGCCGCGCTCCACACTTGTCACTACGCCGCTAACGGGCGAAACAAATTTCAATTCAGGATGATTCTTGTCGATAAACAAGGGTCCTCCGGCCATCACATATTCCTGTTCTTTGACTACTACCTTCGGAGTAATACCCGTAAAATCTTCAGGAACCAATGCGTAGAATCCCGGTTCTTTCACAGACATAAACTCCTGAGAAGCCTTACCTTTCAGGTTGATGTCAAGGCCTTTACGTAACTTAATTACATTTGCCATGCGTTTATTTAAAATAATGGTTTCATTAATTTGCCGCAAAAGTAGCAAAAAAGAACGTGAATAAAGAGCAAAAAAGAAAGGAATTACGGATAAATTTCCGCAATTCCTTTCGTTAACGAGCACGATGACAATAAGGCTATTAAAAAGGGGGTAAAGTAGTATGCTATTGCAATAATTCGGTTTGCCCTTGTAATAACTTTATTAGCCCTTGCAATAATTGTTTTTAATCCTCTTCCGCAAATATCAGATTCCATGCCGGCAGGCGGATGGATTTCTGCTTGAATCTTACTCCGTTCATTTCAGAAATGTCCCAGGTTCGTCTTTCAGCTTCTTCAACACCACAGGGTCAATGATGCGCTGCAACTGCGAAGTGATAGCAGAACGGGTAACCGGCTGGCTGTAGTTGCCACTGAGGTTGAGCGACGGCATATACTTTTTAGCATTCAACACATCTACCATCCTATATCTCGGTTCGTCGGCTTCTAAGTGCAACTTATCCATCCGGTAGGATTCTTCCGAAGCTTTTTGTGACGCAAGGAAGTTCTCATGCACTTTATTAAAAGCCTCCTCGCCAGGTTGTTCAAGTTCAGGATAATCTTCATTGAAAAGCAGTTCCGGATTCCATGGATACATGATACCTGATGGCAACTTAACAACAGGATAAACAAGGGACGGAGTGATGAACAGATATACCTCCAGTTTTAAACTGGCACACCAAGAAGCAAAGGCGCATGAAAGCTCTGTGGAATACCCTTGGCGCAAGTTGAAAATCTCGTCTGTGGAACGTATTGACAGCATATTGTCACTGAAGTGGTAGCCATACTTCATATTATATTTCTGCATCAGGTAGGCAAAGGCTTCTATAATCTCTATAGTGTGTCCATCATCAACAGTACCAGTAGCATATAGCTGCTTCAGGTAGCCATCAGAAAGGACTTCCTGCTTCATGCGTTCTATCATCGGCGAGCCCTCGTCAATATATCCGGCAAGCATATCAGCGAAAGAAAGCAACAAATTCACCTTTTCACCTTCATCCACCAACCATGCATTATAGCCATTCAATTCATTTATGATGCTCTCCTTCAATCTTTCACTCTCACTGGAGTCGTATGTCAATGTTACAATGGTAGAGGAATTACGTATGGAACGGCAAATGGGCGAGTATATATAGGTATCCACCAATTTGTCGTTGACATATATGTCCCACAGGAGATTCACTCGCCGGGTCTTATCCCATGAGGCCAATGCCCGATAATCCCAATACATAGGCATATAGTAGTAGAGAAAGCCTCCTTCTTCCACATCTTCCTCCGTAATAGTTACAGAAAAGGTATAGGGATTGGAAATCTCAGAATCCTTTGCAACAATGGTCAACTTCATAGCTTGTTCCGGAGTCTGTAGTATTAAAAACATCTGGTCGGTAGCACTCATATCCACAAAAGGGCTGGAACTATACATTTTTCTTAATCCTTCGACCTGCAGAATATAGCTTGGCCACAGGGCGTCCATTCCAAAAAAATAGTTGAGGTTGCGGATATTCTGTACCGGGCTCTGGTAGTTTATGGAGTCCGGCGTCTCCGTAGGTGTGTCGGGCTGAACAACTTCAACAGTATAATAGTTTTCGTCTTTGCACGACACCAATAAAATAAACAAGCAAAACACCACCATGCTCATAGTTTTCAAACATCTTGTAGTCATAATCGTATATATATTTTAACAGTAAATAATATCATCATATTATAATTCATCACTTCCTGATCTTCACCGGAGTACCTTGAAGCAAGTTCTCGTTCCCGGCAGTTATCACTTGCATTCCTTCTTCCAGTCCGCTTGCCACCACAACTTCTTCTGCATTTTCCAGAGCAATATGCACATCATAACATGTAGCCTTGCCGCCCTCCAGCGTAAATACCACCTGTTTGCCATTGCGCAGCACTACTGCCGACTTAGGAATCACCAACTGATTTTTCAGTTCCTGCTTCACAAAAACCTGCACGTTCATTCCGTCAAGCAACCAGCTGTTACCTTTCACTCTCGCCTTGATTCGTACCGTCCCTTTGTCATCCACCTGTGGATTAATCTCACTGATACGCGCCTGCAATTTTCCTATTTCGACAGAATAAGGTACCACCTCCACTTCATCTCCTATGCCAATCATTCCCAACTCACTCTCCAGAATTTTGAAATCCACTTCCATGGTTCCGGTGTCTATCACCCGGCAGAACGTTTGGGATGCCTGAGCCATGTTGTGCTCTTTGCCATACAGATTTGCGATAACCCCATTTATCGGGGTTATCAATGTGCCATTCTCCAGATTGTACTGTGCCACTTCATATTGCGCCATGCTTTGTTCATAACCGCTTTTCACTTTTGCCAGTTGGATAATTTCGGCAGGAATCTCCTCCATACGGTCGGGAGAGTATCCTTGAGCTATCAGCACATCCTGCATTTCCAGTTCGGCCTGCTTCAAGCTGTTGGAACTTTGCACCAACGCATTTTTCAGTTGGAAGAGGTCGAGTTCGGCTATCTTCTGCCCTTTATGCACCCGGTCGCCGTTCTTCACCCACACGTGGGCAATCATTTCCGCAGTGCGGAAATAAAGGTCCGCATAAGCGCACGCCGCCACTTTTCCACTGCTGCTCAGCACATGGGAAAAAGTCTGCCGTGCCAACGGGAGCGCCGAAACCTCCCGAATGGCAGGCAGACTACCATCCCCCTCCACCTTCCCGCCTCCCTTGCCTCCGGTGCAAGCCGACAGACAAGCTATCACACATAAACTACAGAATACCGTATATATTCTCATCCTTTCCTTTTTTTCCATAAATCTTCGCAAATGCCGACACAGCTCCGCATCAGTTCTCAATCTTCAAGATAGCGCTGAATCCCGTCATTTTAAATACCGACATAATTTCCTGACACACATGACGCAAAACAAGTGTACCTCCCACCATTTGAAGCTTCTTGTGAGCTTGCAGAATGATGCGGAGTCCGGAACTGCTGACATACAACAGCTCTTCACACTCGAACACGACCTTGGCACCGGGGCAGAACAACGATTCAATCGCCTTATCCAAATCATTTGCCGTAGTGGTGTCCAACCGTCCTATAATCGACACCATGTTCATATCTCCTTCTTTCGTTATATTTACTTCCATACTGTTATTTTATATTTGTTCATCCAATATTTTCTTCAATGTAAATACATTCCTGCCTTCCACCCGTTGGTATTCCACTTCGTTCATAATATTCTTTATCAAGAAGATGCCAAGTCCTCCGATAGAGCGTTCTTCGGCAGAAAGATTGATATCGACCTCAGGCACTTGTGTTGGATCAAATTCTTTACCTGTATCCGTAAGGGTAAGCACCAGGATATTATCATTTTTATCGGCCATAATGCTGATTTCCTTTCCCATCTGCTTGGGATAGGCATAAAGGATAATATTAGAAACGGCCTCCTCCAACACCAGATTCAAATTGAAGACAAGCTCGGGTATGAGGTCAAGTTCCTCGGCTATTTCGTCTATAAAAGCAGGCAATTTCGAGATCTCATCAATCTCATTCTGAATAATTAAATGTTTCTTCATAATACAGTTATATTTGGGAAGGTTTGTAATGCAAGCACAACATAGTGATGTCATCGCTCTGTTCAACACCGTCTACATGCCGATGCACCTCTTCCATAATGCCTTGCACCATGTCGTGAGGCATCATTCCGCATCGTTTTTCCAGCTCTTCCAACAGGCGTTCGTCCGAGAAGAGAGCTTTTTCCTTATTCTCGGCTTCCGTCACCCCATCGGTGTACATGAAGAGCGAAGTCCCCGGCTCCCACCTCATCTCCTGGCTCTGATAGGGGAAATCCTGATACAGTCCGAGAGGAAGATTAGGCAAAACTTCCATGTATTTCACCTCGCCCGTGCCTGCCACGAATACCGGAGGATTGTGCCCTGCATTGCAGAATTGCAAACAACCGGTATCCAAGTCGAATGCTCCTATAAACAAGGTGACAAACATGTTCGATTCATTATTCTCGGAGATGGCATCGTTCAGTGAACAAACAATGGCTTGAGGGTCATGCAGATGTGCGGCGACGGTGCGGAACAAGCTGCGCGTCACAGCCATCAGCAATGATGCGGGAACGCCTTTGCCCGATACATCTCCTATCGTAAAGTAAAGCCGGTCTTTTTCTATAAAGAAATCGTACAAATCGCCACCCACCTCCTTGGCAGGCACCAGCGTGGCAAACAGGTCAACATCGTCCCTTTCGGGGAAGGGCGGGAAGATTTTCGGAATCATGCCCATCTGTATTTCGCTGGCAATGCGCAATTCGCTTTCAATGCGTTCCTTATTCGATGTCGTCACCTCCAACTCTTTGATATAAGTGACGAGCGAACCTTGCATAAACCGGAAGGATTCATACAGCTTGCCCATTTCATCCCTACTTTTTATCTCGGGCAGAGAAGCGTTGAAATCGCCTTTGGCAATGCTGATGGCCGAATCTGCAAATTTGGTCAGTGGGCCGGTCAGTTTCCTGATGGCGCAGAAGCAAAAGACAAGCAGCAGCACCAATCCTACCAGTGAAATAATGATGACGGTAGTCTTAATCTGTTCAACTCCCGCAAACACATCACTATAAGGGCAGATGACGGCTATCGACCATTTCGTCCGCTCCACCGGAGCATAGAACACGTAGGAAAGCGTATCGTCGTTCTGCAACGTGGCCATTCCTGTCCGGCCTTCCACCATCCGATGGCCGATGTCCCTCACAGAAGTGTCTTCCATATCCAGCGTAGCGGTAAAAATAGTCTCGTCGAGGATACGTTCGGGGCGATGATGCACCAGATAAGCGCCTCCGCGTCCCACCATCATATTGTAGGAATGCGGATAGGGCTTAATGGAATTCACCATCTGCGTAAGCCACTCCAGCGAAATGTCCGCAGTAAAGATGGCATATAGTTTTCCATCCTCATCGTGAAGCGGCAACGAATAGGTAGACATAATCATCTCCCCACCCCCATCATCAAAGTAAGGTTCGCTCCAATAAGGCATATCCAGCAACTTGGGAATCTGATACCAGTCCATATAATGGTATTCGTAATCTTCCGTCCCCAACTGCTTGCTGACGATGGAGTCGCCGCTGCGAAAAGCATACGGGGAGTAGAGTACCCCTTTTTGGGAATAATAATCCGGTTCAAAGGCAATGGCGCTTCCCGAAATGATGGAGTTGTTCTCCAACAACTGACGGGTGATGGCATACATGGAATCCGGCTCCGCCAATTTCCGGGGGATGAGCCAAGCCATATTGTTGACGGCTACTTCTACCGACTGCAGCACGTTGTCTATCCTCAATATCGTGTTAGAGAGTGCACTCTCCGCATGCTTCACCGCCTCCTCCTTAACCTGCATGCGGGCCGAGTAGAAGTAAAACATGAAAGCGGCGGCAAAAATAGTCATTGCAATCAAGATGATATAGAGGCTGAGCCGGGCAGAGAATGAATGATACAGTGTAATCTTTCTCATAGGTCACCTCCTTCTATCCGGCCAACAGTAATTTCTTTTTTTATCCTACGGTTCCTGAGCAGCAGATCGCTCGCTTCTTTCACCTTTTCGGGGTGCAGTACGAAGGTGGCTTTTCCACTTTCCCGCTCTCGTTGCAATGCCAGAATTTCTTTCAGCATCCACTGCTGATGTGTACGGTTAGTACCGATTTTTGCTTCTTTCACACGCTTCATCACAATGTCCAGTGCCTGTTCCGGATGTTCCGCAGCCCATTCCCATCCCTTCTTGGAGGCTTCTATGAAAGCCTGAATCTCTTTCCGGTGTTTCTTATAGAAATCGATGGTGACGTAGAGTCCGTCTTCGGGTATATCATACCCCATTTCGGAGAATCGGAAAACGTGTGCCGGTTCTATGCCGGCAGCCAGAATCTGGAAATATTCGTTGTAGCTCATGGCTAAAGTGGCGTCTATGGCACTCGATACGAACAAATTGACATTATGAATGAAAGGAACCCAGCCAATGTGCAACTCTTTCTCGGCATCCAGCATCAGTCCCAGTTCGCCGAACCCGGCTTTCCAGATACCGACTTTTTTCCCTGCCAATTCTTCTATGGTACGAATATCGTCACGACGAGGTACAATGACAAGCGAGTTGCGCTGCGAAGTCTGCAAGACATTCACCAATGGCATACCACGGTCTATGGCCTCCATCGCTTGCAGGAGTTGCAGGGTGATGATATCGCTGATACCTTCAAACAGCCGGTTCAGTGCCGGATTAGAGGCGGACGGATGTTCAATGTCCACCTCCAGACCGGCAGCTTTATAGAATCCTTTTTCTTCAGCCACATAGTATCCTGCAAACTGGCTCTGGGGGGTCCATTGCGGGGTAAAAACGACATGCTGCGCATGGCAATAAGTCACCGAGAGAAACAGAAGGATACTTGATAAAAGATATTTCATATTATTTAATCATACGAGCATTTGCATTCAGATAAACTACATAATCAGCATCAGACAGCCCAAAGCTGCCACAGCCGCCACAATAGCCATGACAAGCCGTATCATCTCCCAGGTGCGTTCACTCAGGCAAAAAGAGGGTATGTAGTATTTTTTCTCAGTCCGGCACGAAAAGAATTCGGCAGACAAACCATCGCCGCCATTCACATCTTCCAAATCGTCTTCATCCAGAAGCTGTTTTTTGTTCTTTTCTTCCATAGCTGTCATTTTTTACTTCAACATAAGTACATCAAATTATTTAGGCTTTTTGCTACATATATTCAGATGTGACTGTTTATCTCCTTGTGTCATTACTTCATTACACCATGAACATGTCCAAGTCTCTTCGGATGAAGTAGATCTCTTCGGTCGGGGATAAGTTATCCACTCTGGAGTTCCCGGTCCTCCGCCACTCACTTTGCCCAATTCATCTTCCTTCAACGGTTGTGTTTCCTGAGCACCCTGCTGCATTTCTTTTTCTGTCTTCATAATCGTATCATTTTTTAAGTTTATGTATTAAAGAGTTTAGTGCCATTAGGCTATTAGGACCTTTTACTACAAGCAGCCTCATGTGTGTGTTTTTCCTCTACATTTCCAAAACCAACTCCACAAAACTGACAATGAATAACTGGAGAAGAAATTTTTAGAGGGTTGGAAACTCCAGGAAGACCTCCTCCTCCGCCACTCACTTTACCCAATTCCTCTTCCTTCAGCAGTTGTGCCTCCGGCTCAACCTGTTGTTTTTCTTTTTCTATCTTCATAATCATCTCATTTTTTAAATATTTACACTTTCTCAATATTTTATATCATAATAACGAATATAATCATTGCTCAGCATAGCCCTTCATCGTTCAGCATTCGATAGGTCAGGATGCATTCGGTGATATTCCCATCTGCATCGTAACGATAATCAAAATCCGTCATCCCTGTCACCACATTTTCCTCATCAAGGCGATTCTTTTCATCATAAGCATACTTCATCACCTCGGGCACAGGAGTCTCTACCGGAACCGGGAGAATGAGAAACGAATAGTCCTCCACTTCGGGCAATCCGGCTTCATTAAGTGCGATGGTGCTGGTAAACGGCTTCGCATTAAGAATTTGCTACTTACAAAAAAGCGCCCCGACAATAAAGAAAGGGCGATTTTTTGTAATTGAGAACATTAGGTAGCGGATTATCGAGGCCTATTTTCACAATTAGGCGTATGCTCATCCAGTGAGTCTTCCTTATATTCATTGTTCAAACAATATATACATATTTTTTTTCGGCCAGAATGTCTTGTGGGCATACCTTTACCTCCACTCACTTCATCCAATTCCTTTTCTTTCAACGGTTGCGCTTCCAACCCAACCCATTTTCCTTTTTCTGTCTTCATAAACGTTCTTTTTCAAAATTAATAACTAGCTCAATATTCTATATCATAAAATCGGATATAATCATTGCTCTTCATAGGCCCCTCATCATTCAGCATCTGATAGGTCAGAGTACATTCGGTTATCTTGCCATCAGCATCGTACTGATAATCAAAATCCGTCATTCCTGTCACTACATTTTCCTTATTATAGCGATTCATTCGCTTCAATAATTTATTCCGGCTATATCCTGCCAGGCCTGCAACCTGATAACCGCCATTCATAGGGGTAGTCATTAGCAGTTCGGGATAAAATTCCACCGGATTCGCTTTATCAAAATACTCCAAACCATAATAGCGGAAATCAGTTTTACCCCCCACTTCCCATTCATACTTTATACGGGTGACATTGTCATCATCGGCTTCATATAAGAAAGTCACATTAATGGTGTACGAATAAGCACCCGCATCCACTTTATCAGTCGCGCGAATAAGACGATTCTTTCCATCATAAGCGTACTTCATCACCTCGGGAACAGGAGTCTCTACGGGAACCGGAAGAATGAGAAACGAGTATTCCTCCACTTCAGGCAGTCCGGCTTCGGTAAATACGATGGTTCCGGTAAACTGCTTCGCACCGTCACGCAGAAATTCACCGTACATATCGGCACCTCCGTCGGCACGATAAGCATAATGCCAACGAATAGAATCATTGTTCCAAGTGGTCAGGCGTTGTTGCCCATCGTATTGCAGAACACTGGCACCTCCGCCCTGCCCTAACGTTTGAAGTGAATACTCAGTCTTGTACGACTGTAACCGGGCAGTTGTATTTTCAGAAGTGTCACCCTCATTGCCCTTACAAGAGATGACAGTAGATATGCTCAAAAGGAGCACGACAACCAATAAATGATTTTTTTTCATCTGTTCAAATTATTTTCAGCAAAAATAAACCAATAAAATAATATAGACTAAAATCAGGAAGGACTATATGTCCCGATTTGTCAGAAAGGTTGTGCAGTTTTGTCCATACCCTTAAAAATCGGGCAGATAAGCCATCACCTCTATCCAAATCTTAAAATGATTCTTCATCTTTTATTTCTCATAATACACATAACTGCCCGTTCCATCCAGTCTCACTCCTACATTCTTTCTCACATTTTCTTTCAGGAAACGACTCCATCCTGTCACTTTGTCAAATTTGAGCATAGGATATAACTTGTCAAGGGAAGGAACCACAATGTCAGGGAGGTTAGACGAATAATCGAATGTGAAGTCAGCTTTATCCATCCACAACAGCCCGATGCTTATGCGGTCAATATAGTCGGGAACCCCTGCACAACTGCTCACAGGAAGCATCTTGTCCATGGAAATCCGCAGTCTGGTAGCCAAGCCGGAAAGATATCCATTAAGCATTTTGTTACCCAAACGGGTGAAAGCCGAATATAAATCAACACTGGAAGCATAATTCATTCCATCACAAGCATCATAATAGTAATACAGAATTCCACCCTCAGAGTAATAATGAGCTTTTCTGCCTGAATGAGAATCGATCATGTCGGTCCCATTTAGGTAATGAAATTTAAGTTCATTCTGACTGCCAGGTTCCAACTCCCCCCGCAGTTTAGTCAAAGCATCTACATATTCCTTGATGTACTGCACCGCTTCATCAGCATAATTCACATCACAAAGGGTAAGATCCTTGCTGTCATATATCCCCATAGTATTATTCCAGAGTGTCACCGTAGCGGGAACATACTCTTTCATTGCCTCCAACAAATCAGAATGAGTGTCCAATGCATGCATCAGTTGCGCATAGTTACCTCCCAATTCAGGAGTAAGATGCCCGGATCCCAACACATAATCGGTATAGTCCTTCACTTGATAAATATTTTCAATCATATTCATCGTACATACATCCCAATATACCATATCCAGCTTGATACCTGAACGTTTCAGTCCTTCTTCCAGTTCGAAAATAGAAATGGCCTCTCCGGTATTATCATCGTAAACAAGTTCCCGAGTAACTACTTTCTCCGGATAAGCGGTAGAAACCGGTTGGTCGAAAATGAAAAAATCATAGCCATGGTTCCATAAAACAAGGATATAATGTTTGGCCGGTAAACGTTTGGTTGTCTCTACTATGTAATCGGCTATATTCTGAGGATCATCCAACCGGAATCCCTGACTATCTACACAATTATTGGTCAAGCCATCTTCCGTCAATGTATAAAGACGCGTTCCTCCCCTATTTTCTTCATCACCCTTCTGCACTCCGGCCGAGAACTTAACTTTTGCCGTAAACTGTACTCGGGGAGTATATCCATAAGCCTCCACCTGAGCCAAATTATAAGCTAAAGCATCATCCAGATTACCGCCGCCACAACCATACAGCATAACTGTATAATCAGCTTCCGGTTCAGATACAACATCGTCTTCGTCATCACTACATGCAACCAATGTGGTACATGCAGCTAATAAAAACAGGAAAAACCTAATTTTCTTTCTCATCTCTTATTTTTCAGTTAATTATTATAATAATTTTAGAAACGGGATATGACACCCAACGACTATATGTCTTGATTTATCAGAAAAATTATTCAGATTTGTCCATACTCTTTAATAATCTGCCACTTATAAAAACGCCCCAACGGTAAAGAAGGGGCGAATTATAGAGTGCATTAAAGCTTATTTTTTACAATCAGCTACACTTTTTTCGAATGAACCGTTCTTTTGTGTGTTTCTAATGCTAATTCGCTCAGTTCTATCCCACAATACTCGCATTTCCGTGGCCGTGAAAAAAGAAAGATTCCCCCATTCACTTCATCCAACTCTTCTTCCTTCAGTGGTTGCTCTTCCGGCTCAACCGGCTGTTTTTCTTTTTCTATATTCATAATTCATTCACTTTTAAAG
>ERZ1027087.586-NODE-586-length-18210-cov-4.449904_pt1 | contig 18210 bp, 13 predicted proteins | sample MGYA00519413_ERZ1027087 | MGnify/ENA primary metagenome ERZ1027087 (study PRJEB26926, sample SAMN06164438) | human gut metagenome | biome: ENVO:00009003; feature: ENVO:2100002; material: ENVO:00002003 | host: Homo sapiens | place: USA | collected 2012 ...
GAGATCAGCCTCGGTCTCGTGGGCTCGGAGATGTGTATAAGAGACAGATTCTGTCACCACGCGAATTTCTTCCGGCCACCATCTCTATGATACGCTCCACGAGCACCGCCGTCTTACCTGACCCCGCCGCTGCAGATACAAGAAGATTGCCATGCCTTGTGTCGATGACATGCGCCTGCTGGTCTGTCCACTTTATTCCATTGTCAGTCTTCATATCTTTTCCCATGTCATCATTCCTCACTTATCTCTATATCGAACTCAGCAGCTCTCTTCACTATCTGTTCAGACAGTTCCCTCAGCTCCTCAAGATGCACCCTCTCCTCCGCAAGCTTCCTGCCGGTGCTCTCGAGAGTATCCCTCATCTTCTGTGTTGCCTTATCGCCGCGGTCATCTACCTTCTTCTTTGCATCCTCATACTTTTTCTGGGCGCTGTCACATGACTTAACGGCCTTCTCCATATCGCCCCTGACCTTCTTGTATTCAGTCTTGATATTCTTTATATCCTCAGCTTTGCGGCTGTAATTTTCCGCCTCGCCCCTATAGATCCTGGAGTATGAATTGCCTGAATACTTGCTGTCAAATGCACATATGCCCTTAAAATCACAGTATTTGCACGCATTTGCCTTGCCCTCATTGACCGGATTTATCTCGATGCTTCCCTCGGCTATACTGCCGGCAAGCCTCTCTATGTTCCTGCGGTTCGCCTCCATGAGATCTGTTATAAGAGTCTCCTCAAGGCTCTGTCCGTTCTTGAGTGTCGCTGAGCTGTTGTCCATGACCTTCAGCGCCCTGTTATCTCCATTGTACAGGCCTGAATATCTGGACTCCTCAAGTATCTTCTTCTCGAAGGTGTCCACAAGCACTCCCCCGAACACCTCGTCATCGGCCGCAAATCCCATGCCGTCATCGGTGTATCTGATCTTATCTCCCATTGCCGTCACGTCACATGCCGGATTGTCAAAGGTATAATACAGAAGTCCGCCCACATGTATACCACCAGGTCTTCCAAGCTGTGCCATCCTGCGCTTTTCAAGCTCGCAGGCTATGGCGCCGTATGTCACGAGCTGCATCTGGAGTCCTCCGAGCACCTTGTCTATATCCAGCTTCTTATCAGATGACTTGTAATCTATGATCTTGAAATAAGCATCCCTGTCATCCGTAAATTCATCTATTCTGTCTATAACTCCCTTGAGGCTCATCGTGAGTCCATTTGGAAGATTGAATATATATCTGTCTATGTTGTCTGCATTTTCCGATGTGTTGAACCGCCGCTCAAAATTCTCCGGGTCCATCTCCCCACATCTGATAAATGTGCGGAGCGTCCTGGCTGTCCTCGACGCAACACCCGCCAGAAGCTTTTTCATGTATGCCGCTCTTGAAGAATCCTCAAAGTACAGCCCGGCTTCATCCTCCGCAGATTCATTTGCAAATTCCACCGCCTTCTGTTCCAGCTCCGCCTCGTCCAGATGTACCCAGTCGTTGTCCCTGAACATCCTGACAAATGAGAATATCTTCTCCATGGTGCTGTGAAGTATATTACCAACATTTGCAGCGCCTATCCTGTATGTCTCCCTCTCTCTGAGCGAAAGTCCGTATGTCAGGAAATACTTGAACTGGCACTCAGCATACCGCTCAAGCTTGGACACACTCTCCACCAGATTCTCTCCATATATAAGGCGTACAGTATCTGGAGACAGATTTTTTGACGAGTTAACATAATTCTGCCCGAAGTTAATCGATCTGAGCTGTCTGCCATATTCCATCTTCGAAAGCAGTTTTCTGACAGCGTCCAGCGTCTCCCCGGCTTCAGCGTCATCAGAATGTCTGATGATGTATCTGAGCGCTCCCGCCGCAGTCTCCGGCATCTGACCGTCCACATCATACTCCTCCGTCCGTATATCCGGGAATATATTCTTTATCCTGTCTATCAGGTATGACGGCTTCATGGACTTGAGATCCTCTCCGATCTTTCGGCACAGCACATAGATCATATCCGATGCCTTGGTGAGCGTGGTGTATATATAGAACTGTTCTATATACGCATTTGTCTTATCTGATGGAGCCAGCTCTATACCGTAGTCCTCAAGACTCTGGCGGTCTGCACCGGAGAGTATCCTGCCCTTCTTGGCCGGTTTCGGAATTATGCCTTCGTTCACTCCCGCCATGAACAGCACCTTTATATGGTTGAGCCTTGATCTCGTCATATCACCGACCACCACGCGGTCTATAGTCGGAGGCACTATACCGATCTCCATATCCGCTATGCCTGCATCCAGGATTCCCGCATATTCTTTTACGGTAAGCTTCTCATCGCCGATTATAGCCTCCATCTTCTCAAACAGGGCAACAACCTTGTCAAATATCCTTCCGTATGCATCTCCCTCATCCCATCTCTCCTGCTCATACAGCACTTTCTTATGAGCCTCAAGCTTACCGCACACATCAAGCTGCGCAAGGAAGCTGTAAAGAGATTCCGTATATGTTCTCACTGTGTTCTTGGAGCCAGGGCTTGCCGGCTTCCACACATCGATACATTTGTCCGGGAAAAGCTCCATGATCTGGGCTCTTATAGACTCCATGTCTGCCGCATAGTCAGGATTCCTGTCATCGGTTATCTCCTTCGTCCAGCTCCTGTAACCCCTGAGATTCCTGAGAAGCACATAGTTCTCCATCCTCTCAATGTCGTCCTGATCCACACCGGTCATTCCTGACTTTAACAGTCTGAACACGCTGTCAAATGAGAAGTTCTCCGTCATCACACCGAGGAAAGCCCTTATGGTGTCTGAGCACGGATCTCCCTTAAGAGATATATTTGCATCTATGAACACAGGGATATCGTATTCCTCCATCGCCTGACGGTAATACCTTGCCACATCCTGCAGATCACCCGCAACCACGGCTATATCCTTATAACGGTATCCCTTGTCCCTGACAAGCTCTCGTATTCTTCCCGCTATATACTCAGCCTCGTCTGCCGCCCTGTCCACAGCGACCACATGTATGTCTCCGTCATCGCCTGTGACTCTGCCATGGGGGTATCTGAACAGATTGGCCTCAAGTCCGGCAAGCTCCTTGCTTTTCTCGAATCTGTACGGTCTGCGATCCTGACACATAACGACATTATCCAGTATGTCCACCTGCTCATCCCCCGCCATTCTCACAAGCGCCTGCACAGTCTCCTTGGTGAGTCTGAACAGCTCGTATTCCTTCGGCTTTGTGAAGCCTATCTGCGACGCATCTATCGTAAATACAAATATCATGCTCTCAACGCGTGTCATGAGCTTCCTGATAAGATCCATCTGTACCGGTGTAAATCCTGTGAATCCGTCAAGATACAGATGGCTGTGCGCCAGCATATCCGACCTGTCCACGCACTCAGCTAGCAGCTCTATGAGCTGCTCCGCAACTATATAGCTGTCATCCCTGTTATACTCCTCAAATCTCTCGTATATAAGCCTGATGTCATGCATTTTTCTGTATACCAGACTGTCCTTATCCAGCTTGTCCATGACTGCGTCGATCGAATCCCTGTCAACCGCATACTGGAACAGCTCAGACATCATGGATTTCATCTCATCTATAAAACCCATCTTGTTGATATAGCTTCCATAAACAAGGAGCTCGTCCTGTGACTCTATAAGTATCTTCTTGATGAGCATGCTCTTTCCAAAGTCCTCCAGAACCCTTCCCGGATTCACTGACAGCTCATCGAATACCCGGTACGCAAGCCTGTTGAAGCCTATGGCATCTATGTTCATTGTTCCATGCCTCGGATGCATGGTCACTATATCTCTCTGCGCCTCCATGGAGAACTGCTCTGGAACCACGTACAAATAATTCAGGTCTCCGTGAGCCATCGACTCCTCTATTAGCTTCTTTATCACATATTCTGTTTTTCCTGAACCGGCGGGTCCCAGTACAAACTGTATTGCCATCTGTATTCTCCTTACACCTCAATATACTGTTATCTATGCTGTTTTTTCATCTGCTAATAATTTTCTCATAAAATCGCTCTCTTGTGAATAAAATATATAAAAAACAGGGAGAGCAAATAATGTCATCAACTAAACTTATCGTATTAAAATCAAAAGAACTCATATACACCGCCATACTGCTGGCACTTGTGATCGTATTTGTCATTATACTTATCACCATGTTCCGCGGCAAAGATTCAGATGACACCAGTGGTTCAGCCAGGAGCATCGCAACCTCAGCCCAGACTGATCCGTCTCCTAAGCTCGACGAGATACATTACACACCGGGGACATACTCATCTTCCCTTGTTCTGGGAGAAAACACTCTGTCCGTCATGGTCACTGTGGATGAGGACTACATCACAGATGTGTCATTCAAACAGGTGGATGAGACTGTGACCACCATGTACCCACTTCTTGAAACGGCACTCGAGGATATCAATACTCAGCTTCACTACATATCTTCCGTGGACGATATAACACCTTCCGGAGACAGCACATACACTACCAGACTTATCATAGATTCCATACGAAATGCCCTGAAGGATGCCGTGATCAACTAGCTGTCACGGTGCTTTCTGCCAAAACAAAAGGACATATGACCGTATATATCTTGTATTATATACGGTCATATGTCCTTTATTTATCCCACCGTTTATACGGTCGTTACTGCTTTGCAACTATGTTATCCTTATCCTTGAAAATACTGCCTCCCGGCACATATCCCCTGACTCTTGATACAGGATAGATGTTGCTGAATCTTCCTATTACGGTTCCAGGATTGAGGACGCTGTTGCAGCCAACCTCAACATTATCTCCGAGCATTGCACCAAACTTCTTAAGTCCTGTTGCAATGTCAAAGCTCTGTCCGTCCACATTTCCCTTAACGTGAACCAGAGTCTTGTCAGACTTCACATTGGACGTGATGCTTCCGGCACCCATATGTGACTTGAAGCCGAGGACTGAATCTCCCACATAGTTGTAATGAGGAACCTGAACGTTGTTGAATATGATGACATTCTTGAGCTCTGTTGAATTACCTATCACACAATTCTCTCCGACCAGTACGCTTCCTCTGATGAACGCACCCGGGCGAACCTCTGTGCCTGCACCTATGATTGTCGGTCCAAGGATGGTTGCTGTTCCATACACCTTACAGCTCTTGTGGATCCACACATGCTCATCCACCTCATTGTACTCATCCTTGTCAAGGCTCTTTCCAAGCTCAAGCACAAAATCCTTGATAAGTGGAAGCGCCTCCCATGGATAGGTAAGCTTCTCAAGAAGAGGCTTTGCCATGGTCTGATCCAGGCTGTAGAGCTCCTTTATTGTTACAACTGACTGTATATCTTCCATAATAATAGTCTCCTTTTCTATCACATATAACTGATACATACTATGTTATACACCTTTGAATCAGTATGTGCAATCACTGTGTATCCGCATTCTTCTCCGCCTTTGCGCCTGTTCTGGCTGTGGCTCTTGTCTCCTTCTTCTGGGCACCTCCGCCCTTGGCGTAGAAAACCTTCGTTTTGTCGAATACCCCTGTTATTCCATTCTGGTTCTGTATCTGCTTCACAAGGTTTGTGTATTTGGTGACAAATGTAGTCATCTTATCCGTGTATTCCTGCTTGGATATCTGACCTTCAGCGACACCCTCAAGCCCCTTTTCCCAGCTCGCCGTCAGGTCCGCTCTCAGCAGACCGTTGATGGAATAATATACTATATCGTATATTATCTCCCCAAGGAATGTCGGGGTCACTATCTGTGTCTTCTTGTTCAGCGATATATATTTGTTCTTCTCCAGCTTGGTGATGATCCCGTCTCTTGTGGCACTTGTTCCGATTCCAGCTCCCTTGATCTGCTCTCTGAGCGCCTCATCCTCTATGAACTGTCCGGCATTCTCCATGGTCAGGATCAGTGATCCTGAGTTGTATCTCTTAGGTGGGGATGTCTCACCCTCCTTTATGTCGATTCCCTGGACACTCAGCTTGTCACCCTTCTTTATCTTCGCAAGCCTTGCTATGAATTCAGGGCTGTACTTCACGTCATCCTTCTTCTTGGAAAAGCTGTTGGCAGCCACCTTGAGGTAACCATCGTTTATCAAATATTTGAAGTTGGCAAAAAGCTTTTCTCCGTTCTTGGAGAGTGTCATTGCAACCTTCTGGTATTCCGCAGCAGGGTAAAATATGCTGAGGAATCTCCTGCATATGATCTCATATACCTTGAGAGCTGTAGGTGCCAGACTTCTAAGTGCTCCAAAGCCCTGTCCGGTAGGTATGATGGCGTAGTGGTCGGTGATCTGCTTATCGTTCACATATTTCGTCTTTGCGATTCCCTTATATGTGCCGCTCTCCATGGCCCCCTGTGCAAATTCTGCCACAGGCTGGAAATTCTTAAGTCCCGATATGTTCCGTCCTATCTCCTTTGCCACGGCCGTTGACAGCACTCTGGCATCTGTTCTCGGATAGGTTACCAGCTTCTTCTCGTAGAGCTCCTGGACTATCTTGAGGGTATCGGACGGACTGATCTTGAAAAGTGATGAACAGTCATTCTGAAGCTCCGCCAGATTATACAGCATCGGAGGCTGTTTCTTCTCTTTCTTGCGCTCCACAGCCTGGGCCACAGCCTCGGGCTCCCCTGCCTTCAGCTCCGCCAGAAGCTGCTCCGCTGTGGGTCTCTCTTTAAATCCATTCTCCTTATACAGAAGAGGCGACTCGAAATACTTTGTGCCCTTCACTGCCTTCCATTCTGCATCAAATGTCTGTCCTTCCTCGCCCACATTTGCAACGAGTCTGTAGAACGGAGTCTTTACAAACTCCCTGATCTCACGCTCTCTCTTCACTATTATACCGAGGACACAGGTCATGACACGGCCCACGGCTATGACACATCTGTCCATGCCGAGATACCTCTGGACTACATTTGAAAACTTCAGCGACAACGCCCTTGAAAAGTTGATACCCATAAGGTAGTCCTCCTGGGCCCTAAGGTACGCTGCGTCGCTGAGACTGTCGTACTCTGAGAGTGGCTTCGCCTCACGGATTCCCCTGAGGATCTCCTCCTCGGTCTGTGAATCGATCCACACACGGCGTTTCTCCTTGCCGGTTACGTGAGCCATTGAATCCACAAGCCTGTATATGTATTCTCCCTCTCGTCCTGAATCCGTTGCCACATAGATACAGCCTATGTCATCGCGGGTAAGCAATCCCGCAACGATATTGAACTGTTTCTTTGTGTCAGGAAGAACTTCATATTTGTATTCAGTTGGAATAAATGGAATAGTTGAAAGGCTCCACTTCTTAAGATTCGGATCGTAGACCTCCGGGTAGCTCATGGTGACCAGATGTCCGACACACCATGTGACAACCGCTGTATCCGACTCCAGGTAACCATTTCCCGCATTGCCCTTCACCCCCAGCACGTCGGCAAACTGCCTCGCCACGCTGGGCTTCTCTGCTATATATAAATTCTTCAAATTATGCTCCTATTCTTTCAGCATCCGCCACACACATGATCCTGTTTATGCCGTGGCCGGTGCAAAAATACATCACAACACATCTGTATATAATAGCAGAATTTGTGGAGTGGAGCAAGTGGGGACGGAGGGGCCTGCTCCTCCACTTCGCACTTCTCCACACGCATTGCGCGTTAATACCGAATTGCTCCGCACTTCGTGCTCCCGCAATTCTGCGCGGCATTCACACTCCGGCCTGTCGGCCTTCGTGTTCATGTCGCGTCATCCCGTCAAATGCGCTACATGCCGCGAGCAAGCTCTCGCATGTGCGCGCTTGACGGGATTATAACGCGCAAAAAGCACCCCGCCTGCGATACCGCAGACAGGATGCCTCTAAGCTATTTTATATAGAATTTAGTAGGATTAGCAAACTCAATCTATGTTTTACTGCTCGAATAACAGCTGCTCGTATGTTGGGAATGGCCAAGCTGTCTTTGGAAGTTCCTTCTCAAGCTCATCAGCTGGCTTTCTCACTGTGTCAAATGCTGCAAATACTGTGTTGTGGAAGTACTTAGCCCAAGCCTCTGTATCTCCCTCGTAATCTGCTGCCTTTGCAACCAGCTCCTCAAGGGCTACTGTAGCGCTCTTGAGCTCTGTGAGCTTCTCTGAGATGGTGTTCAAAAGTGATACCTGAACTGTAGGATCAATTCCAAGAGCCTTGATCTCAGCTGCACCCTTTGCAAGCTCTGCCTGATATTCCATAACTGCAGGAATGATCTCCTCATTAGACATCTCTATCATAGTGAGTGCCTCGATGTTGATCTTCTTTGCATAGTTCTCAAGCATTACATCAGCTCTCGCCTCAAGCTCTGCCTTATCCATAACTCCAAGGTTCTCGAAGATCTTAACGCTCTTATCTGCTGCAAGATAAGGAACAGCATCAACCATGCACTTAATATTTGGAAGACCACGCTTTGCTGCCTCCTCAACCCACTCATCTGAGTAACCATTGCCATTGAAGATTATTCTCTGATGTGCTGTGAGTTCTCTTCTGATGAGTGCCTTGCATGCTGTCTCGAAATCGTCAGCGCCCTCAAGTTCATCTGTCATCTTCTTGATCTGATCTGCAACTATTGTATTAAGTACCATCATTGGGAATGCGATGGACTGTGTTGAACCAACCATTCTGAACTCGAACTTGTTACCTGTGAATGCAAATGGTGATGTTCTGTTTCTATCTGTGGCATCCATTGTAAATGTAGGAAGTGTTGATGCACCTGATACATATGTCTTGCCCTTTGGGGACTCTGTAGCCTCACCCTTCTCGATGATCTGCTCAACGATCGACTGGAGCTGCTCTCCAAGGAATGCTGAGATGATTGCTGGAGGTGCCTCATTTGCGCCAAGTCTGTGATCGTTTCCTGCTGATGATGCTGAAAGTCTCAGGAGCTCAGCGTTGTTGTCTACGGCTGCCAGAACTGCTGCAAGGAAGAACTGGAACTGGAGATTTGTCTCAGGATGCTTGCCTGGATCGATAAGGTTCTCACCCTCGTCTGTTGAGATCGACCAGTTGTTGTGCTTACCTGAACCATTTACACCGGCAAATGGTTTCTCATGAAGTACACACTCAAGGTCATGCTTTGCAGCGATCTTCTTCATGGTTGCCATAACCAGATGGTTCTGATCTGTAGCGATGTTGGTTGTTGAGAAGATTGGAGCAAGCTCATGCTGTGCAGGAGCAACCTCGTTGTGCTGTGTCTTTGCAAGGATGCCGTACTTCCACAGCTCCTCGTTCAGCTCTGTCATGTATGATGCGATCTTATCCTTGATCGCTGCGAAATACTGATCGTCAAGCTCCTGTCCCTTCGGAGGCATTGCTCCGAAAAGTGTACGTCCGCAGAGCTTAAGATCTGTTCTCTTTGCAAATTTCTTCTTGTCGATCAGGAAGTATTCCTGCTCAGGACCAACTGATGAAGTAACTTTCTTGGCTGTTGTGTTGCCGAACATTGCAAGAGCCTTGAGAGCCTCCTTGCTGATGGCATCCATTGAACGGAGAAGAGGTGTCTTGTAATCAAGTGACTCTCCTGTGTATGATGTGAATGCTGCCGGGATGCAGAGGATGCATGTTCCCTCATCTGTTGTCTTTACAAATGCTGGTGATGTACAATCCCATGCTGTATATCCTCTCGCAGCACATGTCTCACGAAGACCGCCTGAAGGGAATGATGATGCATCCGGCTCTGACTTGATGAGCTCCTTGCCTGTGAACTGAAGGATAACACCTCCATCACCGACTGTGCTTACAAATGAGTCGTGCTTTTCTGCTGTTGTCTCTGTAAGTGGCTGGAACCAATGTGTATAATGTGTTGCACCAAGCTCCATTGCCCATTCCTTCATGGCAGCTGCAACTGAGTCTGCGATTGATGTATCAAGAGGCTCTCCCTTGTCAATAGTCGCCTTGAGTGACTTGTAAACTGCTTTTGGAAGTCTCTCTCTCATGACCTGATCTGAGAATACGTGTGAGCCAAATACGGCTGAAATTTTGTTCATCATAATTACTACTCCTTTTCTTGATTAAAAATGAATCCTTAACGTATCCTCAAAAAAAGAGAAAGGTGTCCTCCTTCTTGAGAACACCTTTGTCCATTTCGTATCATCTAATTGTTGAATATAAAATACCCCATATTCTTTCAAAAATCAACCCCTAATTTTAAAAAAAATATAAATAGGGTTTCAAATACTCCACCAATTCATAAACTTTTGTTCCTGATGCCTAATCAAATATAAACCACTCTGTCCTCCTCCACACAGTAGCACGCCAGCTTTCCGCCCCTATATCTCTCACCATTTCCACAGTCGAGATCCATATAGTAAGGCGTCTTGTAAACGTTGTAAGAATGGTCTTCATTGAGCCTGTTCGTCGTCACATGTCCGCAGAACACAAACCTGTCAAATGCCTTCTTGTCTGCAAATGGAACATTGTGGATATCAGGCGAGATTAGGAATCTGTATTCATCTCTTTTTACGGCATTTGTTATGGACTCTGTGATATTGATCGTCCTGTCAGCATTCCTTATATATGAACCACAATGAATACCCGAATGGGTTACAACACAATCTCCGTACTTTGGCGACTTGATCTCAGCATAATGCGGCAAATGTGCCAGAAACCCATGCAGTTTCATCTGATCATCCACATTGAGCTTCTTGATATCTCTGACTGTTCCACCACCGCCGAATATGATCCACTGTCTCTCTGACATGCTTCCCTCTATGTACATCTGGGCAAACAGTTCATGATTACCCTTTATGAGCTGCATCGAACCATCCACAAGATAGTCCGACATAAACTCAAGAAGAGAAATTCCCTCATCGTTCCAGTCAAATATGTCTCCCATGACTATCATGTGGTCCACGGCTGGATCAAAGCTTATCTTTTTCAACATTTTTCTGAATGACATGACATCTCCGTGGATGTCGGATATGAGATATAACATTTATACATCCTTTGACAATCGTTCTATCAGTCCAGCCTCTTAATAAGCTCCTCATATATCTCCTCCGCCACCGCCAGCTTATATGCAAGTCTTGTCTGCTGAGGCGGGAGCTCCACATAATACTCTTCCACATCACCATCTATATCTATGGCAAAGTATACCTGTCCCGGAATCGAAGCGTCTGGATTTGCCGGATCCACATTTCCCATGGTTCCAGTCACGCCGATCCCTATATTCGCATTATACGCCTTTCTACACGCCTGCGCCATTGAACCTGCAGTTTCCTTTGAATAGACTGTATACTTGTCTATGATCTCTGCGGGAACCCCCTGCATGATCTTCGCCTCATTGCAGTAGGTGATAAATGCACCTTTCAGCACTGCAGAGGAACCTTCCGTATCGGTGATGAGGGAAGCTATCTGCCCTGATGTGGCGGATTCCATGGTGGTGATGGTGAGGTGACGGGAGATAAGAAGTTGTGTGAGATTCCGATAATTCATTCTGATCTTATTCTCTATATTGCATTCACTCTCCATAAAGCGTCTATTCTCCTTCTTTTCCTTTTCACTTTTAGAATAGTAACTTTCCTCAAATACGTCAAGCGGGATGATATACTATTACTGAAGCATATCCAACCCCAATCCGGTATTGCATTTTGTTTTCCCAATATGGACATATGTATTAAAAAATTGCTTCTCCTTCAACTCTCTCGGACTGTTTTCAAATATAAGTGTAACAGATTCTTTTACTAGTTTTCTATAATACATTAAATTCCGAATCATCCCTTAGCAACAATCAATCATTATATCAAGGATTGCTAAAATATCTGATAATTCTTTTCTAAACTTTTTCCTGTATAATTCGATATCGCTATTATCTTTAATTTCTCCAATTAATTCAAATGAATTTTTCTCGTTGTAGCAGGCAATCACGCCCATATTTCCAGAAAGTTGAACTCTTGTACGTTTTCCCATTTTCTTCAAGCCTGAAATAAACTGAGGGGTCAAAATAGAATACGCAAGGTCATCCCCCGATGCATTAACCTCAAACCGGTCATCAAATACGCGATCTCCCGTTTTCAAGTAGCTTGATATATTGTTTTTTTCATCTATGTATACGGCCTTTCTATTTTGCCTCATTTTCCCAGAATTACTCTTGCCCATTATCTGTACAAATCCATTCACGCTTTTACTCAACGCCATTGTCATAAACTGTCCTGAAAACTCTGTAATAGTAGTTTTCAGGTTGTTTTCATTTGCAGTATAATCCTGACTTTCTGTTTTCAATTCAAGATCACTGTATGTAAATTCTACATTTCTGTATATTCCATGAATATAATCTGAACCTGTTGCTCTATTATAAGTTGGAAGAATACTGCATTTTTTTAAAAAAGATTCATCCACATAACCACTTGGCGAATAATCAATAACCTGAATTCTCTCCTCGAGAACCCCGAGCACAATATTCTGTCCTATAAACACCCTGAGGTCTTTCATTTTTTTATTACACAGTATAGCAAGTAAGAAGCCAATAAATATGCATACTACAGGCACCACTCTAAAAACAGTATCAATAATTGGACCATATATATCAAATATTACCCCCACAAACGGAAGGAGTATTCCCACTAACGACAAATACATGGGGATTTGTATTATTTTGATATTTCTTTGTTTTGCTTTTATTATACTCTGCATTTCTTCATCATTTTTATAATTAACTATCTGCTTATTCATATATACTCCTTGTTCCGTAATAATCAATGATGCAACTGGTAAACTTTTTCATTGACATTTACACATTGAAGCAGGATTTTTCATTGTGGCTGCCATCTTCTATGAAAAACATTCTAAATCCCAATATCATAACCGGAACCACCTCGTTCATATGCAGCAAAAGTGTCACTGCCGGCTTGATAAATCCCAGTTCCGCCAATATAGCATATATGATCAGAAATGCTTCTATCATATATATTCCAATCACAAACGTTCCACGTCTGGCAGATACCTTCATAAGCTTTGCTGCAGACAGAATGACAGCAATTGACAAAATAACAAGCAATATGAACCACAATATACACAAACCAATCCCAGCCTGATGTTCAATTATCGTAATATTATATCTTGCTCCAAAAATTCTGTCTGGCATACTTCCAGCCTGATCCAGTTCATCCATGATCGAAGAACCTGAAATCTTATTCTTACTGGTAAATACATCATCACATCCGGCAAATATAAGTATAGCTCCACAAAGCAGTGATAACAGACAAGTCACAATATTCAACCTGTGCTGAACAGCCATGTATAGAATAAACATAATCGTTTCTGCGCATACAATAGCAAATGTGAGATCATCTTTGGCCATCACAAGTTTTACACTCACAACATTTGCAAGTTCGATAAGAAACCAGAACAAAACTCCACTCCAACTTTTCTTTACAAGGTCAACGCCCTTTACCATAACCACAAAAGCTAGTATCGTTATCACCACAGCATATATTTCGTCACTTCCCGAGCCGAATAATCCCCAATGTCCTCCATCATCGAGTCCACTGTCGGTATGTATTGAAAACGTCACACTTGCCCAGCAGATGGCGGCATACAGAAGCGTAAGCACAAACAATGCCGCCGCATCTCTAAATTTCTTTTTATCTGTAAAAAGCGATCCACAATAACGCACTGCGCCATATGTCTTATCACATATCTTCTCAAGCGGCAAAACAAAAAGTATCGCCCCTACAAGAATACATATAAGAATGTTCCTTATCTGGCTGACTGCACCTCCGCCGCCTATGTATCCAGCCAAAAATGTATTCTCCGTTCTCGTCATTATTCCCCACATGGCCGCATAACATATAGCTGATATCACAAATGCCGGTATTGCCGTTTTTAGAATCTTCTGATCGTATTTTTTCATCTTTCTCCGCCTCCATATATCAGTTTTTCTACCTGTAAATCATCCTTTTTTAAAAGGTTTAAAAAGGCTTAATAAGGTTAAATAAGGTCACCGTATACACTGCGACCTTATAAGTTCCTGCCTTATCTCCTCATTTGGCACAAATGCAGAATTACTCTTCCTCTGATAAGCCAGATATCCAAGATGGATCAGGCAAGTGAGAACATCATCCTTATTCGCAAAACTTACTATGGCATTCTGAAATAATACCTTCAAATAATTCAGTATTATACCAATCTTTTCACAAGCTCCTCATAAATCTCCTCCGCCACAGCCAGCTTGTACGCAAGCCTTGTCGGCTGAGGTGGAAGCTCCACATAATATGCTTCCACATCGCCATCTATGTCTATGGCAAAGTATACCTGCCCCGGAACTGAAGCGTTCGGATTCGCCGGATCAACATTGCCCATTGTTCCAGTCACGCCGATCCCTATATTCGCATTATATGCCTTCCTGCACGCCTTCGCCATGGCACCTGCAGTTTCCTTTGAGTAGACTGTGTACTTGTCTATGATCTCCGCCGGAACTCCCTGCATGATCTTCGCCTCATTGCAGTAGGTGACAAATGCCCCTTTCAGCACTGTCGATGAGCCTTCCGTGTCGGTGATGAGGGAAGCTATCTGCCCTGATGTGGCGGATTCCATGGTAGTTATGGTAAGTCCTTTGAAAATAAGTAACCTGGTAAGTTTTCTATAGTTCTCTCTTATATCGTTTTCGCTGTACTGTTTGTACTCATTCACTTTATTATCAATCATAGATTAACACCTCCTTATCCATAAGTTCTGTATCATACTTTTTCTCATTTATCTGAGTCAAAGCTGCAAGTGCTGTATCCTGAAGTGTATGTTCGTCTTCCTAGTTTTCATCCTCATCACTATCATCATCTGTATGGTCCAAATCATCAAAATCATCAAGATCCATACATTCATCATTATATTTCGCCTCCATAATCTTGTGGATCTGCTCATACTCCTCATTTCTGATCTTTATAAGTCTACTATAAAGTTCACTATAGTTTACCGGTTCTCCCTTTTCCTTTTTCTCATCCATAAGCTTATCAGCTTTTTCTACAAAATCAAGAAAGTCGTGAAGTTCCTCTTCACCCTCATCTTTACCGTCACGAATCACCAGTGCTTTGTGTGCCATGTCTACTTTTATATCTGTCAGCCTTGTCATTTTCACTAAAGCATTAAGCTGTTCCTGAAGGCTGAGTATCTGAATCTCCAATACTTTTCTATCATACCCACTATCGATTATCTCCTGATCAGTATTTATGAACCTGCACTTCAGATCCGGCTGTGGCTTAATGGGAATGATCAATAGTCTGACAGCTATAAACACTGCTATCATACTACCCATGTCAAATAATGAATGACTGCTGAAACTGTTGTCCACAATTCCTGCCTTTGCACATATTCCAAATATCAGAAGTCCCAAAACACTTACATCTATCCATATCAGCATCCACACTCTTTTATGTGAATAACGTTCAACTATCTTCGAAGCACATGCCAGCAGAACGATAATAAATGCCAGCAATGCAATCATCCATATAACAACTGACGAATTCAACGGTTCGCCCACAAACGAATAATCACCTGATACATTTCTGCGCAATCCGTTCTCGAATCTAACCAATACAGGAAGTACAACATAGCCATAAGCTATCCCCAGCATCACACTAATGATTATATAAATCAGCCATTCTACTATCGACTCGCTATTATATAATGCATATATAATAAGCACTTCCACAGCTGCACTGAACAGCACCATTAGAACCCATATGGCATATCCAGTCATCTGCCAGGCAGAAGATAATGAAGTTTCAAATAACATATCTGCTTTTGCACAAATCCGGTTTGCATATATGTATGTAATAACGGCAAGATAAATTACCGATAGGATCAACCATACAATACCACTCTCAAAGAATTGCCTGCATATATAACATACTGCAAGACTCAACGCAATCACGCAAAATATGTACAAGCCTGCCCGGCTAATCTTCGTATAAGGGATATAACAAAAAATGGCAATCAGCGAGGCAGCCACAAGTATAGTAACTAAAAACACTCTTGATTGCCTAAGATTCGGATTTCTCTCTTTACAAATATAAAGATAAAATTTATACATGAGTTCCCACGGGATCAAAATAAATACCATGCCGGTGACTAGCATCTGCCATCGATTCCTAATCCACCACGGCAGGAACTGCGCAAGTCCGGTTGCTTCAGCGTTAAAACTGAATACTCTCTTGAATATAATAAAGTCTTTTACCACAAATGCAGCCAAAAGCAGTACTATGATAACTGCTGCTTTTATCTTGTAACTTCTGGATGTTATTGGTTGCTTCTTTTCTTTGTCATCTGTCTCTTCAAAAAGCCTAGTTGAGGCTTCGTCGTCCGGATCAACTTTTGTTTCATCTTTTGTCATTGAACTTGGAGTCCTGTTTAAAGTTTCGTTGTTTTTTTCTTTGGTGTTGTCCATTCTCCCTCTCCTCGTTATTGAAATATTAGGCGTTTGCAAAACGCCACAAGCCGCATAAATACAACATTTTTTGTTACTAAAATCAAAAATCTCCTCACAGTTTGTGATACGATGAGGTATCTGCCAATTCCATCATGAAGAGAACTACAAAACACTACACGATTTAGATTAACTCACGATAAGTGGTAGTCTTCTAACTAAAAAATGGGCGGTCGTTGACTTAGGAAAATGACCGTTCTAAAACAGAATGGTAACCACTAGACGCCGTAAACCGCAAAACTACCGAAGCCCTACGGCTTCTTTCCCACCTATGAACATAATATTCATTACAATTTTTTCCTACGTATTATTTTTCCAAGTTCATTCTTCTCCAACTCTTTCTCCATGCAAATTTCTTTTACATAACTTACTATGCCTTCTGATACAAGCAATTCACTTAATTTATTTATATCAAATGCCTGATCATTCACTAACTTTATTAAAATTCTAACTTTACTTCCTATAAAAACCGATTCAACAAGAGATTCCTTCACACCTTCTATATTGTTAATTTTATCTTCCAATAATTCTGGGACAACCTTGTTCCCATCCTCAAATACAATCAAATTACTTTTTCTTCCCGTTAGGAACAAAAAACCGTCTTCATCAATATATCCCATGTCCCCTGTATACAGTTTTCCATCTATCAAGACACTCTTTGTAGCCTCTTCATCATTATAGTATCCAATCATTATAGTAGATCCAGAAACCACAACCTCTCCATCTACTATTTCAACATTACAACAAGGGAGAACCAATCCAACACTACCATTTTTATAATATTCATCTCTACTCATCGTTACACAAGGAGAGCACTCTGTTAAACCGTATGCAGAATACGCTCTACATCCATAGTTAACTAACACTTCATTATAACTTTCATCTAACCTGGCTCCTGCACACATTATTTTCTTTAATCTGCCGCCCGTTGCTTTTTCAAAATTATTAGTACGTTTTAGCATAATACACATTGTTTTTACCAATACAGGAGGTAAGTTTAAATTAGTTGGTTTATATAATGTTAAATCTTCAAAAAAATGCAACTTGTCTCGTACAACACAAATAGTTCCACCTGAATATAAAGGTCCCATCAGGTCAGCAACTATTCCAAACAAATGACTATACGGCAAAAAGTTGACATATACTGCACCTCTTTCATATTTGTACAGCTCCATTCCTGCTATAGTGTCATGCACCAAATTCTTTTGCGAAAGCATTACCCCTTTTTTATACGAAGTTGTTCCTGAGCTACAGGCAATAGTGCACACATCTAGCTCAGATGTTTTAGGTATAGGTACTTTCTCACTTTTTAACATATCTCCAATACAATTATCGTCAATGCATAAAAAGTCTATATCATCTAGATTCATTATATCTCTCCCTGACAAAACCGCTATATTTCCTGAAAGCACAACAGCAAAATATGCTATAGCAAACAACCTAGAGTTTTTTAAACATAGTAGGATATATTTCCTATTGTATTTTAGGAGATACGACGCAACCGCCTTAACATCGTCACAAAAAGAAACATAACTCCATTCACACTCTCTTTCTTTGAACGCAACTATATCCCCATATTTTTCAATTTGATTTATAAACTGTAAAAAATCATCTATATGTTTCACATCGTATAACGGATAATTTCTCATTCTTCTCTCTCTCTCTTGATAATATATAATTAGTAACATAATCCCCCGAATAGTATATGTATTCAGGCAATATCACTTCAACTTCAAAACCGGCATTTTCCTGTCTCTTATACACATCTGACGCTGCCGACGAAGCTAGAAGTGTAGAT